>Ga0316189_10001000_pt1 | contig 28145 bp, 22 predicted proteins | sample LowCovwburrow_MG_FD_204930 | JGI IMG/M metagenome (GOLD analysis project Ga0316189, IMG submission 204930) | Coastal sediment microbial communities from Maine, United States - Lowes Cove worm burrow | ecosystem: Environmental > Aquatic > Marine > Coastal > Sediment | place: USA: Maine...
GGCTTGGTCGAGCTTGTCGAGGTCGTCGCCGTGGGCGCGGATCTCCACGGGGGCCGACAGTCCTGGGCCCTGCTCCAGCTGCGCGGCCACGACCTGAACGCCCGCGAGCTTGTCGGCGGCAAACGTGCGGACAAACGTCTCGACGATGGCGTTGTCTGGCTTGCCGGTCGTGGTGACGAGCAGCTGCGCGATGTGGGGCGCGTTGGGGACCGCCAAGACGTTGTAGTAAAAGTGCGGTGCGGACCGACCCACAAACGCGGCGACCGATGTCACGTTGGGGTGTCGGGCCAGGGCGGCCTCGACTTGCTGCGCCGCGTCGTCGATGGCGTCCAGGTGAGCGCCCTCGGGCAGCCGCAGGTCCACCATGACTTGGTTGCGGTCCGCGCCCGGGAAGAAGTTGCTCTGCACGCGGCTGCCCTGCGAGCCCACCGCGGCCAGGGCGGCGAGCACCATGACCAAGACCCAGGGAGCCCGTCGGACGGCGAACCGCCCAATGCTGCGCCCCACGACGTCCCAGGCCGTTTCGCGCGCCCGCGGCATCGCCTTGAGGACCCACCGCGACACGACCGGTGTGACGAGGGCGGCGTAGAAGAACGAGATCAGCAGGACCAGCGTGACCAAGATAGGAATCGCGCGGGTGAACTCGCCGACGCCGCCCTGGGCCAAGAGCATGGGGACAAATGCGGCGACGGTCGTACCGGTTGCTGTCAGCAGCGGGAGCGCGAGGGACCCGACTGCCCCCCGTGCTGCCTCTTGCGGAGTGTCGCCATCATCGAGGCGTCGTTGAACGTTCTCCGCGACCACGATCGCGTTGTCGACCAGCATGCCAAGCGCGATGACCAGGGCGGCCACCGACATCTGGTGCAGCACACCGCCGCCCATGGCGAAGACGGCCAGCGCGGACATTGCGACCAGGGGCACGATGGCCGTGACGACCAGGCCGAGGCGAATTCCCATCGAGAGTACAAGGATCCCGCCGACGATGAGCGTGGAAACCAGCAGCGACCGCCCCAACCCCGAGATGCGGTTTTGGACGCGGTCGGGGAGGAACGTGACCTCGTCGATCGACAGGGGGGCGAACTCTTCGCGCGCGTCGGCGAGGGCTTCGCGGAGTCGGTCGCCGAGCACGACAACGTTTGCATCCGTCTCGAACACGACGCCCAGGCCCACCGCGCGCACGCCCTTCCAGCGCATCAGCTCGCGCCGCGGGTCGACGGGACCGCGGGTGACCTCGGCAATGGAGGATAGGGGCACGGTGGTGCCGCCGGGGACCACGACCGGCATGCGCTCGATGTCCGCGACGTTGGCGAGCTCTGTGATCGGCGACAGCGACGCGCGTCGGTCTCCGGCACGTACCGATCCACCCGGCATCATCTCGTTGCGCGCCTGGAGCTGAGCCACCAGGGCCGGGCGGGACAAGCCCACCCGCTGCGCGACGGAGTCGTCGTACGCGATGATGATCTCTTCGCCTGGGTCGGCAATGACCTTCACCCGGGCGACCCCGTCTACTGCGAGCAGGCGGTCGCGCAGGGTCCGGGCGGCGTGGTGAAGGACGAGCGGATCGTCCGCCCCGGAGATGGCGACCACGACGGCCTCCAGATCGATGAGACCTTTGTCCAAGAACGGCTCGCTCGCGCCGCGCGGGAGTTCTTGCTTGGCGCGGTCGATGGCGTCCTCGATCTCCTTCCAGACCTCCTCGATGCTGTCGGGGCCGACGGACTCGCGCAGTACGATATTGACGAACGCAAAGCCCTCGCGGGTCGACGTGCGGACAAAGCGGATCTCCTCGACCTCCTCGAGGGCGTCTTCGATGGGCTCGGCGACCAAGCGCTCGACGGCTTCCGCATCCGCGCCCGGGAACGTGACCGACACCGTTGCCCACCGCCCCGTCAGCTCGGGGTCCTCCTGGCGCGGCATCATTGTCCAGGCGATAGCCCCGATGAGCGACAGGACGAGCGCGGACAGCAGCACGAGGCGATGCTGGCCGAGCACCGCGTCGAGCACGCCCTTCATCGGCGCACCGTGACCTTGTCGCCATCGGCGAGGGCAGCGTGACCGCGCGTGACGACGGTGTCGCCGACCTCCAGCTCACCTTCGATCACGGCGTGGCGACCGGCGATCGCCAGCACCTGCACGGGCCGCATCGCGACGCGGTCGTCGTGGACCGCGAGCACGCGCGGGTCGTCACCGCTGCGATTGACCACCGCTTCCACCGGAACGACGAGCCCCTCGGCAACGTCGGCGGCGAGAACGAGGCGGGCGGTGAGTCCTGCACGGAGGTCTGTGTTGTCGGGCAGCGTCACGATGACGGGGAATAGCCCCGCGCTTTGGGGGGCGGCTGCGGCGATGGTCGTGACCGTGCCCGTGACCGTTCGGCCCAACAGGGGGAACTCGACCTCCACCGATTGGCCCTCCTTGATGTCGGTCAGGGTCGACTCGGGGAGCTGCACCTCGAGCTCGAGCGCATCGTCGCCGACGATCTCCAGCACGGTGCGTCCGGCGGACACCAACTCGCCGGGCTCCACGGCCACGCGAGTGATTCGCCCTGAGAACGGTGCCAGGAGCTCCCCCTCGGCGAGGTCGCGACGGGCCGCTCTGGCTGCGGCTGACGCCTGCCTGCGGGCGGCGCTGGCCACCGAGACGGTGTGGTCCGCGTCATCCCCCGCCGCGGCGCCGACCGCTTGCACGGCGGAAAGCTTCGCCACGCGCCCTTGCTCGAGCCGGCCGTAGGCAACGTCTGCTTTGGCTCGGGCGACGACGGCGTTGGCCGACTCCACGCTTCGCCGGAGCTGGCGGCGATCGAGTCGCACCAAGGGCTGGCCGCGCTCGACATGGTCGCCGAGCTCGGCGAGGCGCTCGGTCACCCTTCCCGCGAGCACGAAGCCCAGCTGTGCACGGCGGTGGGCCCGCACCACACCCGAAAACCGCAACTCGCGAACGGGCGTTGCGGAGTCCACCTCGGTGACCGCAACGCTCGGCGCCGCGGCGACGACCGCGGGGGGGGCCGCCGTGGTGCCCTTGGGCGCGATCAACAGGGCCAACGCCCCGACGAGCGCGGACACACCAAGCGCGGTGCTCGTCACCGAGCGCCAACGAAACCGAACGGGGGAGGCAGCCATGCCCGACCAGCTTTAAGCACGCGTGCACTGAGCGCGATTCGCCCAAAGGTGAAATCGAGCGGCGTATTCCTGCCCAGATGGGGGATCCGCCTCGAAATACGCCCAAAGGCGTACCGACGTTTTGGGGGCTGGGCCCTACGTTTGTCCTCGGATGCCACAACCCGGCCCCATCTACGAGATCCGTGTCCGCGGGCACTTTGCGCCGCGCTGGCGGGACGTGTTTGCGCCGATGTCTCCGCACGGGGTCGAGGGGGGAGTGACGATTCTCCGTGGCCGGATCTGCGACCAGGCCGCGCTGCACGGGGTGCTGCGCCGCTTGGAGCGGTCGGGGATCGAGCTGCTGGCGCTGGCGTGCATTGAGGAAGATGCGCCCTGCGCCGTTGGGGTTTGACGGCGGGCGCTTGGCCTCTCAAGATCGATCTGCGGCAGCCGAAGTCGTCCGCGCCAACCCCGACTCGATGTCTTCCAACAATGTGCCGCGGTCGCACCGCTTGCTTCGCACGAAGGTGTTTGTGCCGCGTGCACGCATCGGGTGTGTGCGACGCCCTCGCCTGGACGCGCAGCTGTCCGCGGGCGCGAGCGGGCCGCTGACCTTGGTGTGCGCCGCCGCGGGGTGGGGCAAGACGACGCTCGTCGCCGACTGGCTGCATCACTCGGGCCGACAGGTGGCGTGGGTTTCGCTCGATGAAAACGACGGCGACCCGGGGCGCTTGCTCGCCTACGTCGTCGCCGCGTTGCGCACGGTCAATCCGGAGTTGGCGCCCACGCTCGAGCTGCTCGGTCCCGAACCGCCCGACCCCCACGTCGCGCTGACCGAGGTCGTCAACGATCTGGCCGAGTGGGGGCAGGACGTCATCTTGGTGCTCGACGATCTGCACCACGTCGAGGCGGAAGCGGCGTACGTTCTGCTGGCATTTCTTATCGAAGCGGCGCCGCCGAATCTACACGTGGTGGTCACCACACGCGTGGACCCGCCACTGCCCTTGCCTCGGCTGCGGGCACGCGGGCAACTCGTCGAGATCCGCGCTCCGCAGCTGCGCTTCTCTGTGGAAGAGGTGCGGGCGTTCTTCGAGGACGCCATGAAGCTGTCGTTGTCGCCCTCGGTGCTCGACCGCCTGCAGACGCGAACCGAGGGGTGGGCTGCGGGCCTGCAGATGGCGGCGCTGTCGCTTCGGGGGCGCGAGGACGTCGAGACCTTCATCGACAACTTCGCGGGAAGCCATCGATTTGTGCTGGACTACCTGATGGAGGAGGTCCTCGCCAAAATGGAGGCTCCGCGTCGTGAGGCCCTGCTGCGCCTGTCGATCTTGCGGGAGCTGTCGGCGACGGTGGTCAATGCGCTGCTGGGGGGCGACACCGGGCAGGCGCTGCTCGAGTCACTCGAGTCGGAAAACCTGTTCTTGGTCGCCCTGGACGACACCCGCAGCACCTATCGGTTTCACCATCTGTTTGGCACCTTGCTTCGGCACGAACTCGCGGGCGCCGTCGATGCGCCAACCCGTCAATCACTTCACCAGCGGGCCTCGATAGCGTTGGAGCAAGCCGAGTCCGTGGACGAGGCGTTTCACCACGCCATCGAGGCCGGCGATTTTGACCGGGCCGAGCGGCTGCTGCTTATCGATGCGGATCTGATGGTGCTACGCCGCGCGCACGAGTGGCTCTCGGTTCGCATCGACCGCTTCAGCCCTGAAGAGCTCGCTCAGCGGCCCGCCATCTTGGTGAAAAAGGCCTGGCTGAGTAGCATCACGCAGCGAGAGGGCGACGTTGTGCATGCGGTCGCGGCGGCTCGAACGGCCCTGGATGCGCGGCCCGACACGGCGCTTGTGGCCGAGCTGAGCCTGTTCGAGGCGATTGAGGCCCAGCATCGCAATCGGCCGGAGGTCTCCGGGCCGCTGTTCGACCTTGCGGAGCGCGACCTGGCGCCCGACAACGCCACGCTGCGCAGTGTGTTGATCATGCACCGGGCCTTCAACGACGTTGCCGACGATCGTTTTGACGATGCGCGCGCGGCCGGTGAGCGCCTGGAGCTGCAGGCGGCGCAGATTGGGGATCCGTTTGCCCTGATGTGGGCGCAGTGGTTTGGGGCGCAGCTGGCCCTGCTGCGCGGGCAGCCACGCAAGACGATTCAGATCATGGAGGCGATGATCCCGTGCCTGGCCGACTCGTTCGGCGCGCGGCCGCCGAGGTCCGCGGGCATGGGTTTTGTGACGCTGGCGATGGCCTACCACGCGCGCGGTGAGCTGGAGCCCGCGATCGAGTGGGTCGACCGCGCCCTGGACGTGATGGACCCGCGCCACGAGCCCGGCTACGCGTCTTCGTTGGTGCTGAGCCAGGCCGAGCTGGGCGTGGCACGGGATCCAGCGGGGGCGGGCTGGCGCGACGCCATCGCGCACGGCGAGCGGCTGGTGCTGGGCGCCGACATGCCGACCTTCGCCGCCCGCCTCCAAGCGCACCGCGTACGGCACAGCCTCGACGCGCGCACGCCCGACGACCCGACCGCGGTGGTCTCCGCCTGGCTCGCCGAACCTGGCATTCGCGAGCGCACGCACCCTGCGTACGAGGGCATGCCGTATCCGACAAGTCGCCGCGACTTCGTCGTGTTTGTCCTGGCTCGGGCCCTGACCCACGTGGGCGAGCTCGACCGCGCGGAGGCGGTGGCGAACGATTTCTTGGCGGGGGCCGTCGAGGCGCAGCGGCAGCTGTGCATCGTCGACGGCCACCTCGCTCTGGCCGAGGTGGCCGCCCGACGCGGCGATGTCGATGTCATGGCCGCGTGTGTGGGCGAGGCGGTACGCATGGCGGCGCCCGAGCGTCTCGTGGCCCCGTTCATGGGGCACAGCGACACCCTGGTCGCCGCGGCGCTGACGAGCGCTCGCGCGGGTGGCCACACCTCTCTGGCCGGATACCTCGCCGCGCGGGTCGGTGGTGCGGGCGTGCTTGTGCCGCCACGGTCCGCGTCCGTTTGCCCGCCTGCAGTGGAGCCGCCCGCACCATCGCCGACGGCGCTCGACGACGCGCTGTCGGGCCGAGAACTCGAAGTGTTGGGGCTGGTGGCCGAGGGCTTGTCCAACGCTGAGATCGGCCGCTCGCTCTACGTCGCGCCCAGCACGGTCAAAAAACACCTCGAGCATGTCTACGACAAGCTCGGGGTGCGGCGCCGGACGCAGGCGGTTGCCCGCGCGCGTTCGCTGAGCCTCCTGTAGCGCACTGCGGGTCCGGCTGGATGCGCCCTGGGCTATGCTCTGAGCGTGCGTAGCGAGCGAGCCGCGACCTTGGCCGTGCTCGGCTCGCTGTACGTGGCTCAGGGCGTGGTCGCGGGCTTCGCGGGCTTCGTTCTCGTTCCGACCTTGGCGGCCAGCGGGGCCAGCCTCGAGGCGCAGACCGGGCTGGTCGCGCTGACGAGCCTGCCGTGGGTGCTCAAGGTTCTTTGGGGTCCGCTGCTCGACCGCTTCGGCGCCCGCGATGGTGGCCGCGCCCGGGTCATCGTCTCGCTGGCGATGCTCGGCGCGGCTGCGGTGCTGCTCGTGATGGGGGCGGGCCTGCCCGACAGGGCCGCGCTGGTCGACAACCTCGCGCGGGTGCACGTGCAGTGGTTTGTGCTCGGCCTGCTGCTGAGCCTTCAGGATGTGGGCACGGATGCGTTGGCGCTCGATCGTGTGCAGGCCGACGACCGCGGGTTCGCCAACGGCGTCATGCTGGGCGGCCACCACGTGGGCAACGAAGCGTTTGGCGGCTTGGCGCTGGGTGCGATCGTCGGTGCGATGGGCGTGGGGTGGGGGTTCACGGCGATAGGCGCGCTGCTGGTGCTCACCGCCGCGGCGCCGATGCTTCTCCCGCCGACACCCGACCGAACGGTGGCGTCGACCCCTGTGGGTCTAGCGCAGGCGATGCGGGGTGTGCTGTCGACTCCGCGCGCGCGCTGGGCCGCCGCGTTGGCGCTGGTGGTCTTGGCGGGCGACATCATCACATCGGCGACCAGTGGGGCGTTTTGGGTGACCCGGCTGGGGTGGACGGTGCCGCAGATCACCGCCGAGCTGCCGCCCTTGCTGCTGGTCGGCAACGTCGCCGGCTACTTCATCGCTGGGGTCACGACCGACAGGGTGGGGCCCGTGCGCGCGACCGCGGGGGCGGCGATAACGTTGGGTTTGTTGTGGGCTGGCTTCGGCGTAGCCGAGCCGTGGTGGCCCGACGCTGCCTTTCTGCGCGGGTTTGTGGTGGTGCAGGCGGTGGTCACCGCGGTCATGATGGTGGGGCTGCACGCCGTGTTGATGGGGGCCGTCGTGCCCCGCATCCGCGCCACGCATTTCACCTTGCTGATGGCGTTGGTCAATGTCCCGCGCGTGGCGTTGGCTCCGTTGGCGCCCGGGCTGCTCGAGGCGCTCGGGTTTGCCGGGCTGTTCATCGCCTGCGGCGGGCTGCAGGTCGCCGTCGGGGCCGCGGTTCGCTGGCAACGCGTGGCCCTGCGTGCCGAGGACTAGGCAGCGCGCTTCAGCCCGCGGGGGTTGGCTGGCAGATGCCGCCGTTTTCGAACTGCGCGTTGGTGCGGAAGGTGTTGAGCTCGAGCCAGGACTTGCTCGGCACACTGGGGATCGTGCCGTCCTCGCGCACGTTGCTCACGTGGTACGTGTGCTGGTTCCAGATCCTGCGGGCGGGAATCCAGCGGTCGTCGACATCGCGAATGACCTGGACGGTCGGGGCGCCAGCGCCTCCGCCGCTGAACTGGGAGTTGGACGTCACCACAATCTCGGCCGAGCCGTCGTTGTCGACGTCGGCGACCACGGGGTACTCCAAGCCCGTCGCGCTCTCGCGGGGGCTGGTGAGCAGGGGCATGCCCATGCCATCAAAGACAAACAGGTCGGTCTCGTCGGCGTACATCGCCTCGGCGATGCCGTCGCCGTCGAAGTCGAACGCGGTGCCCCCCGCCGAGCCGCTGATATCCAACACGGGGGCCTGCCAAACGATCGTCGCCCCCAGCCCGTCAATCTCGTACATCGAGTAGTTGTTTGCCGAGCCGGTCGCAAACTCCGCAAACCCGTCGCCGTCGAAATCGTGGATCGTGCCCGGCTTGAGCCACACCGTGTAGGGGGTGTTGGGGTCTCCCGTTGGCCGCTGACCGAGCCAGATCGGGGTCCCGTCGTGCTCGAGCAAGTTGATCCCGTCGGAGTTCATCACGATGATCTCCGGGGAGTCGTCGCCGTCGAAGTTGCCGATGTGGGGGAAGCCAGGAAGAATGCCAGCGTCGTAGTACAGCGAGCCGTCGGCGCGATAGGCCACCGCGCCGTGCACGATCTCGAGCTGTCCGTCGTCGTCGAGGTCGGCGGCCGTGACAAGCGAGCCCACGCCGTTGCCCGCGCTAGCCCCGGTATCGAATTGCTGGACGCCGTCGGCGTTGTATAGCGCCCCGCCCATCAAGATCTCTACCGTCCCGTCTCCGTCCAGATCCGCCAGGGCCGGACCGGCGAAGTCGGCGAGTAGGGTGCTCGCGCTGGTCCACTTGGTGTTCCCTTGGTTGTCGAACGCGATGAGGTTGCCTGGGACACCGAGGTTCCCCGTGAGTGCAACGATGTCGATCACCCCATCGCCATCGATGTCGCCCAGAGCGGGGGTCACCGACAGATTGACGTCGACGGGGATCTCAAAGTGCAGCGTGCCGTCGTCGCCCGAGAGCACGACGATCCGCCCCACGCCAAACACCCCGGAGCTGGCCACGACGACCACGTCGGGGATGTCGCAGAGATCGACGACCCCGTCGTCGTTGTCGTCGGTGAGGTTGCCGACCAGCGGCGTCACGAAGCTCTGCGTCAGTGTCGCGCCCGTCCACGACCATTGCACGTCGGGTTCAAAAGCATCGGGAGGCGCTGTTTTTTGGCACGTTCCGACGTCGCGTCCGTCTTTGGCGACGGTACACACATCGCCCAGCGGTGGGCCGGGGGCATCGGGGGTGCTGCCGAGATCGAAGACGACAGGGGCGTCGTCGGCGTCATCGGTGTGGGTGTCGGACGTGTCCGCGGCGGTGGTTGGGCTGGCCGTACCAGAGGTGTCGGGACCACCCTCTGACTCGGCGGGGGCGGACCCTCCCGTAGGCGTCCCGGTGTCTGCGTCGCCGCCTGCGTTGGTGTCGTCGCCACAGCCCGCGAGCGCGACAGCCACAGCCAGCGAGCCTCTGGTCAACGAACCCACGCCCCATGGTAGCGCCCGCGCGCGGCATCCGCCGCCGTATTGAGGCGTCCGCAAAAAAAACTCTGCCCGCGGGGGTAAGAACCACGGCGCTCGTGCATCGGAGGGAATGAACGGAACACGAGCCATGAACGTGCCCCTCTCCCTGTATCACCTGCCCACCTGTCCCTTCTGTGTGAAGGTCCGCCGCGCTGCTACCGCACTGGGCGTGGAGCTGGCGCTCATCGATATCAGTCGGGATCCGGCCGCCCGCCAACGTCTGTTGGACGCCCGAGGCCGCGCAACCGTGCCCGTACTGAGCATTCCCAGCGAGTCGGGCGAGCGGCTGCTCCCCGAGTCCAACGACATTGTGGCGTTCCTCAACGAGGTCGCCGCCACCGACCAGTCCTCCGCGGCCTAGCGACAAGGCGATCAAGATGTCCACACAAAACACTCCACGCAAAGTCGACGTTGCAATCCTCGGTGCTGGGACGGCCGGGCTCGGCGCTCGCCGTGCCGCAGCCTCCGCGGGCGCTTCGGTCTTGATGATCGACCCTGGCCCGTTTGGCACCACCTGCGCCCGGGTGGGCTGCATGCCGAGCAAGCTGTTGATCGCTGCGGCCGACGCCGCTCACCACGCCCGCAAGGCCGGCATGTTCGGGGTGCAAGTCCCCGAGGTCACGGTCGATGGCTCGGCTGTGCTTCAACGGATCCAGGGCGAGCGTGATCGCTTCGTCGGCTTCGTCGGCGACGTTATCGATGATGCCAGGGAGGCGGGTGAGCTGCTCGTGGGCCGGGCCAAGGTCACGGCGCCCGGGCGGTTGCGGGTCGACGACACCACGGAGGTGCAGTTCGACAAGCTGGTGATCGCCACCGGAAGCACACCGTTTGTGCCGCCACCGTTTCGTGGACTCGGCGATCGGCTGATCACCAACGAAGAGGTGTTCGAGCTGTCCGAGCTGCCAAAAAGCATGCTTGTCGTCGGCCTCGGCGTCATCGGTCTGGAGCTGGGCCAGGCGTTCCATCGGCTCGGGGTTCGCACCGCGTTGCTCGGGGTGGGCGGTGGCGTGGGTCCGCTGAGCGACCCGGCCGTCGTGGCCGAAGCCAAGCGTGTGTTTTCCGAGGAGTTGGACATTCACGCCGACTACACCCTGCACACCATCGAGGCGGTCCCGGGCGGCGTTCAGGTCTCATTCACGGACTCCGAGGGCAACAAGCGCGACGAGACCTTCGAGCGCGTGCTGATGGCTGCCGGTCGGCGGCCGAACCTCAACGGCCTCGGGCTCGAGAACCTCGGGGTCGCGACGCAGCCCAACGGCCGCTACGCCATCGATTCCGACACGCTTCAGCTGGCCGATGCCCCGGCCTTCGTCGCGGGCGACGTCAACGGCCTGCATCCGTTGCTGCACGAGGCGGCCGACGACGGACGGTTGGCCGGAGCCAACGCCGCCCACTTCCCCGACATCAGAGCGGGGACGCGCCGCACCCCGCTTGCCGTCGTGTTCAGCGATCCGCAAATCGGCATTGTGGGCCGCGGGTTCTCTGCGCTGGACAACTGCGAAGCCGTCGTGGGCGAGGTCGACTACGGAAACCAAGGACGCGCGCGGGTGCAGGGCGTCAATGCCGGCCTCGTCCGGATCTACGGCGACAAACACACAGGCCAGCTGCTCGGCGCAGAGCTGTTTGGACCCCGCGTAGAGCATCTGTCCCACCTGCTGGCGTGGTCGATCCAACAGGGCCTGACGGTCGAACAGGCGCTACAGATGCCGTTTTACCACCCCGTCATCGAAGAGGGCCTGCGGACCGCGCTGCGTGACCTCGCCGCAAACATGCGGCACGGCTCCCCCATCAAGTGCGCCGTGTCTGAGCTGGGGCCGGGCGCATGAGCCCGACCCACCCAAGTCGACGACGTCCGTTGACTCGCGGACCGCAAAACAACAAAGTGGCGCGGTGCGGGCCGAAGCACGAGACTGGACGGAGGAGCTTGGGAGCGCCGACACGCAGGTCCAAGCCGCTGCCTTGGCGGCGCTGCGAGCCTACCTTCGCGGCGCGCTGGCGAAGGGGTTCGCTCGACAGCTCTCCGACACGGATCTCGACGAGGTAACCCAGGAGGCCGTCGTGCGTGTGCACAACAAAAAGGACACCTTCAACGGGCAGAGCAAGTTCACGACGTGGGCCGCGGCCATCGCGGTGAACGTTGCGTTGGGGGAGCTTCGTCGTCGGCGTCACAAACACGTGAGTCTCGAGGATGCGGCGGCGTCTGGGCGCGCGCTGATCGAGCCCGCCGCCGCACCCGAGGCCCTGCGCCACGGCGAGCTGATGCGCGCGCTGTCCAAGGGCATCGACACCAGCCTCACCGAGCGTCAGCGGGTTGCGCTGCAGGCCAAGCTGTCGGGAATGCCGATGTCGGAGATCGCGCGACGCGAGCGGATGACCCCGGGGGCGCTGTACAAGCTGCTCTACGACGGTCGCAAGCGCCTGCTGGGGTCGCTCCAAGCACAGGGATTCTCGCGATCAGACCTTGCCGCGATGGACACGGGGATCGAGCCATGAGCAACGACGCCGAACACCAAGCACAGCGCGCGCTTGTCTCGTCTCTCGTGCTGACACGAGAGGAGGAGCTCGATTGCGATGCGTTCCTGGAGCACCTCGCCGAACTCGTCGACGGTCGCCTCGCGACCCCGGAGCTCCGCATCTTGATGGAGCACCACCGCAAGATCTGCGGCGAGTGCGAAGAGGCGCGTCAGATACTCGCAAGAGCCATCGCCGATCGCGACGATTGAGGCTCGCTGGGGTCGGTGGGGCTCGTCCAGACGGTGGCTGCAGCTCAACGCAGAAGGTCGCCGAACAGGGCGTGGACGCGGTCGGCGTTGTAGTCGTCGGCCTTCCAGCGGTTGTCCAGGGTGCAGACCCCCGCAAGTCTCAACAGCTCGAGCAACCCGGCGATTTCGTCCTTGTTGGCCTTGAGGGTTCCCTTCAGGCGGCGGCGCACCGCGGCGGGCGTGTCACCCACCTCGCTGGATGCCAGGGCATTGAGGACGTCGCGGAGCACGGCCGCGTCCGAGGCGGTCGGGGTCGGAGCCTCCAGCTCGGCCAACAGCTCGAGGTCCAGGGCGTTGTACAGGACGTCCTCGTGCCGTACGCCGCCGAACTTGAAGCGCTCGAAGTTCAAGACGTTGAGATCGACATCGTTGAGCTGCTCGAGTTTCGCGCACGTCCCACACAGGTAAGCCATCGAGTCGACCGTGCGCGGCGTGAACGCGTGCGGCCGCAGCTCGGCGAGGTTGGCGTAGCTGCCCAGCGCCGACCGTAGGTACAGCCTGCGCGTGCTGAGACTCGCCGCGAACGCCAGCGCGACACGCTGCTGCGAGACGCCCTCGCGCGCCGCGATGGCGCGCGCGACGAGTGCGTCGTGCGAGAGCGTGAGCGCGTCGAACATGAGCCGCTTGTCCTTGGCGTAGGCAAGCGCAGCGGGTTCGGTTACCGGGTCGTCGATCCAGCCGCCGGAACGCCAGTAGGTGCGGAGCAGAATCTGCTTGGCCTTGGCGTCGATGGGGTCGGGATCAGCGGGCATGGCTCTCGTTCGACTTTCTTGTTGCTGGTTTTTTAGCACGTGCTAGAAAAACTGCACATGGGTGACTCACCAGGCGGAGAGGCGATCTTGTCGCGTCGAGAGCGGCAGATCATGGACATCGTGTACCCGCTGGGCGAAGCCAGCGCGGCGGAGGTGCGTGAGAAGATGGCGGATCCACCATCATACTCCGCGGTACGGGCGCTGCTCCGGGTGCTGGAGGACAAAGGACATCTGACCCATGAGGCGCAGGGCAATCGCTACGTGTATCGAGCGACCCGCTCCCGCGCCCAAGCGAGCCGCGCGGCGCTGAGCCATGTCGTGCAGACGTTCTTCGAGGGGTCAGCGGTCAAGGCCGCGGCCGCGCTCTTGCAGTCCGACGACGCAGGACTCGATGCCGAGCAACTCCAAGACCTCGAAGCGCTGATCGAAGCGGCCCGAAATGAGGGACGATAGCCATGGCCCCCGAGTCCCTACCGTCATTCACCATGTTCTTCGACGCTACCGATATCGCCACCTGGCACCTGCGCGCGCTGGTCGTGCTGGCGGTGACGCTCGTGGGCGCAGCCGCGATGCCCAGGGCGACGGCGGCGGCGCGGCATCGTGTGCTCGCGTTCGGCATGCTCGCTGCCGTCGTCATTCCTACACTGGCCGCGCTGCTCCCCGCCGCGATGGCGGTGGAGGTGACGGCACCGCAGGCCGCGACCGAGTCGGTATCGCTGCTCCTTGCCACATCCCCCGCAGCGTCTCCCGCTGCATCGGCGTCCCCGGCCGCAGCCGTCGCGTCTGCAGCCCCGCCCGCCGCATGGAGCGGGTCGCTGATGCTCGTCGGATTGTGGCTGGCCGGCAGCGCGTTCTTTGGGCTCCGGGTCGCAGCATCGCTGTGGGGGGCTCGCGGTCTGCGACGCGGAGCGGTCGCGGCTCCACCTGAGATCCAGGCCATCGTTCGGCAGGTCCAAGCACAGGGGAGCGCGCGCGCCGAGGTTGCTCTGAACGCGCGCCTGTCTGTGCCCATCGTGGTGGGCGTGCTGCGTCCGACCATCTTGCTGCCCGAGGCCGCCCGTGATTGGAGCGAGCGGCGGCTGCAATCGGTCCTGTCCCACGAGCTGGGACACATCGGCAACGGCGACCATCACTGGTTTCCGCTGGCGCACGCAGTGCGGGCTCTGCTGTGGCTGAACCCGCTGGCCTGGGTGGCGACGCATCGCTTCAAGCGGCACGCCGAGTTCTCCGCCGACGATGCCGCGTTGGCCACCGGAATCCGTGCCTCGACCTACGCAACAGAGCTTCTGGCACTGGCGCGGGCGGTCTCGGGCACTGCGCCGCTGCTGACGAGCCCCGCGCTGGGCCATTCGGATATCGGCATCCGTATCCGGCGCCTGCTGGCATCCCCCGCGGGGATGGTTTCTATGCGCCGCATCGTGCCCGTCGCCCTGGGGATCGCAGGCGCGGCCGTGTGCGTCGCGGTGATTCAGCCCACGGTATCGCTGCAACGGGCTGGCAGCGACGGCGAGCAGTCGAGCCCCGAGCAGACCACGCGCGGCACTGCAGCGGCCCCACCCAATGCGTGGCGGCTGCGTCTGGCCGATGGTCACGTCGCGGCGGTGCTCGACGGGCACGCACACGTCGAGCAGTCGCTCTCCGATCCTCGTCTGCGCAAGAGCCATCTGTTGCTTGGACTCCACGAGGGCCTTTCGAGCCTGAGCCCTGATCCGTCGTTCACCGCCCGTCCGTTGGTCGTCCAAGCGGATGGCGACGTTCCGTTTGGTGACCTGGTCGACGCGCTGTACAGCGCAGGTCGTGCGGAGGCACTGCAATCGTCATTCGGCCTTGCCGTTCCGACACAACACGGCGAACGGGTGATTCCTATCGACGTCCCGCGCTATCCCAACGACGCGGCGACCACGTCGCGACAGCTCAACGTGATGCTGAGCGCGGACGGGCAGACCGTCCGGGTCGGGGTGAGTCGGCCCAGCAAGGGGACCGCTGCCTGCAGTCTCGACCAAGCGGGAGACGCCCTCCGACAGTGGACGGACCAGCTGTGCGCGGACCTGGGTGCGGAGCAGGTCGTGCTGACGGTGTCGGCCGCGAACGCGACGCCGTACAGCGCGGTCACGCGGGCAATGATCGCGGCGAAGGCGTCTTGTGTACACGGGCTGGTGATCGAAGCGGGCAGCGCCAGCGCGGCGACGCTGCCATCGGCTCCAGCGTGCGGGCCGACGAGCTTTCGCTGACCCCACCCGGATCGGTCCCGTGGCGAGTTTAGTGGGGGCCCGCGGCTTCGCTACAGCGGGTAGACCGACAGTGCCCGGCGGACCGAGACGGCCGCCCACTTCCCACTGGCGGCAAGACGTCCGTCGTCGGACCAGTACAGGTCACCCCCAGCAGGCACCGTCGGCAATGCACGCCATACGACGGTGCCGTCCTCGTGCAGGCGCCACAGCGCAACCTCGCCATCATCCCCGTACGTGGTGTCTCCGATGACAAGCACATCGCGCTGCACGGCGACCGGGTCGCCCGCGGCCGCCAGGACATGGCCCCAGGCGCGCTTGCCGTCGACCATGCCCAGCGTCGCATCGCTGGTGTGCACGACGATGGTGCCGTTGGCGGTCACCGCTGGCTGGTCGCCATCGCCGTCCTTGATGTAGTCGCGTCGCACGACACACCCGGGCGGAGGCGCCTGGCAGTCGTCGCACTCGGTCGAGCCTGAAAAGTACATCCGGTTGGCCTGCGGGTAGCTCGACGGGGCAAAGGGGGCGGCCGACCGACACTGCGCCAGGTCGAGCCGCACCAGGTCGTTGTCGAAGAATGCGACGACGGTGCCATCCGCTCGGGGCAGGACGCCATCGAGCGCGTCGAGCCCTCTAGCGTCGAACAGAACGTGGTAGGCCGCGTCGAGGTGACGCAGGTTCTCGTCCTCCCACAGCAGGGTGGTGCCGTCGGGTAGCGGGATAAGCGTAGCGTCGCTGTCGAGGTACTCGTCGGGTAGCCCGCCAAGGACGGTCATACAGGCGGCCTTGGGCTTGGCGGAGCCCTGGGGCGCACACGCGCTAGGCGTCAGCCTCAAAAAGCGCGCGGCTGTGTCGCCGAGGAGCCACGCGTTGCCCGCCCGCGCAACGGTCGTCGGCGTCGGCGAGTCGTCTTCGTGCAACGGGAGGGTGCTTCGGAACACGACGGTGCCATCGACGTCAACGCCGAGCACACCGCCGCTGTGCAGTACGACGATAGGCTCCTTCGAGGCGGCGGGGGGCAGCACGAGGGACTGCGGTCCTTCGACGTCGAGTCGCCACGCAATCCCTTCTGCGCCGATGGCGGTCACGCTGTCGTCCAACAACGCGATGGCCAGTCCCGCCTCCGTCATCGCCAGGACCTTGGGCACGCTGGGCAGCTCGAACGTCCACGCTGCCTTGGGCCCGGCAGGCGGGTCCAGCGGAGGCACGGCATCACCCATCGCCACGGCGACGATGCGCTCGCACTTTTCACTTCCGCCCCCAAAAAGCGAGAAACACTTGAACACCTCTTCGTCCCAGTCGAGGCAGCGGGTCACGAGTTCGTCGGCGGCGACCGCGAGCTCCGCCTTGAGTCCGGCCTTGTCGCTTTGGGACATGGGCTCGCCGTCGAGGCCGGCTACCAGGAGTCCGGCGGCCATGCCCGCGGTGCGGGTCATGTCATCGGCGATGTCGCGGCATCGCTGGGCTTTGGTCTTTGGGGCGGACGCGGCGGTCGGCGTCGATGACCCGCTGGCACCGCAGGCGGCGGCCAGCACAACGCAAGCGAGGGGACAAAGCCGGGCCATGCGGATGGAGACGGGATCCCGCCGCGCGGGTTGCACGACGGCCCCGCCTCGTCTCGCCCTACTTCGATTCGAAGGTCAGGCTGTCGTAGATGTCCGTGCCCGTCTTGGCCAGGCACTTGCCGTCCACGAACATCTCTTGGCCAAGCACACAGCCGTGCTCATCGCGGAACTTGAGGTCTTCGAGCTTCGGCTGGGTGGACAGGCTCTCGCAACGCGTGCCGTTCCAGACTTCTTCGTTCGCGCGGCAGTTGTGCTTGTCGACCACGAGCAGCGGCACAAAGCCGCTGTCGTCGGGCGCGTAGGCATCGGGGTCGTGCTCGGCTATCGCCTGCAACCCCAGCCGGAGCGGAACGCGGCACTGTGTCGACAGCGAGCCCGATCGTTGGGCCTCTTCGCAACCGGCCGCGGAGCCCTCGCTGGCGACCAGCTCACCGACGTGGGTGTTGCTTCCACCCGCGCCCACGCCGAACACGGTCGCTGCAGCGGCAATCTCCCGCGACTCACCCGTGACGAGCGCAAACCCACCGACGTAGATACGGTTGACGATGTGGGTGGCCCGCTCGCAGTCCTGCCCGCGCAAGGAGCTCTGCTCGTACATCTGCCCGATGGGCAGGGTCATCATTCCGGCGATGCGGTAGTCCGTGCGGATGGAGTGCCCCACACCCAGCTTGCCCTCGAGCGTTGCGGCACCAAGTGGGAGCTTGGCAAACAGCTCCGTCTTGTTCTCCGCGATCCTCGTCTCGTTGCCGGGGTAGGCCGAAAACGAATAGGTGCCGTCGCCGATGCAATTGGGGAGCACCTCGAGCTTCAGGGCACAGCCCTTGGCGGTGTATCGAACCGCGAGCACGCCCTGGTTGCTCATCGCCGAGACATTGGCCCGAAAGTCCATGTTCAAACCCATGAGGTCGGGCTGCTGACTGATCGACGATTCGTCACATCGGTCGCCGAACGGCTCATCGTCGGCATGACCACCGTCGCTGGGGTTGTCCGTAGGGTCGGGGCGGCACGCCCCAGCGGTCGCCAGGGACAACGACAGGGGAACCATGAGCAGCAATGGACGCATTTGGGAGAGGCCTTGCCCACGCCGACGCGGCGCCGATGGCGTTACGACCGTTGCATCTTTCGTAGCGCAAACCAAGGTTGCGGCGCGCCAGGTCCGCTTGGCGCGCGCGGACGAGACGCACCGATGCTGCGGCCGATCGAGATCGCGCTTCAGCATGGGCGCACGGCAAAGCGCTTGTTGGGCTGTCCGGGGGCCAAAATACGGTAATTGAACGTAATACGTGCGGCATCGCGCGCGCCTGACGCTGACAGCGCCGATGCAATCGGCGATGCTCCGCCTCGGTGGACATGACGATGGCGACACGGATCCTCTCTCAGGCAGCGCCCGCTCTTGCGGCGGCGACCCTCCTCCTCGGCTGTGCGGGCGACGACGCTGGGGGCGACGGCGACGACGCTGCGGTGGACGGCACGGGTGCCGAGGGCACGGGTGGAGACGATGGCAACTCGGATTCAGCCGACGACGGCGGCGACTCGGGCAGCAGCGGAGATGGCAACAGTGGCGAGGAGTCCACGGGAGGGCCCGTCGCGCAAGGTATTCCAGTGTTGGGCAACTACGGTCACACCCTGGACGACGTGCAGCTCGAGCTCATCCTCGAGACGGATCTTTCCCGGCCCACCGACGCGGAGATAAGCCCGCACAACCCCGAGGAGCTGTGGATCACCAATCAGGGCAACAACTCGATCACGATTGTTGTTAATCCGGGTGAGGGCCAAGAGGTCGACTGGAAGGGCGCCCCAGGCGACAACGGTGGCCACTTCCTCGCCAAACCAGCCGCGATTGCGTTTGGCCAAGACGGCGTCATGGCCACGGCCCAGCAGACCAACGAGATTACTCAGCCCGGCACGCCCGCGGATTTCATGGGGCCCACGATGTGGACTTCCGAGCGCGCCGTCTTCAACGGCGGCCACCTCTCGCATCTCGACATGCTGCACAACAGCCCGAACGCGTCGGGCATCACGTGGGAGTCGGGCAACGCGTACTGGGTGTTCGACGGCGATCACGGCTCGCTGACGCGCTACGACTTCCACGAGGACCACGACCTGGGCGGCACGGACCACACGGACGGCGAGGTCCATCGCGCCGTCGACGGGCAGCTGAGCTTCTTCCCTGGCGTCGCCGCGCACATCGCCTACGATCAGAGCACGGGTCTGCTGTACTCGGTCGATCCGGGCACGAACCGGATCATGGTCCTCGATACGCAGAGCGGTACGGTCGGCACGACCATCAATCCCAACTACGACGGCGGCACGCAGAACTTCCTCTCCGACTGCGACTTCCAGGTCTTCGTCGACGGCAGCGACCTCGACGCTGCGATGAGCATCCCGTCGGGCTTGGAGATCCACGACGGCATGATCTTCGTGACCGACCACGAGATGGGCACCGTCGCTGCGTTCGACATGGAAGGCGAGCTTGTCGACTGGCTCGACACCGGATGGGATCAGGGCACGCTCATGGGGCTCACGTTCGACCCCGACGGCCGCATGTACCTGGTCGACTCGCTCAACGACCGCGTCTATCGCGTGTCGGCGCTGTAAGCCCTAGGGCTGCACACGCCACCAACGGGCGCTGGCCGGATCGGTCTCGATTCGGCGAGCGCGCCCGTCTTGCTGCGCCTGCGCAAGCGCTTTGGCCGTGCGGCGACGCCAGTGGCGTGGGTGGTGACTCGATTCGTGGATGATGAGCACGTCGGGGTGACTCGGATGGCGGACGTCGTCGACGATCTCGAACCCGCCTTGCGATGGGGCCGACACGCCCAGGAACAGCGCTGCGTCTCCGCGCGGCAGGAACTGCACGCGGCCCGTCAATCCTGCGGCAACGCTGCGGACCTCCGTGGGGCGTACGTATGCTTCCTCGGCCATCCGCATGTGACGCCATCGAATGTTGGCCGGGCGCTGCGGGTGGTCGGGCCAGATAGCGACTACGACAAGCGCCAGCGCGGCGGCTCCGGGAACGACCGCTGCTGAACGCCAACGGGCCCACACGCCGGGCGCAACCGAGGCGGCCATTTGGAACGCTGCGACCGCGAACACGGCGGTGAACAGTACATCGAACGGGTGGTACCACATCTCATGGCCGAGTCGTTGCACCAGGTAGGCGGGCAGGGCGACCGCCAGCAGTCGCAGGTGCTCCGCACGACGGGTCGGTACCGCGGTCAGGGCGATGAGCCCCAGCGCCATCCACAGGCGCCGACCCGTGAACGACGCCGCCACATCGCGTCCGGCTTTGCGCTCGAGCTGGACGCCCATGTCGGCCACGAATCCGGACCATTGCGCTGACACGTGTATCGCGTACGCGAACACAGCGACGACTGCGACCCCGAGCACGACGAGTTCACCACGGGATGGGCGTACCACTACGGTCCCCGCGCGCACCGCCCAGACGCCGTACACAACAGCGGAGGCCAGGAAAAACAGGGCGTTGGGGTGCACAAGTGTGGCCCCGAGCAGTAGCGCCAGGGCAAGGAGCGGCCGGCGATGAAGGCAGGCCATCGCGGTCAGGCTCACCGCCAGCATCCACGCGTCCATCCGGGCGACGTTGCCTATGACAAGCACCGCTGGGTGCAGCACGAACAACGCGACGATTCCTGTCGCGAGTCCGCGGTGGGCCACCGCAGTGCACAGCCGCCACAATGCCACCGCGGCAACGAGCACGGCGAGCATCGAGGCCCACCGTGCAACCGCAAGCGAAGGTCCCGTGATCGTAAACACCGCAGCCATCGCTGCGGCGTAGCCGGGGGGCATCCACATCAGCGGCCGGTCCGGGTGCAGGCCGGGGACGGCGAACGTTCCCCGGTCGGCCAACGACTCGGCCGGTAGCAAGAAGTGGACCTCATCTGGCCACGGCACGGGGAGTGTCCACCCAGCATCAACGTGCATCGCGATGTGCCCAAACATCGCGGCGACAAGCACCGCGGTCGACAGCCAGGTGCTGCGGAGCGAGCCCCACGCCTGGGTGGTGCGCGCGACATCGGCGGGGGCGGGCACGGGGCCACAGAGTACGCCACCGCCCGTACGAGCGATTCGCGGCGCGTGTTAGGGTCCCGGCGCATGCGTACTCTGCCTCGGTTGGTCGCCATCGCTCTGCTCACGACAGCTGCGTCCTGTGCAAACAAGAAGCCTGCCGAAGGCCCCGTGTCACCCGTCCAAGCCGCGCCTGCGCATGCGCCTGCCAACAGCGCCGAGGCGGATGCCGACGATGCGATCCTCGCCGCACTCGCGGGGCTCAGCCATCGCCTGGCGCAGACCGAGGACAAGCTCTACCAGGTCAGCAAGCAACTCGAGCGGGTCGAGGCCAAGCTCGACGACGCCCCAGCCGCGCCCGCACCCCAGGCGCGCGCACCCCGACCGGGCCGGCCCGACCCCGCCAGCATCTACAAGGTGGAGCTGGGCACCGCGCACGCGCGCGGGAACGACAACGCGCTTGTCACCATCGTGCAGTGGACCGACTACCAGTGTCCCTACTGCAAGCGTGTCGAGCCCACCCTCGATGCGTTGCGTAAGACCTACGGCAAGGATCTACGGGTTGTGTTGAAGCACAATCCGCTGTCGTTCCACGACCGAGCCATGCCCGCGGCGCTCGCGGCTGAAGCGGCGGGAGAGCAGGGCAAGTTCTGGAAGATGCACGACAAGCTCTTCAAGAACAACAAGGCGCTGACCGACGCCAACTTCGTCAAGTGGGCCAAGCAGCTGGGCCTCAACAGCAAGCGGTTCAAGCGCGACATGCGGTCGGACAAGATCAAGACGCGCGTGCAGGAGATGCAGGCGCAAGGGGTGAGGCTGGGCGCCCGAGGGACCCCCGCATTCTTCGTCAACGGTCGCTTCTTGTCGGGCGCACAGCCACAGGCCGCGTTTGCGAAGGTGATCGACGAAGAGCTGACGAAGGCCAAGGCCCTGCTCGAGCGTGGTACGCCGCGCGGGCAGGTCTACACCGCGACGGTGGCCGACGGTCTGACGCAGCCGTAGGCACGCTCGGGCGCTGGACTCACTGGGATCGCTTGGCGCGGATGACCGCGTCCTTGAGCAGGTCTGTCCACGCACGGAGCACGATGGGCGGGATGGCATGGGGCACGCCCTCGAACGTGCGCAGCTCCGCGGCGTAGCCGAGCGTCTTGAGCTGATCGACCGCCTCGACCGTACCCTCGTACAGCACGGCGGAGTCCGTGGTCCCGTGCAGCGCCACGATCTTTGGCGTGACAGCAGCGGTGTCTCCGTTTTCGGGCCACAGCGGCGGTGGGAGCCAGCCGCTGACGGGGACGGCATAGCCCACGACGTCGGGGTGTGACACCGCGATGGCAAACGTGAGCATCCCGCCCTGGGAAAACCCGGTCAGCACGGGCTTGCCCTTGGTGGGGCGCTCGGCCGCCAGGGCGGTAAGGCCCGTGGCGATGACATCGGCCGCGTGTTGGATCCCGCCGCCGAGCGCCTCGACGTCGCGGCTGCGGGCGCGCTGCGGAAACCACGACCAGCCCCCCTCGTACGCGTCGATGCCTCGGGGCAGGATCAGGCGGACCGGCTCTGGAAACGCGCTGAGCACCCGGGCGAAGGCCTCGGGGCGGTCGCCCAGACCGTGAATGGCAACGAGCATCGGCAGTGGCTCGTCGGGGCCCGCTTCGCCGATGATCTGCTCCAGATACATCATGCCGCCGGCCTCGGCGTAGGTCGGGCCGGCCGGCTCGGGGGTGGTCGGCGAAGCGTCGCGGCTCGCGACGGGCGGTGGCGCCGTCGTCGGTGGAGTCGCCTTGGCGGCCTTCGAAGCCGGCTGCGCTGCGGGGTTGGCCTGAGTCGCCGCGGGTGGGGCACCGGGCCCGCACGCCAGGGTGAGCAGCAGGCCTGCGGCAACCAAGCATGAGTTCAGCGGGAGAGGCACGCCGCAAGGGTAGTCGAAGCGGCCGCTACTGCGCGACCACGCGAAACAGCCCGCTGGCGGGTGGATCGTCCTCGTCCAAGCCCGCGGTCTCGCACTTGCCGAAAGTGGTCACGTACAGGAAGCCGTCCGCGCCCTCGCGCCATGCGGTGGGGAAGCGGAGATGCCCCAAAGGACGGTCCGAGGTGACCTCGCCCGCGTTGTTTACGGTCGCACCGCGGACAAAGCCCAGGCAGTAGTCCCCGAACAGCACGGTGCCGGTGAGTTCGCCGTCGTATTGGTCGACCGTCGCGGCCGTGTACTCGGCGCCCACCCAGGCCACACGGGCGTTGGTCGGGGAAACGTCGGGATCGTCGATCTGATACTGGTGCGTGCCCTCGTGCGGCCACGACAGCACGGGCTCCGTCACGTCGTCGCACGACGCCTCGCAGGGGCCCTCGTGATTGGCCCATCCGAAGTTTTGCCCGGGCGACGAGACGATGTTGATCTCCTCGAAGCCGTTGGCGCCCACGTCACCAAACCACCACCGCCCTTGTGCGTCGTACACCCCCCGCCACGGTGAGCGCAGCCCGTACGCGACCAGATCCGGGCTTGCGCCCCGAACGTCGGCGAAGGGGTTTCCGGGGGCCGGTTCGTGGCCCGACCCGTCGGGGTCGCGGTTGGGAATGATGCGGATGAGCCCAGACAACTCGTTGGTGGTGTCCTGCCCGTGAGCGGAGATGCGTTTGTCGCCAAACAGGGCCCAGAGATTGCCGCTGACGTCGAAGCCCAGGGATCCGACGTTGTGCCAGGGCTTGGGGGCTGCATCGTCGCCCACGCGGATGATCTCAGCCGCGCTCGGGGCGACGCTTTCGTAGTCGCTGCCATCAAAGGTCACGCGATACACCGCGCTGTGCGTCTGGCTGATGCACGTCCCGAGGTAGACAAAGTGGTTGCGCGCGTAGTCGGGATCGAACGCCACCGAGAGCAAGCCGCAATCGAGGTCGCTGTAGACCCCGGGCAGCGTGAAGCCGCCCAGGCGCTCCGCCTCATCACCCGCGATGCGCAGATGGTCGACCTGCCCGGACTTGCTCAACGCCAGCAGGTCCATCGTGCCCGGCACAAAGGCAAAGCCCGTGGTGAGTGCAAGGTCGCCTTCAACCGCAATCTCCACAAACGACAGTGCCAGCGGCGTGCCGTCGTCGCCCGACTCATCGGCGGCTTGCGTCGCGCCCGTGGGCGGTGCCGCGGTACCGCCCTGGGTGCCCATGGCGCTCGTCGTTGGTGTGGCCTGCGTCGTCGCCTTCGCGGCATCGTCCGACGCGGGACAGGCCGTGAGCGCAGCCAGCAAGAGGGGCTCGTATCGTCTTGTCATCCGCATCGTCTTCAAGGTTCAAGGTCAGCGATAAATCCGCGCAGACGCTCGATCGCAGCGGTGTCGCGCGCGTCGATGCCCACCGGTGGCATCGACTCGATCTCGGGGTCGTCGTGCTCGTCCGACACCGCGAGGAACAGAATCGACGCGCTCGGGTCTCCCGGGACGACGCGGATCCCGGCCGCGGATGCGCTGCTCTCGGTGGGCTGGTCAATGATGTTGGCGAGCGCCACCGCGGGGTCGAGGTCGAAGCTGCTGGATGCCCCGTCGGTGCCGTTGTGGCAGTGCACGCAGTTGCCGACGAAGTCGCCGAGTACCGCGTGCGTTGTGTCGTCGTCGGTGTGGTCGGAGACGCGGCGCGGTGTCGCGGGAGGCGGCTCCGCGAGGAGCCCGCGTTCGTGCAGCAGCGTCAGGGGGGAGGGCCCATCGTCGACGGCCTCCGACAGCTGCAGCTCCGTATCACCCAAGACGGGGTGCGGGCTGGACTCGTGGCATTCCCGGCACATCAACGTGCTGGGGATGGTGTGGCGCCGCTCCGCCGACAGCTCCACGGTGACCTCCCAGTCGCCTTGCAGGAGCGTTGCCTCCTGACCCTCGTCGTCCCACTGGTACGTGGCGTACTCCCAGTCCTCGTCCCCGAGCTTGCGCACGAGCCGGGTCTCGATGGGGGTGTCGCCGTCGGTGAATGTCTTGAACCATACGGTGCCCACGGGGTACCGCCATGCATCGGGCTCGCGGTTGTCGATCGTCTCGCCGACGGGGAGAAACAAGAAGCGCTGCTTGTCGCTGCCGCTGCTCCACAGCGGCCACCGCGGCGTGTAGACGGCGACGGTATCGGGCACGAGCGTCCGGTCCGAAAGATCGGGGTGCAGGCCCACGTCCGACAAGGCCTCGGGCAGCGACGCGGTGGGATCGGCGAGCAACGAGCCTGACGGGATGGCGACGCCCGTGGAATCGTCGCCGCCGCACGCGCCGCAGCCGAGCGTGAGCGCGGCGAGTCCAGCGCGGAGTGAGGGCCACATCATCGACCCAGACGTTAGCAGGGCCGCACGGATTTGCAGGGGCTCGGGGCTCTAGCAGCGAGGGTTGGGCATGCCTGGGCTGCCGCGGTCGGCGTTGTAGACCGTCTGCGCCCCGCACCAGTTGGCCCCCACATCGTTGGCCGCGAGGTCGTACGAGGCTGGGTCAAGGCTCATGCTGACGCCAGTGAGGTCAGGGAAGATGGGACCGTCGTCGTACACGACCCGGTCGATCTCGACCTGATTGCAAACGAGCGACAGTTCGTCGCCCATGTTGTTGAGGTTGAGCGCCTCGTACGCGTAGCCGAAGTTGTAGACAAACCCTGGGTCCCCGTCGATCGCAAACGAGACGAAGTCCCCGGGAGCGACGAGCATCGGTCGGTCGATCTCGAAGCCCGGGTCGGGTGCGTTGCCCATGATGCGGCAGCCCTCCAGCTGCCACGCCGTACGGGTCGGGTTGTGCAGTTCGAACCACTCGCCGACGTTGTCGGGCAGGGTCGACGGGTCATTCATGATCTCGGTGATGACGATGTCGCCTTCGGCGGGCGCACCGAAGCACTGGCTGGTGTCGAACGTGCAGTCGTCCGCGCAGCTGAGCCTCCCGCCCGCGAACTCGCCGAGGTCAGTGCACTCGGTGTCACCCAGCTCGGCCCCATCGCAGTCTTCGTCGGCGGCGATGCGTCCGTTGCCGCAGCCATCGGGCACGGGCCCGCTCTCGCTCGACTCTTCGGGCGTACTCGTATCCGAGTCGCCCACATCGCCGCTGGTCCCGCCGGTATCGATCCCCGTTTGTGAATCGGCTGCGGTGTCATCGCCGCCAGTCGTGGCCGAGGTGGTTCCGTTCGCACTGTCTGCGATGTCGGCCTGTGTCAGCGGCGAGCAAGCGCTGCACGCAAGGGTTCCCACGGCGATTGCGCGTGGAAGTAGGGAGGAGACGTCAAGCATGTCGTGGACCTGCGCGGGTGCATAACAACGTGTCCAACCCGCACTTGGTGTTTCTACCGCACTCCATTTGGCGCGGTATCTTTGATAATGTCGTTGCCATGGGCCGTCTTGGGTGGCTGTTTGTGGTGCTTTCGGTCGGATGCGGGAGAACAACGTTCTTCGGCGTTGGCGCGTCCGGCGGCGACGACGACGGCGGTACCGGCCCCAATATGGGCGTGACCGGCGGCCCCGACGGGACAGGGGGGTTCTCCGGTGCCGACGGTAGTTCGTCGACCGGTCGGATGACGGTGACAGCGACGGCGACGATCACCGACACGGATACGGCGACGACCGTGGGTCCGGGCGAGACCACGGACGACGACACCAGCGACAGCGGATCGACGGGCGCGCTGACCTGCGCCGACGACCCTGCGGCCTGCCAGGTCGAGCTGCACCTGCGGCGTGCGGTCGACATCCTGTTTGTCATCGACAACTCGGGATCCATGGGGGCGGAGCAGGGCACGCTCGCGCAGAGCTTTGCGTCGTTCATCGAAGTGCTCGAGGCCCAAGAGGTCGGGGCGAACTATCGGATCGGCGTGACGACCTCGTCTGGCGATGGGGTGCTCCGCGCAACCAGCTGCCGCTCGCGTTTGTTCGAGTTCACGTTCCAGTGGCAGTTCGGCACGATCGACGAGCAGCAAACCGGCTGCCTCGACAACTGCGACATCGACGTCCTCAACCTTCCCGATCCGTGGGTCGAAAAGGGCGACGGAGGCACCAATATTCCGGCGGGCCTGACGATGGCCGAGGTGCTGCAGTGCATTGGGCCCCAGGGAATCAACGGGCCCGGGTTTGAGCGCCCGCTCGAGGCGATGCGGTCGGCGATCTTGGATCCGGCCAGCGACTTTTTGCGGGACGACGCGCTGCTCGCGGTGGTCTTTGTGACCGACGAAGCGGACTGCTCGATGTCGCCCGAGAACGAGCTGTGGGCCAAGACGGACGGCACCGTCTTTTGGACGCTACCCGATCGTCCGTCGTCGGCGGTGTGCTGGACGGCGGGCGTGTCGTGCTCGGGCGGTCCGGGTGTGTATGACGATTGCGTCTCCCAGGACAAGGGAATGGACGGCCTACCGACGGCGGACCCCGACGAGGCCATCGTCTACACGATGCAGCGCTATGTCGACGCACTGTCGGTCGTCTCGGAGCAAAAGCAGCTGGCGGGCGGCCCAGGCGAGGTGCTCATCGCCCTCATGGCGGGCGTGCCCCTGGACTACCCCGACACGGGCTTTTTGCAGTACGAGGATTCGTTCAGCGAGGAGTTCAACCTCGAGTACGGGATCGGCCCTGGATGCGGGCAGGGAACCGAGACGATCACGAGCCCACCGGGAATCCCGCCCGTACGGCTCAAGGAGCTGTCCGAGGCGTTCGCGACCGAGAGTCCCAACGTGTTTTCGATCTGCTCGGACGACTACGGCATCGCGTTGACCGACATCGCGGCCAAGCTCAGCGCGCTCGACGAGCGTGCGTGCATCGGGGGGTGTGTCATCGACTTGGATGAGTCCACCGAAGCGCTGGAGCCCGACTGCATCTTGGGCGAGGCCAACCCCAACGGGTCCCCCGGACTCGCGGTTCCTCCGTGCATCGTCGGTCTGGACTTGTGGGACTTCCCCACGCCCGCCGACAACATCTGCTATCGCGCCCTGACCGACCCCGAGGGCGAGACGGCCACGCCGTTTGATGACATGTCACCGCAGTGCGTGACCCTGGGCAGCAACCTCGAGTACGTCGTGGAGCGTCGCCCGGGCACGCCCGTACCCCCCGGGGTCTCAGTAGAGGTCGGCTGCTCGCTGCAGGCGCCCATCGGCACGACCTGCGACGAGATCGAGTGAGGCTTCGTCGGCACGCCGCGCTAGGTGCGTCCGGCGCGTAGCCCTGCCTCGAGCGCGAGGTGGGCAATGGCCGCGCCCACCGTCGCGGCGATTCGGGGCGGCCGCAACGCATCCAGCGCGCGCTGCAGCTGCGGCGTTATCGGATGCTGGCGCCATGGCGCGTCGGGAAGAGCACTGGCGGGGTCGCCGAAGTTCCCCAGCTCCGAATCAACCGCTTCGATGGCTGCGGTCATCGTGCTGCAGCGTGTCAGACGTTGGTCACCGAGCCAGACCTCGGTCCCCCCGCGTCGGACCGGCTTGAGCTCAAAGCAACGCAGCTTTCCGTCGTGGTCTTCGAAGTGGAGCATCATGCCGACCGCGCCGAGCGAGAGCCATGCGCTGCGCGAGATCG
>Ga0316189_10001001_pt1 | contig 28119 bp, 39 predicted proteins | sample LowCovwburrow_MG_FD_204930 | JGI IMG/M metagenome (GOLD analysis project Ga0316189, IMG submission 204930) | Coastal sediment microbial communities from Maine, United States - Lowes Cove worm burrow | ecosystem: Environmental > Aquatic > Marine > Coastal > Sediment | place: USA: Maine...
ATTGATTAACTGTGATTTCAGTCTTTTTTGGTCCAGCACCACCACCAGCACCTGACTTAGTCGTAATTACAATAACACCATTTCTACCAGCTGTACCATAAAGTGTTGCAGCTGCAAGACCTTTAAGTACGTTTACACTAGCAATGTTATTGGGATCTAAATCTAAAAATCTTGAAGATCCATTATTTCCCTGTTGAAACGTACCTTGTGCATTAGTATCACTACTAAAAGGGACACCATCAACCACAAATAATGCTTGATTACTTCCTGTTATAGAACTATAACCTCTAATTACAACATTGGTAGCAGAACCTGAAGTACCACTTTGAGATGTAATTTGAACACCTGAAGCTTTTCCAGATAATACTCTGGCAACATCTCCTTCTGTACGTTGCTCTAGTTCATCAGCACTTACTTCACTTACAGCATAACCAAGAGCTTTTTTCTCTCTCTTTATACCTTGTGCAGTTACAACCACCTCATCAAGGACAGCTGCATCTTCTTCCATAGTAACGTTAATAGTATTAGAGGCCCCAACAGTTTGTTCAACTGATTTAAGACCTACATAAGTAAAGGTTAACACGTCACCCGAACTTGCATTGATGCTGTAGTTTCCATCAAAATCTGTTTGAGTTCCGTTTGTAGTTCCCTTTACAATAATATTAACCCCAGGAAGAGGCATTCCAGTATTATCTGAAACTGCTCCCGAAATTGTTTTTTCCTGTGCAAATGTAAATTGCACAACAAACGCCAGTAATAGCGTTAAAATTCCACTAAACTTTGTTTTCATTTTATAATTTATTTGAATTAGTCTATGCCAAAAATCATAATAAAAAGTTAATAAAGCAATTATTAAGTGCTAAAATTTTAATTTTTTTTTAGAAAACAACTATTAAAACTAAAGGTTTTGTTAAAATGAGGCATTAAGACTAAGATGAATTTTAGAATTTGAGAATGTGAATTTTTGATTTTCACTCTTACCATTGGCATAGTTTAATTTTAATAATCCAGCCTTAGTTAGGATGCCAAACCCGAATCCGAATCCAAATAGTTTTTCTTTTGAATTTGATATTTTGTTTTCAAAATAGGAGCCGTCTGTAATACTGTGAACGTACATACTTGAATTAAGTCGGTAACGATATTCAAGATTAATTAAACCATAATATGATGCTAATATGCTGTTCTCTTCAAATCCTCTAATAGAATTGATGCCTCCAAATCTGTAGAGTTCATTTGTAAAATATGAATCTGATAATAATGCATTTCCCTTTGCTCTAATGTAGAAGCTGTTTTTGTCATCTAGATTTAGAATTTTTGAAATAAATATTCCTGTTTCAATTTGTTGTTCTGTTTTTAAATCGGAGTTTCTATTGCCAAATCCGAAAGAAGTGTCAATAAATAAGTCAATTGGAAACAATAGATCATAAGGTTTTGACTCTTTATATGAGTAGCTAATGTTGTAAAATGTTGTTGAGTAATCTTGAATTTTACTATTTGTTTGTTGATCTAAAAGGTTATTTGATTGTACGGCTTTTATTCCAGCAAAAATTTTGTTCTTAGAATTTAATTGATAAAAAAGATTAGCTTCTTGATTTACAGTTGTGAAGGTAGAATCTTTTTTAAAAATATTTAATCCAAGTTCAGTGCCTAATGGTAGTCCAAATAAATATGGAAGTGTTAAATTAGCATTAAATGTTTTTTGATCGTTTTCGTCACTTTTATAAATGATATCAAATTGTTCCCCATAATTTAAATTGTTTAAAAGCTTTAAATTTAAATAACCATCAAATTCTATTTTATTTGTTGCTTCATTTGTTCCAAACCCTAAAAAACCATCAAACGTATTGCTTTTAGACTTCTCAAGATAGAGATATAATGTAGTAGAGTCTTTTGTAAACAAAACTTCAGGTGATTTAGTTTGATTTGTAAAGGATAAATTGTTTAAACGTTCTGTTTTCTCCTTAATGCTTTTCAAATTAAAAAGCTGATTAGATTTAATTCTTAAAAAATGCTTAGTAAACGATTTAGGAAACTTTTCGTAACCCTTTAATACTATATTGTCTATTTTTCGTTCTGAGTTTTCATCAACTAACAATGAAGCCTGTAAATTTTTAGCATCTCTTTTTTCAATGTTATCTAATTTGAATTTTGCAAACGGCAAACCCTTTGTCGCTAAATCAGAATTTATCATCTTAAGGCTCGACTCTATTTCTGATATTGATAAAACAAAATAGGCATCATTATAGTCTAGTGAAATAGTTTTTATTATCTCTTCTGAGATGAGGCTTTTATCATAGTATATATATATGGTGTAAAATTTCTGTTTTAAACTCAAGGTTGTTTCATATATAGAATCATTAATTTTTTTAGTTTCAATAAGTTTAGTTTCTATATATCCAATACGTTGCAGCCTAGTTCGTGTAAGATTTATTTCATCATTTAAAGATTTAAAGTTTATGAATGTATTTGTATATGATATTGAATCAATTGTTTTAGTTTCTGAAATATTTAATCCAGAAATTTTTAGAGAAAGATTTTGTGCTAGTGTATAAGGACAGCTTAATGTCCATAAAAAAATAAAAAAAGAGAAATGAACTGATTGCTTCAAGAGTTTGATTTTTCTGTAAATCTAACGGAAAATCAATTCAAATAATATAGTGTAGAAATTAAATTTCAAAGAAGTTTGAAAATTAATTCATTATGGTTTGAATAATTCATTTTAATTTCTACCTTTGCAGCCCTCTAACAAGAGGGTTTTATAATATATATTAGAAAATAATATGCCAACAATTTCACAATTAGTAAGAAAAGGAAGAGCCAAAATAACTAAGAAGAGCAAATCGGCTGCTTTAAATTCTTGTCCTCAAAGACGTGGAGTATGTACGCGTGTTTACACAACAACACCAAAAAAACCTAATTCAGCAATGCGTAAAGTTGCAAGGGTAAGGTTAACAAATGGTAATGAAGTAAATGCATACATCCCAGGAGAAGGACACAATTTACAAGAGCACTCGATAGTATTAGTTAGAGGTGGAAGGGTAAAAGATTTGCCAGGAGTTAGATATCACATTGTACGTGGTGCTTTAGACACAGCAGGTGTTGAAGGTAGAACGCAACGTAGATCTAAGTATGGAGCAAAACGCCCAAAGAAGTAATTTAAAACTTTAAGAAGAAGACATGAGAAAAAGAGCAGCGAAAAAAAGACCGCTTTTACCAGATCCAAAATTTAACGATCAGTTAGTAACTCGTTTCGTTAATATGATGATGTGGGACGGAAAGAAGTCTGTGGCTTTCAAAATTTTCTATGATGCAATTGATATTGTAGAAGAAAAAAAGAATGACGACGAAAAAACAGCTCTGGAAGTATGGAAAGAAGCACTATCTAATGTTATGCCTCACGTAGAAGTGCGTAGTCGTAGAGTTGGTGGAGCTACATTTCAAATTCCAATGCAAATTCGTCCAGACCGTAAAGTTTCTACGGCAATGAAATGGCTTATCAGCTTTTCAAGAAAAAGAAACGAAAAATCTATGGCTCAAAAATTAGCATCAGAAGTATTGGCTGCTGCTAAAGAAGAAGGAGCAGCTGTCAAGAAAAGAGTTGATACTCATAAAATGGCAGAAGCAAATAAAGCATTCTCTCACTTTAGATTTTAAGAAATGGCTAGAGATTTAAAATACACAAGAAATATAGGTATTGCTGCACATATCGATGCAGGTAAAACTACAACAACAGAGCGTGTACTGTATTATACAGGTGTTTCGCATAAAATTGGTGAAGTACATGATGGTGCTGCAACAATGGACTGGATGGAGCAAGAGCAAGAAAGAGGTATAACAATTACTTCTGCTGCGACTACATGTACATGGCAATTTCCTACTGAAAATGGTGAGCCAACAGCTGACGCTAAGGATTATCATTTTAATATTATTGACACTCCAGGTCACGTTGATTTTACTGTAGAAGTAAATCGTTCGTTACGTGTACTTGATGGTTTAGTATTCTTATTTAGTGCGGTTGATGGTGTTGAGCCACAATCTGAAACTAACTGGAGACTAGCCGATAACTATAAAGTGCCAAGAATTGGCTTTGTGAATAAAATGGATCGTCAAGGATCTGATTTTATGATGGTTTGTAAACAAGTTAAAGAAATGTTAGGTTCTAATGCAGTGCCTATCGTTTTAAACATTGGTGATGAAGAAGATTTTAAAGGGATTGTTGATTTAGTTAAAAATCGTGCTATAGTTTGGCATGAAGAAGGACAAGGGTCAACATTTGATGTTATCGATATCCCTGAAGAACTTAAAGAAGAGTCAAGAATCCTTCGTGCTAAACTTATTGAAGAAGTAGCAAGTTACGATGAGAATCTTTTAGAAAAATTCATGGAAGATGAAGACTCTATTACTGAAGACGAAGTGCACGCTGCACTTAGAGCTGCTGTAATGGACATGTCTATTATTCCTATGATCTGTGGATCGGCATTCAAAAACAAAGGTGTTCAGTTTTTATTAGATGCTGTATGTCGTTACTTGCCTTCTCCTATGGATAAGGAAGGTATTGTTGGAATGAATCCTGATACAGAGCAAGAAGAATTGCGTAAGCCAGATGTAAAAGAGCCTTTTGCGGCATTAGCATTTAAAATTGCTACAGATCCTTTTGTTGGACGTTTAGCATTTTTTAGAGCTTATTCTGGTCGTTTAGATGCAGGTTCTTATGTGTTAAACAATCGTTCTGGTAAAAAAGAACGTATCTCACGTATTTACCAAATGCATGCTAACAAGCAAAATGCAATTGATTATATAGAAGCTGGAGATATTGGAGCTGCTGTTGGATTTAAATCTATTAAAACAGGAGATACGCTTACAGATGAAAAACATCCTATTATTTTAGAATCTATGGATTTTCCAGATCCAGTAATTGGTATTGCGGTTGAGCCAAAAACTAAAGCTGATGTTGATAAATTAGGAATGGGCTTAGCTAAATTAGCTGAAGAAGATCCTACGTTTACTGTACGTTCAGACGAAGCTTCAGGACAGACGATCATTTCTGGAATGGGTGAGCTTCATTTAGATGTTATTGTTGACCGTTTAAGACGTGAGTTTAAAGTTGAAGTAAATCAAGGTCAACCACAAGTAGAATATAAAGAAGCTATTACTCAAGCTGCTAATCATAGAGAAGTTTATAAGAAACAATCTGGTGGTCGTGGTAAATTTGCTGATATCGTATTTACAATTGAACCTGCAGATGAAGGAACTGAAGGACTTCAGTTTGAGTCTGTAATTAAAGGTGGTAACGTTCCTAAAGAATTTATACCTTCAATTGAAAAAGGATTTAAAATGGCAATGGTTAATGGACCATTAGCAGGTTACGAAGTAGATTCTATGAAAGTAACATTGAGAGATGGATCTTACCATGATGTGGATTCTGATCAATTATCATTCGAATTGGCTGCAAAACTAGGATTTAAAAATTCTGCAAAAGCTGCTAAAGCGGTAATTATGGAACCTATTATGAAACTTGAGGTAATTACTCCTGAAGAAAATATGGGTGATATTGTTGGAGATTTAAATAGAAGAAGAGGTCAAGTAAGTGATATGGGAGATAGAGCTGGAGCAAAAACTGTAAAAGCTACTGTACCATTATCTGAAATGTTTGGATATGTAACAACATTAAGAACATTATCATCTGGTCGTGCTACATCAACAATGGAATTTTCACATTATGCTGAGACGCCTTCAAATATTTCTGAAGAAGTTATAAAAGCTGCTAAAGGAGAACAATCTTAAAAGTTAAGAAAATGAGTCAAAAAATCAGAATAAAATTAAAGTCTTACGATCATAACTTAGTAGATAAATCTGCTGATAAGATTGTAAAAACAGTAAAAAGTACAGGTGCTGTTGTAACTGGACCAATTCCATTACCAACGCACAAGAAAATTTTCACTGTATTACGTTCTCCACACGTCAACAAGAAGTCAAGAGAACAATTTCAATTAAGCTCATATAAGCGTTTACTTGATATTTATTCTTCGTCTTCTAAAACAATTGACGCCCTAATGAAATTAGAGTTGCCAAGTGGTGTTGAAGTAGAGATTAAAGTTTAAGTAATCAACTTACATGTCCCAAGCTGTGTGCGAGGGAAAAACGGAAAAAATACAATTAGGGTTGAAACGTATTTTGACCCTTAATTTTTTTAAATAAGTTAATAATTAATAATAAATAATATGTCTGGGTTAATAGGAAAAAAAGTCGGAATGACCAGCATCTTTGATGAAAACGGGAAGAATATGCCCTGTACAGTAATTGAAGCTGGACCATGCGTTGTTACCCAAGTCAGAACTGAAGAAGTTGATGGATATCAAGCCCTTCAACTTGGTTTCGATGACAAGACAGAAAAAAATGCTACCAAAGCTGAGATCGGTCACGCTAAGAAAGCAGGTACTTCTGTTAAAAGAAAAGTCGCGGAATTTCAAGGTTTTGATGAGGAGTACAAATTAGGTGATACAATAACAGTAGAGCACTTTGCAGAAGGTGAATTTGTTGATGTTGCAGCAACCTCAAAAGGTAAAGGATTTCAAGGAGTTGTTAAACGTCACGGTTTTGCTGGTGTAGGTCAAGCTACTCACGGTCAACACAATCGTTTAAGAGCACCAGGATCTATTGGAGCTGCGTCTTATCCTGCAAGAGTTTTCAAAGGAATGAAAATGGCAGGAAGAATGGGTGGTGAAACAGTAAAAGTTCAAAATTTAAGAGTTTTAAAAGTAGTTGCTGAAAAGAACTTACTTGTGGTTAAAGGATGTATTCCTGGCCATAAAAACGCTTATGTAACAATTCAGAAGTAATGAAGGTAGCAGTTTTAGATTTAAACGGAAAAGACACAGGTAGAAAGGCAGACCTTTCTAAAGATGTGTTCGCTATAGAGCCTAACAATCATGCAGTATACTTAGACGTTAAGCAATATCTTGCTAACCAACGTCAAGGAACTCATAAAGCTAAAGAAAGAGCAGATATTACTGGAAGTACACGTAAGATAAAAAAACAAAAAGGTACTGGTACTGCAAGAGCAGGAAGTATCAAGTCTGGTGTATTTAGAGGAGGTGGACGTATGTTTGGTCCAAGACCAAGAAATTATGGCTTTAAATTAAATAAGAATGTGAAACGATTAGCTCGTAAATCAGCCTTAACAATTAAGGCAGGTGAGAAGGCAATTACAGTTTTGGAAGACTTCAATTTTGACGCTCCAAAAACTAAAAATTTCACAGCAGTTTTAAAGGCTTTAGACTTACAAAACAAAAAATCTTTGTTTGTGTTGGGAGCTTCAAATAATAATGTATATTTGTCGTCACGCAATTTAAAAGGGTCTGAGGTTATAATGAGTTCAGAATTAAGTACTTACAAGATTTTAAACGCAAATCAAGTAATACTTTTAGAAAGCTCTTTAGAAGGAATTGAATCGAATTTAAGTAAATAAGAAAACCATGAGTATCTTAATTAAACCAATAATCACTGAAAAAGCAACTAATGCAAGCGAGCTTCGCAACTGCTTTAGTTTTCAGGTGAATAAAAAGGCGAACAAGGTAGAAATAAAAAAAGCAGTTGAAGCTGCTTATGGAGTTTCTGTTGAAAAAGTTCGTACTATAAATGTCCGTCCAGATAGAAAAACTAAGTTTACTAAAACTGGTATTCAACATGGTAAAACAAATGCTGTTAAAAAAGCAATTGTACAACTGGCGGATGGTGAGACGATTGATTTATACGCTAATATGTAATTAGACAAAAATGTCAGTAAGAAAATTAAAACCAATCACACCAGGACAGCGATTTAGAGTAGTAAACGGATTTGACGCCATTACTACTGATAAGCCGGAGAAAAGTTTATTAGCTCCGAAAAAACGTTCAGGTGGTAGAAACAGTCAAGGAAAAATGACCATGCGCTATAAAGGTGGAGGTCATAAAAGAAGGTATCGAATTATCGATTTTAAACGTAGCAAAGCTGGAGTTCCAGCTGAAGTTGCGTCAATAGAATATGATCCAAACAGAACAGCATTTATTGCATTATTGAATTATCAAGATGGTGAAAAATGTTACATTATTGCGCAAAATGGACTTCAGGTTGGGCAAAATGTAGTGTCTGGTCCTAGCGGAGTTGCTCCAGAAATTGGAAATGCAATGCCACTTAGTGAAATACCTTTAGGAACAATCATTTCTTGTATAGAGTTACGCCCAGGTCAAGGAGCTGTTATGGCTCGTAGTGCTGGAGCATTTGCTCAATTAATGGCAAGAGATGGGAAATTTGCTACAGTTAAGTTACCATCAGGTGAAACAAGATTAATTCTTGTAAACTGTTTGGCAACAATTGGAGTTGTATCTAACTCTGATCATCAATTACTTGTGTCTGGTAAAGCAGGTAGAAGTAGATGGTTAGGAAGACGTCCAAGAACAAGACCAGTAGTAATGAATCCAGTTGATCACCCAATGGGTGGTGGTGAAGGTAAATCTTCAGGTGGACATCCACGTTCTAGAAATGGAATTCCTGCAAAAGGTTATAGAACACGTTCTAAAACTAAAGCGAGTAATAAATATATTGTTGAACGTAGAAAGAAATAATAAATCATGGCAAGATCATTAAAAAAAGGACCTTACGTTCATTATAAATTAGAAAGAAAAGTAGCTGCAAATGTTGAATCTAACAAAAAGGCTGTTATTAAAACTTGGTCAAGAGCAAGTATGATAACTCCAGATTTTGTAGGACAAACAATTGCTGTACATAATGGCAGACAATTTGTTCCAGTTTATGTAACTGAAAACATGGTAGGTCATAAATTAGGAGAATTTTCACCAACAAGATCATTTAGAGGTCATGCAGGTGCTAAAAATAAAGGTAAAAAATAAGAGCTATGGGAAGTCGTAAAAAACAAATGGCAGACGCTATTAAGGAAGGAAAGAAGCAAGTAGCTTTTGCCAAACTTAATAACTGTCCTACGTCACCAAGAAAAATGCGCTTAGTAGCTGATTTGGTAAGAGGCGAAAAGGTAGAAAAAGCACTTAATATATTAAGATTCAGTTCAAAAGAAGCATCTCGTCGTTTAGAGAAATTGTTATTGTCTGCAGTTGCAAACTGGCAAGCTAAAAACGAAGACGCTGATATTGAAGACGCTGAATTATTTGTAAAGGAAATTAGAGTTGATGGTGGATCAATGTTAAAAAGATTACGCCCAGCACCTCAAGGTCGTGCACACAGAATAAGAAAAAGATCTAACCACGTAACACTTGTGCTTGGAGCTAACAATAACACACAAAGCAATTAATAAATGGGACAAAAGACAAATCCAATAGGAAATCGCCTTGGAATTATCAGAGGATGGGAATCTAACTGGTATGGAGGAAATGATTATGGAGATAAGCTTGCTGAAGATGATAAAATCAGAAAGTATATCCACGCTCGTTTATCTAAAGCTAGTGTTTCGAGAGTAATCATCGAAAGAACTCTTAAACTTGTAACCGTTACTATCACTACTGCAAGACCTGGTATTATTATTGGGAAAGGTGGCCAAGAGGTAGACAAGTTAAAAGAAGAACTTAAAAAGATTACAGATAAAGAAGTTCAATTAAACATCTTTGAAATTAAGCGTCCAGAATTAGATGCATTTTTAGTAGCCTCAAGTGTTGCTCGTCAAATTGAAAATCGTATTTCATATAAGCGTGCAATTAAAATGGCAATTCAAGCTACAATGCGAATGAATTCTGAAGGTATTAAAATTCAAATTAGTGGTCGTTTAAATGGTGCTGAAATGGCACGTAGCGAACATTATAAAGATGGTAGAATTCCTTTATCTACATTTAGAGCTGACATTGATTATGCTTTGGTTGAAGCACATACTACTTATGGTAGATTAGGTGTAAAAGTATGGATCATGAAAGGTGAAGTTTATGGCAAAAGAGAACTTTCTCCATTAGTTGGTTTATCTAAACAAAAAGGAAAAGGTGGACGTGGAGGAAACAACAAGAATCAACCTCGTCGCAGAAAGTAATTTTTTAAAGAAAAGAAAAAATGTTACAACCTAAAAGAACTAAATTTCGTAAGCAGCAAAAAGGCCGTATGAAGGGTAATGCTGGAAGAGGACACTTACTGTCAAGCGGAATGTTTGGTATAAAATCACTTGACTCTAGTTTTATTACATCGCGTCAAATTGAAGCTGCACGTATTGCTGCAACTCGTTATATGAAAAGAGAAGGTCAGTTATGGATTAAAATATTTCCAGACAAACCTATCACAAAGAAACCTCTTGAAGTACGTATGGGTAAAGGTAAAGGTGCTGTTGAATATTGGGCTGCAGTAGTAAGACCAGGAAGAATGTTATTTGAAGTGGGTGGAGTACCACACGATGTTGCTAAAGAAGCACTTCGTTTGGCTGCACAAAAACTTCCAGTTAAAACTAAGTTCATAATCGCTAGAGATTTCGAAGCTTAATTTATTGATATTATGAAACAATCAGAAATTAAAGAACTATCTACAGCTGAGTTACAAGAAAAACTTGGTGAAACTAAAAAGAGTTATGGTGACCTTAAAATGGCTCACGCAATATCTCCTCTTGAAAACCCAATTCAATTACGCGCTGTAAGACGTGTAGTAGCAAGAATTGCAACGGAATTAAATAATAGAGAAGTACAATAATTGTATTCTGCTGAAAGATGGAAAAAAGAAACTTAAGAAAAGAACGTGTAGGAATAGTTACTAGTAACAAAATGATGAAATCAATCGTTGTTGCTGAAGTAAAAAAAGTAAAACATCCTATGTATGGAAAGTTCGTGTTAAAAACAAAGAAATATGTTGCACACGACGAAACAAACGACTGTAACGAAGGAGATACTGTAAGAATCATGGAAACACGACCTTTAAGTAAATCTAAGTGTTGGAGACTAGTTGAAATAATTGAAAGAGCTAAATAATTATGGTACAACAAGAATCAAGATTAAAAGTAGCTGATAACACTGGAGCAAAAGAGGTTTTAACCATTCGTGTTCTAGGTGGTACAAAAAGAAGATATGCTTCTGTTGGTGACAAAATTGTTGTTACTATAAAAGATGCAACTCCTAATGGAACTATTAAAAAAGGAGCTGTTTCTACTGCAGTAGTAGTTCGTACAGTAAAAGAGGTAAGAAGACCTGATGGATCATATATCAGATTTGATGACAATGCATGTGTACTCTTAAATCCAACAGGAGAAATGAGAGGAACACGTGTTTTCGGACCAGTAGCAAGAGAACTTCGTGATAAACAATTCATGAAAATTGTATCATTAGCACCAGAGGTGCTTTAATACAAAAATATTAAGATGGGAAAGCTTAAAATAAAATCAGGAGATACAGTTAGAGTAATTACTGGAGACCATAAAGGTTCAGAAGGTAAAGTACTTAAAGTATTAACAGATAAGAACAAAGCGATTGTTGAAGGCGTAAACATGGTTAAGAAACATATGAAACCAAGTGCACAAAGCCCTCAAGGAGGAATCGTAGAAAAAGAAGCATCTATTCAACTTTCTAACTTATCGTTGTTGAACTCAAAAGGAGAAACAACAAGAGTTGGATATAGAGTAGAAGGTGATAAAAAAGTAAGATTTGCTAAAAAATCTAATGAAGTAATATAGTTATGGCTTATATTCCAAGATTAAAACAAGAGTACAAGGACAAAGTAGTGTCTACTCTTACAGAAGAATTCGGATATAGCAATGTAATGCAAGTTCCTAAACTTAAAAAGATAGTTATATCTCAAGGTGTTGGTGCAGCAGTTGCAGATAAAAAGTTAATCGACTATGCAATAGAAGAGATGACTAAAATTTCTGGACAAAAAGCAGTTGCTACAATATCTAAAAAAGATGTCGCTTCCTTTAAATTACGTAAAGGGATGCCAATTGGTGCAAAAGTTACATTACGTGGCGAAAAAATGTATGAATTTTTAGATCGTTTAGTAACATCTGCATTACCAAGAGTTAGAGACTTTGGAGGTATTAAAGCTACAGGATTTGACGGTAGAGGTAATTACAATTTAGGAATTACTGAACAAATCATTTTTCCTGAGATTAATATCGATAAAGTAAATAAGATTACTGGTATGGATATTACATTTGTAACATCTGCTGATACAGATAAAGAAGCGAAATCATTATTAACTGAAATGGGAGTACCTTTTCAAAAGAACTAAGATATGGCTAAAGAATCAATGAAAGCCCGTGAGGTAAAAAGAGCTAAAACAGTAGCAAAATATGCTGAAAAACGCAAAGCTTTAAAAGCAGCTGGCGATTATGAAGGCTTACAAAAGCTGCCAAAAAATGCTTCTCCAGTACGTATGCATAACAGATGCAAACTAACAGGAAGACCTAAAGGGTATATGAGAACTTTTGGAGTTTCACGTGTAACATTTCGTGAAATGGCAAATAATGGCTTGATCCCAGGTGTTAGAAAAGCAAGCTGGTAAACAAAGAATTATAAATTGGTTTTAGGTTCAACATAAGTTGAAAACCACTACCGCAAATTAATACATATGAATACAGATCCAATAGCGGATTATTTAACTCGAATTAGAAACGCAGTGAGTGCAAACCACAGAGTGGTAGAAATTCCTGCATCTAATTTAAAGAAGGAGATGACTAAAATATTATTCGAACAAGGATATATTTTAAGTTACAAGTTTGATGATTCTTCTGTACAAGGAACAATTAAAATTGCTTTGAAGTACGCTAAAGAAACAAAAGAACCTGTTATTAAAAAGATTCAAAGAATAAGTAAACCTGGTTTACGTAAGTATGCTAGTTCAACAGAATTTCCACGTATTCTTAATGGTCTTGGTATTGCCATAGTTTCAACATCACATGGTGTTATGACTGGTAAACAAGCTCAAAGAGAAAATGTTGGTGGTGAAGTTTTATGTTACGTTTACTAATAAAAGCCGATAAGAAATGTCAAGAATAGGAAATAATCCAGTAGCCATTCCAGAAGGCGTAACAGTAGATATTAGTGATAATGTAGTAACTGTTAAAGGTAAATTAGGAGAGTTAACTCAAAACTATGATTCAATTGAAATCAAAGTTGAAGACGGAAACGTTATGGTTACTCGCTCTTCTGATAGTAAAGATCAAAAAGCAAAGCATGGTTTATACAGATCATTAATGCGAAATATGATTGAAGGCGTATCAAAAGGCTGGACTAAAGAATTAGAATTAGTTGGTGTTGGATATAGAGCTAACAATCAAGGTCAAAAATTAGATTTAGCATTAGGATTTTCTCACAATATTGTTTTAAACTTAGCTCCTGAAGTTAAAATTGAAACAATTTCTGAAAAAGGAAAAAATCCAATAATTAAATTAACATCACACGACAAACAATTAGTTGGTCAAGTTGCTGCAAAAATTCGCGGCTTTCGTAGACCAGAACCTTACAAAGGAAAGGGAATTAGATTTGTTGGTGAAGAAATAAGAAGAAAAGCAGGTAAATCAGCTTAATAATTAGTTATGGCATTAACAAAGAACGATAGAAGACAGAGAATAAAAAACAGAATTCGCAAGATTGTTTCTGGTACTGAAGCTAGACCAAGATTGTCTGTTTTTAGAAGTAATAAAGAAATTTATGCTCAAATAATTGATGATGTAACTGGTAAAACAATCAGTGCTGCTTCATCAAGAGATAAAGATATTGTTGCTGCAAAAGGTAATAAGATTGAAACTGCTGCCTTAGTAGGTAAATCAATTGGTGAAAAAGCTTTGAAAGCTGGTGTAAGTACAATTTCTTTTGATAGAGGTGGATATTTATATCATGGTAGAGTTAAATCATTAGCTGAAGGAGCTAGAGAAGCAGGACTTAAATTCTAAGAAATTATGTTTAAAAAATATAGAAGTGCAGAATTAGTAAAGCCAAGTGGATTAGATCTTAAAGATCGTTTAGTTGGTGTGCAAAGAGTTACAAAAGTAACTAAAGGTGGACGAGCATTTGGTTTTTCAGCTATCGTGGTAGTTGGTGATGAAGCAGGTGTTGTAGGACATGGCTTAGGAAAATCTAAAGATGTTGCTAGTGCAATTGCAAAAGCCGTTGAAGATGCTAAGAAAAATTTAGTACGAATTCCACTTATAAAAGGCACATTACCTCATGAGCAAAAAGGAAAATATGGTGGTGCACGTGTAAACGTTATACCTGCAGCTCCTGGTACAGGAGTAATTGCTGGTGGTGCTGTAAGAATAGTATTAGAAGCAGTTGGTGTACATGATGTATTATCAAAATCACAAGGATCATCTAACCCTCATAATGTTGTAAAAGCTACATTTGATGCCTTATTACAATTAAGAGACGCAAGAGCAATAGCTAAAGAAAGAGGAATTTCTTTAGCACAAGTATTTAACGGATAATTAAGGATACGATGGCTAAGATTAAAGTAACAAAAGAAAAAAGTGCGATCAATCGTACTAAAAGACAAAAGCTAACATTATTGGCTTTAGGTTTAAAAAAGATTGGACAAACTGTAGAACATGACGCCACACCAAATATTCTTGGCATGGTTAATAAAATTAAACATTTAGTTTCTGTTGAAGAAACAAAATAATTAGATACAATGGACTTAAGTAATTTAAAACCAGCAGAAGGTTCTGTAAAAAATCAAGGCAAAAGAATAGGACGTGGTCAAGGTTCTGGAAAAGGTGGTACTGCAACTCGTGGTCACAATGGTCAGAAATCTCGTTCAGGTTATTCTAAGAAACTAGGTTTTGAAGGAGGGCAAATGCCACTTCAAAGACGTGTGCCAAAGTTTGGATTTACAAACATTAACCGTAAAGAATTTCAAGGTATTAACTTAGATACTTTACAACAAATGGTTGACGAAAAGAAAATTAAAGATTCAATTGATTTTGATACAATGATTGCATTCCGTTTAGCTGGCAAGAATGAGCTAGTTAAAATTTTAGGACGTGGGGAATTAAAATCAAAATTAACTGTAACAGCTCATAAATTTACTGCTTCAGCAAAAGCTGCAATTGAAGCTGCTGGTGGAGAAGCTGTAACTTTATAAGAACCCAACTAGACAATGAAATTTATAGAAACTTTAAAAAATGTTTGGAAAATAACGGAACTGAAAGATAGAATCATTCTTACTTTAGGAATGCTTTTAGTTTATCGTTTTGGAGCACAAGTTGTTCTTCCTGGTATTGACGCAAGTAAATTAGGTTTAATTGATGAGAATACTCAACAAGGACTATTAGGATTGCTTAATGCCTTTACAGGTGGTGCATTTGCAAATGCATCTGTATTTGCTTTAGGTATTATGCCTTATATTTCGGCGTCAATTGTAGTTCAGTTAATGGGAATAGCTATTCCTTATTTGCAAAAATTACAAAAAGAAGGTGCTAGTGGACAAAAGAAAATCACTCAAATTACGCGTTGGTTAACCATTGCAATATGTTTGGTGCAAGCTCCAGGATACTTAGTAAGTTTACCATCTTTAGGGATTCCGCCAGAAGCATTTTTATTGGGTCAAGGAGGATTGTTTTATTTCTCTTCTATAGTAATTTTAGTAACTGGTTGTATTTTTGCAATGTGGCTTGGTGAAAAAATAACTGATAAAGGTATTGGTAATGGTATTTCATTATTAATTATGGTAGGTATTATTGCAACTTTACCTCAATCATTTATTCAAGAATATGCAGCTAGAGTAACTGAATCTAATGGAGGATTAATTATGATCCTTATTGAATTAGTAATCTGGTTTGTAATCATCTTATTGTCAATTATGTTAGTAATGGCTGTGCGTAAAATTGCAGTTCAATATGCTAGACGTACACAATCTGGCGGTTATGAGAAAAACGTATTTGGTTCAAGACAGTATATTCCTCTTAAATTAAATGCATCAGGTGTAATGCCAATTATCTTTGCACAAGCAATAATGTTTGTACCTAGTTTAGTTGGAGGGATGGATTTCATGAAGGATACGTCGGTTGGAGCATGGATGCAAACAGAGTTTTCAGATTTGTTTGGATTTTGGTATAATGTAGTATTTGCTTTATTAATTATAATATTCACGTATTTCTATACAGCAATTACGGTACCTACAAATAAAATGGCAGACGACTTAAAACGTAGTGGTGGTTTCATTCCTGGTATTCGTCCAGGTTCAGAGACATCAGAGTACTTAGATAAAATAATGTCACAAATAACATTACCAGGTTCTATATTCTTGGCTTTAATTGCAGTGTTCCCTGCGTTTATTGTAAAGCTTATGAATGTGCAACAAGGTTGGGCACTGTTTTTTGGGGGTACGTCACTATTAATTATGGTTGGAGTTGCAATTGATACGATGCAACAAGTTAATTCGTATTTGTTGAATAAACATTATGATGGCTTGATGAAAACTGGTAAAAACAGAAAAGGCTAATAGCTTATACTATGGCAAAACAAGCAGCAATAGAACAAGACGGAACAATTATAGAAGCATTATCAAATGCTATGTTTCGTGTTGAATTAGAAAATGGTCACATTGTGACGGCACACATCTCTGGTAAAATGCGTATGCATTATATTAAATTATTACCAGGAGATAAAGTTAAATTAGAAATGAGTCCTTATGATTTATCTAAGGCAAGAATAACTTATAGATACTAATACGATGAAAGTAAGAGCATCAGTTAAAAAAAGAAGTGCAGATTGTAAAATCGTGCGCAGAAAAGGAAGACTTTACGTAATCAACAAAAAGAATCCTAGATTCAAACAAAGACAAGGTTAATTATGGCTAGAATTGCAGGTGTAGACATACCAAAACAAAAAAGAGGTGTAATCTCTTTAACTTATATCTATGGAATAGGTAGAAGTAGATCAAAAGAAATATTAGCAGCAGCTAAAGTAGATGAAAGCAAAGTTGTTTCAGATTGGTCTGATGATGAAATCAGTCAAATTCGAGATGCAGTTGGAACTTTTACTATTGAAGGTGAGTTGCGTTCTGAAACACAATTAAACATTAAGCGATTAATGGATATTGGTTGTTATAGAGGAATACGTCATAGAGCAGGTCTTCCATTAAGAGGACAACGCACTAAGAACAACTCTAGAACAAGAAAAGGTAGAAGAAAAACTGTTGCTAACAAGAAAAAAGTAACTAAATAAAATTAAAAGTCATTAGTATTTAGTGGTTAGATGGAATCTGTCTGAAATGTAAAAGTTTAGGATTCTAATACTAACAACTAACAACTAGAAACTAAAAAAATATGGCAAAGTCAAGTACTAAAAAACGTAAAGTTATTGTAGACGCTATTGGAGAAGCACACATTACTGCTTCTTTTAATAACATCATTATTTCATTAACCAACAAAAAGGGCGATGTGATTTCATGGTCTTCTGCTGGTAAAATGGGATTTAGAGGATCTAAAAAGAATACACCTTACGCAGCTCAATTAGCAGCTGAAGATGCAGTAAATGTTGCTAAAGAAGCAGGATTGAAAAAAGTTAAGGCGTATGTAAAAGGACCTGGAAACGGTAGAGAATCTGCTATCAGATCTATTCATAATGGTGGTATTGAAGTAACAGAAATTATTGATGTTACACCAACTCCTCATAATGGATGTCGTCCTCCAAAACGTAGAAGAGTTTAAGTTTAGCTGAAATAATTTCAGCAACTATTTATATTAATAACAAGTATCAACGAGAGACTAACGATTATCGAAGGATAAGATTAAGACCTTAATTCATAATCACTCTCATAACAAATTTGAAATGGCAAGATATACTGGTCCTAAAACTAAAATAGCACGTAAGTTCGGTGAAGCTATCTTTGGAGAAGATAAATCTTTTGAAAAAAGAAATTACCCTCCAGGGCAACACGGAAATACTAGAAGACGTGGTAAAAAATCTGAGTATGCTATCCAATTAATGGAAAAGCAAAAAGCTAAATACACTTACGGTGTTTTAGAACGTCAATTTAGAAACATGTTTAAAAAAGCAACTGCTGCTCCTGGAATTACAGGTGAAGTATTGTTACAATTATGTGAATCTAGATTAGATAACGTTGTGTACAGAATGGGAGTTTCTCGTTCAAGAAGTGGTGCACGTCAATTAGTGTCACATAGACATATTACAGTAAATGGCGAAATTGTAAACATTCCTTCTTATTCATTAAAAGCTGGAGATATAGTTGCAGTGAGAGAAAAGTCTAAATCTTTAGAAACTATCGATCATGCACTTACATCAACTAGTAATGTTTATGAATGGATTACATGGAATAATGATACAATGCAAGGAACATATGTTTCTATACCTGCAAGAGTTCAAATTCCTGAAAACATTAATGAGCAATTCATCGTCGAATTATATTCTAAATAATAACTGATACAAAAAAGCAATATGGCAATTTTAAATTTTCAGAAGCCCGATAAAGTAATCATGATTGATTCAACAGATTTTGAAGGTAAATTCGAGTTTAGACCTTTAGAACCTGGTTATGGATTAACAGTAGGAAATGCATTAAGAAGAGTATTATTGTCTTCTTTAGAAGGATTCGCTATGACATCAGTTAGAATTGAAGGCGTAGATCATGAGTTTTCTACAATTGCTGGTGTAGTTGAAGATGTAACTGAAATCATTTTAAACTTAAAACAAGTTCGTTTTAAAAGACAAATTGATGAAATTGATAACGAGTCTGTTTCAATTTCAATTTCAGGTCAAGAACAAATTACTGCAGGAGATTTTCAGAAATTTATTTCTGGCTTCCAAGTTTTAAATTCAGAACAAGTTATCTGTAATTTAGACCCTAAAGTAAGTGTTAATATGGAAATTACTATTGAAAAAGGGAGAGGTTATGTACCAGCTGAAGAAAATAAAAAGGCTACAGCTCCAATGGGAACAATCTTTACTGATTCAATTTACACACCAATAAAAAATGTAAAGTATAGCGTTGAGAATTTTCGTGTAGAACAAAAAACAGATTACGAAAAATTAGTTTTCGAAATCATGACTGACGGTTCTATCAATCCTCAAGAAGCACTTACTGAAGCTGCAAAAATATTAATTCACCACTTCATGTTATTCTCTGATGAGCGTATCACTTTAGAGGCTGATGAAATTGCACAAACTGAAACTTATGATGAAGAATCACTTCATATGAGACAGTTACTTAAAACTAAATTAATTGACATGGACTTATCAGTACGTGCTCTTAATTGTTTAAAAGCAGCTGAAGTTGATACATTAGGTGACTTAGTATCATTCAACAAAAATGATTTAATGAAATTCAGAAACTTTGGTAAAAAATCTTTAACTGAGCTAGAAGAGCTTGTAAATGTTAAAGGTTTAAACTTCGGAATGGACTTAAGCAAATATAAATTAGATAAAGATTAATACATCATATTTTGCTCCTCAAAATTGGGTTGTAGCAAGATGATGATTAAAACCAAATGTCATGAGACACGGAAAAAAAATTAACCATTTAGGAAGACAAACTGCGCATAGAAAAGCAATGTTAGCAAATATGGCATGCTCTTTAATTGAGCACAAGCGTATTAACACTACAGTTGCTAAAGCAAAAGCTTTAAAACAATTTGTTGAACCTATGATTACTAAATCAAAGGTAGATACAACTCACAACAGACGTATTGTAATGGCTCGTTTGAGGCAAAAAGAAGCTGTTGCAGAATTGTTTAGAGATGTTGCTGCTAAGGTTGGAGATCGTCCAGGTGGTTACACTAGAATTATAAAATTAGGAAATCGTTTAGGTGATAATGCTGATATGGCAATGATAGAACTTGTAGATTATAATGAAATTTATAATGCTGATAAAAAGGCTAAGAAAACTACAAGAAGAAGTCGTAGAGGTGGAGCAAAAGCAGTTACACCACCAGTTGATGTGAAAGCTTCAAACGAAGAAGAATAAAATAAATAAAATTTAACATTTTGTTAAGGGTAAACTTTGTCCAAAGTTTACCCTTTTTTTTGATATTTTATTACATTTACGCAAAATCAAAGATTAAAATATAATTTAAAGAATATATTATTATGAAGAAAACATTTATATTATCATTAGCGTGTTTGCTAACCTTCAGCCTTTCTTATGCACAAAACTCAGAAACTGCAACAAGTGTTACAAATAATTCTTCAGACGCTATGCTAACTGCTGCAAATGGAATGAAAAGTTCTTATGGAGCATCAGCATATTTTGTTAATCCTGCGAGAGCTGTTGATGGTACTGTTTATTTATTTGAAGATTGGAATAATGCTGGTATTATTCATGCAGGTACAAATCAAAAATTTGCTTTAAATAATATTAACTTAAACATTGAAAGAAACTCATTTGAATCTAAAGTTGGAAGAGATTCTTTGTTTTCATTTAATTTTAATAATATAGAGAAGTTTGTTATTAATGGTAGAACATTCAAAAATTATTATTGGAATGATGATAATAGAGTTTATGAGATAATTTATGAAACAGAAGATTGGTCAATTATCAAGGGCTTTAAAATTGTAGAAGTAACAGGTTCTGCTAACCCTATGTTAAATAGAAAAAATGACAGAATGGTGAGAAAATCGTTTTATTATTTAAAAAATGAAAAGGGTATTACCTCATTTATATTAAAGAAAAAAAAGGTTCTGAAGTTGATAGCTGAGGATGATGCTAGGTCTGTTAAAATTATAAACTTTGCTAAAACTAACAAGCTTTCATATAAGAAGGAAAATGATTTAAGAAAAATTCTTGATTTTGGTACTAAAAATTGATTTTAAGAGAGAGTTATAATACTCTCTTCTTTAGCGCTTTTTACTAATGATAGATTTATATATAAATACAATTATTATGAAAAATGCAATTTTATTAATTGCAGTTATGACAGTAGGTTTGTCTTCTGCACAAACCAATAACAATGTTGAAAATAATGGTGCGCAAGTATTTGGAAATGTTGCAAATTCATCAAGATCATATGGTTCAACAAGCTCAACTTTTATTAATCCTACAAAAAAAGCTCAAGGATCTGTGCATTTGTTTAAAGATTGGAGCAACATTGCGGTAATTCACACTGCTGATAAGCAAAAGTTTTCTCTTAAAAATATAAATTTAAATATTGAAAGAAATACGTTTGAGTCAAAAATATCAGAAGACTCAATATTTTCATTTAGTTTTAATAATATTGATAGATTTGTAATTAATAACCGTGTATTTAAAAGTCTTTATTATGACAATTCTAACCGAGTTTTTGAAGTTGTTTATGAATCTGGGAAACTAACTTTGTTAAAGGGCTATAAAATACAATTGGTAAAGGGTTCTCCAAACCCAATGCTTAATAGATCATCTGATAAGAATGTACAAAAAAAATTCTATTTTATTAAGCAAGGGAACTCTATAAAACCATTCAGACTTAAGAAAAGTAATATATTAGGTTTGTTATCATCAGATCAAGCGAAGACTGCTGAAAAATATGCCAAAGACAATAGATTATCCTTTAAAAAAGATGCTGACCTAAATCGCATCTTAACTCAAGGCTTTTCATATTAATACTGAATAATAAAAATTGTTTAAAAGGCTTTAATTACTTAACGCCTTTTTTTATGAATTATAGTTATAAATTGAGCTGTATAATTTATTTTTGCAAAACTTCATTTATAAGTATATGAAATATCAAACAAGAAAAAAAGCAATTATTCTATTAGCAGATGGTACAATATTTCATGGTAAGTCTATAGGTAAAGATGGAACCGCTTTTGGAGAAGTGTGTTTTAATACTGGAATGACAGGCTATCAAGAAATTTTTACTGACCCTTCTTATTATGGACAGCTTATGGTAACTACCAACGCGCATATTGGAAATTATGGTGTTAATAACGAAGAAGCAGAATCCGATTCAATTAAAATTGCTGGATTAATTTGTAAAAACTTCAGTTACAATTACTCTAGAGAAGATGCTGATGGTTCGTTAGAATCATTTTTTGAAAAAAATAATTTATTTGGAATTTCAGATGTTGATACAAGAGCTTTAGTAAGTTATATTAGAGATCATGGAGCAATGAATGCTGTAATTTCAACAGAAGTAGATGACATTGAAAGTTTAAAAAAGAAACTTGATGAGACTCCTCACATGGAAGGGTTAGAATTAGCTTCAAAAGTTTCAACAAAGGAGCCATATTATTTTGGTGATGAAAATGCTACATATAAAATAGCGGCGTTAGATATTGGTGTTAAAAAAAGCATCTTGAGTAATTTGGCTAAACGAGATGCTTATATTAAGGTCTTTCCTTATAATTCTAAATTCGAAGAACTAGAAGCTTTTAAACCTGATGGGTATTTCTTATCAAATGGGCCAGGAGATCCAGATCCATTAGTTGAAGCGCAAGAAGTAGCAAAAGAAATTATTGTACGAGATTTACCATTATTTGGTATTTGTTTAGGGCACCAAGTCATAGCCTTAGCAAATGGTATTTCTACATATAAAATGCATAATGGACATAGAGGGATTAACCATCCTGTAAAAAATTTAAAAACTGGAAAAGGCGAAATTACATCACAAAATCATGGCTTTGCTGTTAATAAAGAAGAAGCCGAAGCACATCCAGATATTGAAGTAACACATGTGCACTTAAATGATCATACTGTAGCTGGATTAGCAATGAAAAGTAAGAATTGCTTCTCAGTACAATATCATCCAGAGGCAAGCCCTGGGCCACATGATTCTTGGTATTTATTTGACCAGTTTATTGATAATATTAAATCTAATTAATATATAAAAAGCAACAGACATATTAATCTGTTGCTTTTTTGATTTTTACTAAAACGATTTCGAAAAATAATACTACAATAATTTGTGAGTAAGTCTGTATTAGAAAGACATTTTAGTAAATTTGAACCTTAATTATAATTAAATATATAATATAATGAGTATAATAATTGATATTCACGCGAGACAAATTTTTGATTCAAGAGGAAACCCTACTATAGAAGTTGATGTAATTACTGAAAGCGGATTTATGGGAAGAGCTGCAGTACCATCTGGTGCATCAACTGGAGAGCATGAAGCTGTTGAATTACGTGATGGCGGAAAAGCATACATGGGAAAAGGGGTGTTTAATGCTGTGAAAAATGTCAATACAATTATTGCTCAAGAATTACTAGGAGCTTCAGTATTTGAACAAAATCTTATTGATCAAACTATGATTGACTTAGATGGTACAAGTAATAAATCAAAGTTAGGAGCTAATGCAATTTTGGGAGTTTCTTTGGCTACAGCTAAAGCTGCTGCGGCAGAACTTGGAATGCCTTTATATAGATATATTGGTGGAGTTAGTGCCAATACATTACCAGTGCCAATGATGAATATTATTAATGGGGGTTCTCATAGTGATGCACCTATTGCGTTTCAAGAATTTATGGTTATGCCAGTAAAAGCTAATAATTTCACACATGCAATGCAAATGGGTACTGAGATTTTTCATAACCTTAAAGAGGTATTACACGATAGAGGTTTAAGTACTACTGTTGGTGATGAAGGTGGTTTTGCTCCAACCTTAGATGGTACTGAAGATGCTTTAGATACTATTTCAAAGGCTGTTGATAAAGCTGGCTATAAATTAGGAGATGATGTTATGATTGCTCTTGATTGTGCTGCTGCGGAATTTTATATTGATGGAAAATATGATTACACTAAGTTTGAAGGCACTTCTGGAAAAATTAGAACGAGTAAAGAGCAAGCAGATTACTTAGCTGAACTAGCTTCAAGCTATCCCATTATTTCTATTGAAGATGGAATGGACGAAAACGATTGGGAAGGATGGAAATATTTAACTGAAAAAATTGGAGATAAAGTGCAATTGGTTGGTGATGATTTATTTGTTACTAATGTTGAACGTTTAACTAGAGGAATTGATAATAACATTGCAAATTCAATCTTGATTAAAGTAAACCAAATAGGAACGCTTACTGAAACAATTGCTGCTGTAAATATGGCTCATAATGCAGGCTATACTTCTGTAATGTCACATCGTTCTGGCGAAACTGAAGACAATACAATTGCTGATCTTGCAGTTGCTTTAAATACAGGGCAAATTAAAACAGGTTCAGCATCACGAAGCGATAGAATGGCAAAATACAATCAGCTCTTACGTATTGAAGAAGAGCTCGGAAATGTTGCTTATTATCCTAAAGAAAAGGCTTTTAAAGTACAATAGTTAAAAATTGTAACTCAAGCCATTGGTTAATCGATATTGCGTTTTTGGTATAGAAATTACTGGAAAGGCGTCATATTCATAACTAAAATTCACATTAAAATTAAGCTTATCCCAAAACGTTTTCTTTTCGTCTTCTTTTTTTGAAGAGAACCCTATATTTAAATTAAGAACACTTGAAAGCCTGTAATCTTTTAATAAATCAATTCTTGGTTGATAATAAGTTGTGCTAACAATTGAAATTTGATTGGTAGGAAAAAAAGAAAAGCTTAAGTAATTACTACTCCTAAAGTCTTTATGAGTAGCTGTCATATCAATTTCGGCTGACTTTTCATACTCATACATAATTAAAGTTCCGATATAGAATTTGCTTTTTTCTCTCGTAGGTTTATTTGGAATATCTGCATTATCAATATTTCCAACCTCTGTCTCATCATCTTGTTTACTTAAATCAAATCTTGGGCCAAATCCAGCTAGACCTCTAAAATCAATATTAGATATTTTGTCATACTGACCTTGTGCAAATGCTTCAAAAGTTAATCTATCGTTAATTTCTCTATTATATCTAAAATGTTGTACACCAGAATTTTGAAATGTATCACCTTCAATTTTATTGAATCTTATATTGCTAATAATCATCCAAAGATTATCTCCACCATTATAACCCACAGCAACATTAGTCACAATATTAAAAATATCATTTGTGTTTTTTATAAAGCTAAAACTCACACTTGCATTACCAGACCAACTTTCCTTTCCTTTAAGCATATTAACTCTCAAGGATTCGGCGTTTAGTATTAATTGTGCATTACAAAATGTTGTGAATAGAAGTGAAGCAATTAGTAAATGTTTGAAGAATTTCATGGTTGGTATTGTTAGAGTAATAATTATGAAGATAATAATAAAAAGCAGAAAAAAATAAATAGAATTTTTAGGTATAAAAAAATTGCAAATTATATTGTTTTTAAAACATTAGTTTTCTTAATGCTGCTATTACAAAAACCTTTAGCTATTGGCTTTAAAAATCGTGAGATATTTCGTAATTTCGTGAAGTTACTTTAAGTAACAAATTCACATTTAAATTTAAGTATAATATGTCAAAAACTGCTACGTTAGAAATTAACGATCAAAAACATGAATTCCCTTTAGTTACAGGAACTGAGAATGAAGTTGCTATAGATATCAAAGCTTTAAGAACTAAAACCGGAGGAGTTATAACTATTGATCCTGGTTATAAAAATACTGGATCATGTGAAAGTAGTATAACATTTTTAGATGGAGAAAAAGGAATTTTAAGATATAGAGGTTATTCTATTGAAGAACTTGCTGAAAAGGCGGATTTTCTAGAAGTAGCATATCTATTAATTTTTGGAGAATTACCAACTAAAGAACAACATGATAAATTTCATGCAGATATAAAATCAAAATCAATTGTTGATGATGATATACGTAAAATTGTTGATGCCTTTCCGAAATCTGCGCATCCAATGGGAGTTTTATCATCTCTCACAAGTGCTTTAACGGCATTTAACCCTACTTCTGTTAATGTAGATTCTGAAGAAGATATGTACAACTCTGTAGTTAAAATATTAGGAAAATTTCCTGTTTTAGTTGCTTGGACATTACGTAAAAAAGAAGGGCTGCCATTAGATTATGGAGATAATAGCCTAGGGTATGTTGAGAATGTATTGAAAATGATGTTCAAAAAGCCAAATGAAGAGTATGTACAAAATCAAGTAATTGTTGATGCATTGGATAAACTTTTAATATTACATGCAGACCATGAACAAAACTGTTCAACATCAACAGTAAGAATAGTAGGTTCATCTCATGCTGGTTTGTTTGCTTCATTATCTGCTGGTATTTCTGCACTTTGGGGGCCACTTCATGGTGGTGCTAACCAAGCTGTTTTAGAAATGTTAGAAGCGATTAAAGAAGATGGAGGGGACACCAAAAAGTACATGGCAAAAGCTAAAGACAAAAATGACCCTTTCCGCTTAATGGGCTTTGGCCATCGTGTATATAAAAACTTTGATCCAAGAGCAAAAATAATTAAAGTAGCAGCAGATGAAGTTTTGGCAGATCTTGGTGTTGAAGATCCAATTTTAGACATTGCTAAAGGCTTGGAACAAGAAGCTCTTAATGATCCTTATTTTGTTGATAGAAAATTGTATCCAAATGTAGATTTCTATTCTGGAATTATATATAGAGGAATGGGAATTCCAACAGATATGTTTACAGTGATGTTCGCTTTAGGTCGTTTACCTGGTTGGATTGCGCAATGGCGTGAAATGCGCTTAAACAAAGAACCAATTGGTAGACCAAGGCAACTGTATATGGGTGAAACATACAGAAAGTTCAAAGCTTTAGAAAAAAGATAAATTTGTTAATAAACCGACAGATCAAAGCCTCATAGTATTCTATGAGGTTTTTATATTTGTAATATGAACAGAATTAAAATAATAAAAAACAGATCAGATATTGGCGCAGGAACTCGTGGTTCGGACATGGGAATTGATGCAATAGAAATAGCAGCAATAAATGCAAATAACGATTATTTCAACAGATACGATTTTGTAGATGTTGAGACTGAAAATGAGTCTATATATAATAAGGTTAAGAATACCTATATGAAACGTATAGAACATGTGTCTTATCAATGCGAAAGAGTTTGTAGAGCAGTAAATGATAGTTTAAAGGAACAATCGTTTCCTCTAGTTATTTCTGGAGACCATTCTTCTGCTTTAGGAACTATTAGTGGTATAAAAAAGGCATTTCCTAATAAACGACTTGGTGTTGTTTGGATTGATGCACATGCTGATATGCATTCACCTTATACGTCCCCTTCTGGTAATATTCATGGTATGCCTCTTGCTGCTGCTCTTGGAGAAGATAATCTCGATAACAGAATTAATGAGGTTTCGGAAAGCTCAATCCATTTTTGGGATAATATGAGAAATTTGGGAGTTAAAGGCCCAAAACTAAAACCTGATGATCTCGTATATTTTGGAGTAAGAGATACTGAAGAACCTGAAGAAAAGCAAATGGAAACCTTGCAGCTTAGAAATTACATGGTTCATGAGGTAAGGCATAGAGGTTTGGAATTATGTGTGGATGAAGCTTTAGATAAATTGAAAGACTGTGATATGATTTATATATCGTTTGATGTCGATAGTATGGATTGCGATTTAATTTCTTATGGTACAGGGACACCAGTTCAAAAAGGGTTTGATAACTTGGAGATTGTTAGAATGATTAATCGTATAACAGAGAGTGGAAAAGTAGTTTGTCTTGAATTTGTTGAAGTTAATCCATTGCTGGATCATAAAGGAAACAAAATGGGAGAAACGGCCTTTGAGATTCTTGATGAAGTGACTAAAACCCTTACGAGAACTCTAAAAATAAAATAAAACTTAATTTGTATGAAATCCTTTACCAAATACCTTGTTCTATTATTTTTCGTAAGTACTCAATTTTCTTTGGCGCAAAAGCTAACCAGAGCAGAAAAGAAAATACTTAAATCTGTTGAAACAAACAATGCTGAAGCCATTCAGTTTTTAAAAGACGTGGTAAATATCAATAGTGGTACCATGAATCACAAAGGCGTTAAAAAAGTTGGTGATGTTCTTGGTGAGGCTTTTAACAATATTGGGTTTCAAACCAATTGGTATGATATGTCTGAGGTGAATCGTTCTGGACATTTATTTGCCGAAACTTCTGGAAATAAGGGAAAAAAAATACTACTCATAGGTCATTTAGATACGGTTTTTGAGGAGAATAGTCCGTTTCAAGAATTCAAAATGGTAAATGATAGCATCGCTCATGCTCCAGGAGGTAATGACATGAAAGGAGGCAATGTTATTATTTTGTATGCATTAAAGGCACTTGCAGATAATGGTTTACTTAAAGATGCGCAAATTATTGCGGCTTTTACTGGTGACGAGGAAGCTACAGGAA
>Ga0316189_10001002_pt1 | contig 28112 bp, 25 predicted proteins | sample LowCovwburrow_MG_FD_204930 | JGI IMG/M metagenome (GOLD analysis project Ga0316189, IMG submission 204930) | Coastal sediment microbial communities from Maine, United States - Lowes Cove worm burrow | ecosystem: Environmental > Aquatic > Marine > Coastal > Sediment | place: USA: Maine...
GCCTGTAACTTATAGTGATATTTCTTTTTTTTAGCAGTAATAGTTTTGCTCAAGAAGACACATACACTTCCATAAGAAAAAATATCAATCCATTAGCTTATGATTTAGATCATAGTCTATCTAATACACAAGATTCCTTGCTTTTAGAAAATAAATTTCTTTTTAAAAGAGTCCGCTTCTTAAATAAAACAACCGAGAAGGTTTTTGATTTTAAACCGGCAGTTATGAGTGCAAAAATTCCTTTAAATGAATTGCCTCTTGGTAAATATGCAGTCATGTTTTATCAAGCTGATAAAATTATCGTCTTTCAAATTGATAGACTATTGCCATTGGATTATAAGTTACCTCTAAACTCTGATGTCGCAATAAATGTGAAACAAGATGATGATTTAGAAGTTGATGTTGTGAGTCTAAGTATTAGTGATGCCGATTTAGATGCTGATATGGCCAGTAGTGATTTTAATAATATTGATTTAGAACTCGATATAGCTAATCTTAGTTTGGTAACCAGTCATGCAGATGATACCCAAGAGATGTTTGCCGAAAAAATTACGATGACCTATAATATTTCTGAACCTGATCGTTCAAAAGTTATGACGAGAGCCGAATACCGAAGTACTCATCTGAGACCAAATGGCAGACCATATAATGACTAAGACTAGTGCCTGAATTCAACCTTGTAAGGTAAAAAGCAATGACTTAAGGCTATAAAAGCGCAGTTGCTCGGATTTTTTTGACGTTTAAGGTGTTTTTTGCACTTAAACGTTAAAAGATGTTAGTTTTAACGTCCTGTTTATCAGTAAATTATTTAACTGTTTTTAATGTAGTTGTTTATAATACGTTCAAATGAGAATAGTAATTACAATAGTTTTCTTTAGTTTAATTACCTCATTGACCTTCACTGTGCATGCTCAAAATGATTTTGCTAAGCTCGAACAAAATGTTAACCAAAGAGCCAAAACTTTAAGTCATCATCTCAACACCTCTAAAGATACACTGGTCTTAAAAAGTGAATATCTCATTAAAAAAGTGTATTCAGTAAGCAATACTAATACATCTGAAATTAATTTGAATGTCAATAAAAATTTTATAGAAATTCCATTAAGCAAATTGAGTAAAGGGAAACATGTATTTGTTACAGTGCTCCCGTCAATGCGAATTATTTTTGTGGTTAAAATTTTAAGAGATTATAATGCACTGTTGGCAATGATTGAAGACCATTGATTCCTAAAACACTAAACGTTTTATGACCTTTTTGTTCTACTCATAAATTAAATATTGAGCTCTAACCTTTTTAAAATCTGCCAACCCTTTTGCCCAAGTCTCACGAATCTCTTGTTCAGAAACTCCTGATTTGACCTGCATTTGTAACGCTTTTGTACCTGCAAGCTTGATGAAAAAATCATTAAAGAAAATGGTTTTATCTATCGAGTTATGATAGGCACGAATTAAATAACTCAAATCTAATTGTTTCATATGGTCGTGTACACTTAAATCTTCGCCATAACACAATTTACCATCGTGTTTTGGATATGTCGCGCCTTCATTTGGAGCCGGTAAGTATTTAAATGTATAAACCGATTTATCCAAATAGGGACTCCCATAAATTTGAAACTGTTTTGATGTACCGCGTCCTGCGTTCACATTAGTGCCTTCAAAAAAACATAGGCTAGGGTAGAGGTTAATCGCTTGATCGTTTGGTAAATTTGGCGATGGCTTTATTGGTAAACTGTACGATTGATCATGTGAGTAATTCTTAATAGGAATAACGGTTAATTCACATGTAATTCCATTATCCAACCAGCCTTCACCATTAATCATTTGTGCATATTCACCTATAGTCATTCCGTGAACTACAGGAATAGGATGCATCCCTACAAAACTTTTATGAGCCATTTCTAAAATTGGTCCATCAATATAATGTCCGTTAGGATTAGGTCTGTCTAAAACAATAAGAGGAATATTAGCTTCTGCACAAGCTTCCATCACATAATGCAAACTTGAAATATAAGTAAAAAAACGAGCGCCTACATCTTGGATATCAAAAATCATAATATCAATGGTAGGAATTCCAGATTCAAGATCCTCTTCGTACTTTTTGGTTTCTTTTAATTGCTCTAGTTTGGGTTTTTTATTAGCACTATAAAGAGAAATGATTGGGACACCAGTTTTTTTGTCTATCCCATCTTTAACAATTTCACCAGCATCAGCAGTCCCTCGAAAGCCATGTTCTGGAGCAAATACTTGTTTAATGTTTATACCTAGGGATATTAAAGAATCGACCAGGTGCGTATGTGTATTGTTCTCTGATTTAAAAATAACACTCGTTTGATTCGCAACAATACCAATACGTTTTCCTTTTAATAAGGGTAAATAGGCCTCAATTTGATTGGCTCCAATAACGATTTCTTGCGCAGCGCTTTCAATTCTTTTAGAGTCGTGAAGTTGATTGTTTGAATTATTTTGAGTAGAATCTCCTTTGGTTTTATTCCCACAAGAAATCAACACTAAAACAAGTACAATTATTATTGGGAAAACCCTATTTTTGAATATCGATAAACGCATTTTAAATTTTGAATTACGAGTTTTTTATAGCTAAACGCATTATTGGTAGTAAAGCGTATAAAAGTAGTGTTTCAGCACCAATAATAAAAATTGGTATTGCCGCAATTACTATTGGTATTATTGTGATGCTTATTGCTATTGCTACAGGTCTCGGACTTCAAAAAAAAGTGCGCGAAAAGGTCGTGGCTTTTAATGGTCATATTACGATTAACAATTATGATAGTAATGCCTCTAATGAGTCTGGTATTCCTATTTCGATGGAACAGGAATTTTATCCAAAATTTAATTCGGTTGACGGCATCAAACATATTCAGGGTGTTGCCACCAAATTTGGAGTTATTCGTACCGAAACCGATTTTGAAGGTATCGTTTTAAAAGGCGTTGGTTCTGATTATGACTGGTCGTATGTGAAAGACTTTCTTATCGAAGGCGATGTACCAAGCTACGAGGCCCAACTCAGTAGTGAAGTGGTCATTTCAAGCTATCTCGCAAACCGATTAAATTTTAAACTTGGTGATACATTTCAAACTGTTTTTGGTAAGGAGAGTATTGAGGATATTCCATATCAACGGCTATTTAAAGTCGTAGGAATTTTTAACTCCGGATTTCAAGAAATCGATAAAACTTTTATGATTGGCGATCTGAGCCATATTCAACGTATGAATAAATGGAAGCCAAATGACGTAGGGAATTTTGAAATTTACTTAGACGATTTTTCAGAACTCGACTTAAAAGAAGCCGAAATTAGAAACAACACACCATCACTGTTAAACACCCAAAATATTGAAGAAAAATTCGCTACTACTTTTGAATGGATTAAAATCTTTGATAATAATACCTACGGAATCATCGCCATCATGATTATTGTCGCAGGAATCAATATGATCACGGCACTTCTGGTTTTGATTTTGGAGCGCACCCAAATGATCGGAATCCTAAAAGCTTTGGGAAGTACTAATTGGAGTATTAGAAAAGTATTTCTCTACAACGCCACCTATTTAATTTGTTTGGGTCTGTTTTTCGGAAATCTCATCGGATTGGCATTACTATTCATACAACAGCAGTTCGGTGTGTTGAAATTTCCCGATCCGGAGCAGTATTATGTCTCCGTAATTCCAGTGCATATTGGATTAGATTATATTATATTACTCAATATTGGGACCTTTGTAGCGTGTTTCTTATTGCTCTTAATTCCGTCCATCATCATCACCAAAATATCTCCAGTAAGAGCCATTCGGTTTGAATAAACTAGCTTCAATAAACGCGTTAAAAGTGCGTTTATAAAAATAGTTGAAGTGGGCGTTACCCTTTATCCCTTTTTAGTGATAAAGTGTCAGGCTTTCCGTTGTATCTTTTTATGGCTCTCATTTCGACAAGCTCAATCACCCATAAAAAGGATGCCACTGCAATCCTTAACGCGAACAAACTCGAATTTGAGTTAAATTTCAAGTAAAGGTTTTGATGTTCATTTGGCATTAACTCTTGACTTTTGTTTATTTTTGCATCCAAATTCACCGAAACGTTAGAGGAGGTGTATCGCAAAAGAAAAAGAATGGATTACGCAGAAAATATACTAGAAACTATTGGTAACACCCCTTTAGTAAAACTTAATAAACTTACCGCAGATTTACCGTGTTTGGTGCTGTCTAAATATGAAACTTTCAATCCAGGAAACTCGACAAAAGATCGTATGGCACTCAAAATGATTGAAGATGCCGAAGCTGATGGTCGACTAAAACCAGGAGGAACAATCATTGAAGGAACCTCTGGAAACACAGGAATGGGTTTAGCATTGGCTGCTATTGTAAAAGGGTACAAATGTATTTTCGTAATTAGTGATAAACAATCCAAAGAAAAAATGGATATCCTTCGTGCTGTAGGTGCTGAGGTTGTGGTGTGTCCTACTGATGTTGAGCCATCAGATCCAAGAAGTTATTATTCGGTATCAAAGCGTTTGGGATCAGAAACTCCAAATTCTTGGTATGTCAATCAATATGATAACCCAAGTAACTGTAAAGCGCATTTTGAGAGTACTGGTCCTGAAATTTGGAAACAAACCGATGGTAAGGTCACACATTTTGTGGTTGGTGTTGGAACGGGAGGTACTATTTCAGGTGTGGGAAGCTATTTGAAAATGATGAATCCAAATGTGAAAATTTGGGGAATCGATACCTACGGAAGTGTATTTAAAAAATACCATGAAACAGGAATTTTTGACGAAAATGAAATCTATCCATACGTCACCGAAGGTATTGGAGAAGATATTTTACCACTTAATGTAAATTTTGATATCATAGATGGGTTTACTAAAGTCACCGATAAAGATGCAGCCGTTTATACACAGTTGTTAGCAAAAGAAGAAGGCATGTTCTTAGGGAATAGCGCAGGAGCAGCGATTAAAGGTGTATTACAGTTAAAAGAGCATTTTACAAAAGATGATGTTGTTGTGGTTTTATTCCATGACCACGGAAGTCGTTATGTTGGTAAAATGTTTAATAACGCTTGGATGCGTGAGATGGGTTACATCGAGTAATTTATTATTCTAACTCAATCTTATCAATGAGCAATTCAAAAGATTGCTCTTTTTTATTACCTATTAAAAAAGCAATTTGTTCCATTTGATTGCCCTCAAAATTGGGTTGCCTTAAACGTTGACCTCTATAGGCTGGATACATCAATTCAAAAGGGACATCTATTGTCATCCAATCGGTTGTCGTTTTAAATTCATAAATATAAGAGGCATAATCTTGATTTGACGTTTTTACACGAAACTGATACGTCTTTCCGTCACCTTTAATACGTAATTTTATTCTTGAATAAGACGAAACATCTTTAGTCTCAAAGTTATAGCGCAACGATGAAAAGCCTCCATTATTTTCTAAAGATACGTCACCACTAAATTTTCCGTGGCCATTATTGTCAATTTCAAAATTTCCACTAGAACGCCCTCCCATAACCACATCATCAACAATGTTCCAATTATCAATAGTGCTTGTTTTATTAAAGTCGAAAAGGATTGTTGTGCTCATCAGTAATATAATTGAAATGAATAAAAAAAATCGCATAGCATAGCTTTTTACAAAGATACAAAGGGATAAAGTATTGCTAGAAACCTTAACGAAAGTTTAAAGATTAGCTTTGATGACGGCTATTAATAAACCTTATCAGGAGTTTAATAACCCTAGTTGTTTTATTTATAACAACAAATACCAAGTTCTTAGTGAATTTTAGGTGACATATATAGGCATGATTCATTATATTTATAAAAAATTTCGCGTGATTAAAAGAGTACAAATCCAGACTATATCTTGTGTTGTAATACTACTAGTTTTGGTAGCATTTTCACATGTAAATGCCCAAACTTTTGAGCAAGTACAAGTGGCTTCTGGTTTAGGAATTCTAGAAAACAATAATGGAGTTGCGGTGGCGGATTACGACAATGATCTAGATCTTGATATTTTTGTCGTTGCCCTAGCGCAAGATGAAGATGGCGATGAGCGTACAAAAAGCAGACTGTTTAGAAATAATAATAACGGCACCTTTACAGATGTTACAACAGACGTTGGGCTTACAAACCTCTTACCTTTTAATAGTTTAGCTGAAGATTTTTTCGGTCTCAAAGGCTTTAAACACGGTGTGTCTTGGGGAGATTATAACAATGATGGTTTTCCTGATATCTTGTTTACACATTCTGAAAAATTACAACTTTTCATTAACCAAAACGGCATCTTTACAGAAGTCACCGAAGGCGTAGGATTAGAAACCGAAAGCGAGTGTAGATATACAGGATCTACATGGTTTGATTATAACAATGATGGCTTTCTCGATATCTATATTAATGATTGGGATGAATGTGATACCAATTCATTATACCTCAATAATGGTAATGGGACGTTTACAAATACCACCTTCGAAACTCAAATTCAAGACACTCAGGGTTTAGCGAGTTTTGCCGCAGTACCTTTTGATATTAATAATGATGGTTGGATGGATTTATATGTTTCTAATGATTTCAATGAACCCAATAGTTTATTCATCAACCAAAACGGAATGACATTCTCAGATCAAGCTGCAAGTTATGGTCTTGATAATATGATTGATGATATGGGCATCACCTTAGGAGATTTCAATCGTGATGGAGCGTTTGATATGTTTATTACAGGGATTGATGAGAATTCATTATTGCTAAATGATGGTACTAATAATTTTTCAGATGCTACAGTAGCTAATAATATTACCGGAACCGGTTGGGCTTGGGGAACAAAGTTTGCAGATTTTGATCTTGATGGTGATGAGGATTTAATTGTCGTCAATGGTTATGAATTTGAAGACCGAAGTACCGAAACTAATGTGTATTATAAAAATTTAGCTTCAGAAGGCATGACAGGCTTTGAGGATATTTCCGAAGCACTAAATTTTAACGCATTAACGGTAAGTGTAGAAGCTGTAGATTGGGATTATGATAACGATGGTGACTTAGATATTTATGTTACCAATTCAGATCAACACTCCATATTATACGAAAACAAACTACTCAGTTTTGATGAAGAAAATAGCTTGCATTGGTTTAAAGTGATGCTTCAAGGAACCATTTCTAATCGAGATGCTATTGGTACAACGTTGACTTTAACGACAAGTTCAGGAACATTTAAACGCTATTATTCTGGAGTTGGATTTTTATCCCAAAGCCTACAAGCGGTTCATTTTGGTTTAGATGATATTACTCAGATTCAAGAATTAGAAATTAAATGGCCTTCTGGTTTGGTGGAGAGCTTTCAAAACTTAGAAACCGATATCACCATTAGAGCAATTGAAGGCGAAGGAATTACTGTTTTAGATATTATTCCGAGTCAAAAAATATATGGTTGCTTAGATTCGTTTTCATGTACTTATAATCCTGAAGCTACGATTGATGACGGAAGTTGCACGTACCTCAGTCCAAGTCAAATTTCAGGAGCTACTAATTCAGGGTTTTTCAGAATAGAGACGTATAATTATCCGGTTGCAGAAAGTTCTACGGCTATTTGGGAAGTATCTGGAGGAGAAATTATTGAGGGCCAAAATACGGATACAGCGACTATTAAATGGAGTTTAAACGAAACGGCTACCTTAAGTGTTAGAGAAACTAACGGAAGCTGTTTTAGCGAAGCACAAGAAATTAGTGTGGCGCTCTCTGCTACTGAAATACCGGAAGATGTCTCTATCGCAAGATTATGGAATGAGATCTTATTGGATGCCATTAGAAATGATTTTGCAAGACCAACGGTTCATGCTCGAAATTTGTTTCATACCAGTGTTGCTATGTACGATATTTGGGCCATTTATGATGCAGAAGCCAAACCCTATTTTATTGGGAATACTGTAAATAATTTTAGTACGGAGTTACTTGATTTTATTCCATTGGAAAGTGTCGAGGATTCTCAAAAGAAAGCCATCAGTTACGCCATGTATCGTTTGCTGAGTTATAGATTTCAAAATTCACCAAACGTAGAAAAATCGCAAGAACTCTTCGATTTAATTATGGAACAGTTAGGTTATGAGACAGAAACGGTAACTTCCACCTTGTACGAGTTTGGTAATGCAGCAGCTTTGGGTAATTTCGTTGCCGAAGCTTTAATTACCTACGGAAATGGTGACGGCTCACGGGAGCTAGAGCTCTTTGATAATGCTTATTATTTTTCTGTTAATTCACCGTTAGGACCTGGCGTTCCAACAACGACGCTCATGGAAGATCCCAACCGTTGGCAATCGTTAAGTTTAGACACGTTTATCGATCAAAGCGGAAATTTGATTGAAGGATCAACTATTGAGTTTCTAAGTCCAGAATGGGGCAATGTTTACCCGTTTGCTATGATGGAAGATGATAGCAATATGTTTCAACGTGAAGGCAGTACATATAGAGTTTATAATGATCCAAGTGATCCACCTTACCTGAATTTAATTGCTGATGATGCATCTAGTGATGCCTATAAATTAGGGTTTTCGATGGTATCGATTTGGAGCTCTCATCTGGATCCTAGCGATGGTGTGCTTTGGGATATTTCACCAGGAGCTATAGGGAATACAGATATTTCAAACTTTCCTACGAATTTTAATGACTACCCAGATTTCTATAATATTATTGAAGGAGGTGATATTGGACAAGGCCACAGTATCAATCCAAGTACAGGTCAATCCTACCAACAACAAATTGTGCCAAGAGGTGATTATACTCGGGTTTTAGCAGAGTTTTGGGCAGATGGCCCAGATTCTGAAACACCTCCAGGACACTGGTTCACAATTTTAAATTATGTGAATGAGCACCCAGAATTAGAGAAAAAATTTGAAGGGGAAGGTCTTGTTTTAGACGATTTACAATGGGATGTAAAATCCTATTTTGTTTTAGGAGGAGCGATGCATGATTCGGCTATTTCAGCTTGGAGTATTAAAGGATGGTATGATTATGTGCGACCAATTTCAGCCATACGGAATATGGCATTGCTTGGTCAAAGTTCAGATCAAACGTTGGATAACTATCATGTTGCCGGAATTCCACTTCTTGAGGGTTTTGTTGAAGTTGTTGAAGCTGATGATCCATTAATTGTCAATGATGTAGAAAATTTAGGGAAAATAAAATTATATACTTGGAAAGGTCCCGATTATATCGAGGATGAAGCTACTGACGAAGCTGGAGTGGATTGGATTCTTGCCGAAAATTGGTGGCCATACCAGCGTCCAACATTCGTAACACCTCCTTTTGCGGGTTATGTGTCTGGACATTCTACCTATTCTAGAGCGGCTTCTGAAGTATTAACGAAAATTACAGGAAGTCCATTTTTTCCAGGCGGACTAGGTGAGTTTACAGCCAAGCAAAATGAGTTTTTAGTTTTTGAACAAGGCCCTTCTGTAGATGTCAAATTGCAATGGGCAACATATAGAGATGCCTCAGATCAAACAAGTTTATCACGGATTTGGGGAGGAATTCATCCACCAGCCGATGATATTCCAGGTCGAATAATCGGTGAAAAAGTAGGTAATGATGCCTTTAGTTTCGCAGTACCTTATTTTAATGGAGAAGTCATTATAAATGAGAGCGCTGAACAAATTGTATATCCAAATCCTGTCTTAAATAATGAGGTGTTTATTACGAATACGTCCCAAAATGACGTGATTTCTGTCTTTGATATTAGAGGTCGCCAAGTTAATATTCTCAGTACGGACTTTAATGAATTTGGAAGTGTAACGAGATTGCGTTTTCCTGAAAATACGTCCGCAGGTTTGTATTTTTTGAATATCAATAACGAATCTAAACTACTCGTGCTTAATAATTAAGGTCATTTATGCAAAACACGCTTCAAGAGTATATTCCGCAGCAAGCCATTACTCATGTTACTAAACTATTAGACCACGATAGCCTCACTGTTAGTGTTAAAAATGAACGAAAAACGAGACATGGTGATTATACGCGTTTGCCTAACGGAAAGCATCAAATCACGGTAAATTCAAATTTGAATTCGTATCGCTTCTTGATTACTCTCATTCACGAAATTGCTCATTTTGAGGCTTATAAGAGCTACGGTAGGATGATTAAACCGCATGGAATAGAGTGGAAACGTACGTTTCAGCATTTAATGTTACCATTTATTAATCCTGAAATCTTTCCTTCAGAACTCCTGCCATTGCTAGCAAAACACTTTAAAAATCCAAAGGCAACAAGTGATACAGATGTTAATTTAGCGTTGGCCCTAAAACAATTTGATGAACCTAACGATAAAACCTATATTTTTGACATACCTCTTGGAAGCGATTTTAAATTATACAACGGAAAAGTGTTTAAACGTGGCAATAAACGTGTGAAACGCTATGAATGTGTTGAGATTAAAACAGGAAAGTTGTATCTTTTCAATCCTAATGCTGAGGTAGAATTATTGGAATAATAATTCCATTCCTATGAAAAAGGAAATCTTCTAAGGTTTATATTTATAATTAATTAGATTCCCATTTTTATGGGAACAGAAAAATTTGAATTTTTATATGATGAATAAAAATTATTATGCAATTTTAATGGCTGGAGGAGTCGGTTCTCGATTTTGGCCTGTGAGTACTCAGGATTTTCCAAAACAGTTTCATGATATGTTGGGCACAGGTGATACCTTGATTCAGAAAACATTCAACCGACTTTCAAAAGTAATTCCGAAGGAAAATATATTTATTTTAACCAATGAGCGCTATAACGATTTAGTGTTCGAACAATTACCTGATGTGACTAAGCGCCAAGTCGTTTTAGAGCCTGCAATGAGAAATACAGCGCCTTGTATTTTGTATGCTGCGCTAAAAATCCAGAAAGAAAATGAAAATGCGGTGATGATCGTAGCACCAAGTGATCATTGGATTGAAGATGAAACTGCGTTTGCCAATAATGTACAACAAGCTTTTGATTTTTGTGCAGAAAATGATACGTTGATGACCTTAGGAATTCAACCCACGTTCCCAAATACGGGTTATGGTTATATCGAGTTTAACAACGCTTCAGTAGATTCTATAAAAAAAGTAGAGCAATTCAGAGAAAAGCCAGATTACGAAACCGCGAAAGGATTTATTGCACAAGGTAATTTTCTTTGGAATGCAGGTATTTTTATGTGGAGCGTGAAAAGTGTTGTTAAAGCATTTAAAAATAATCAACCTAAATTGTATTCCCTTTTTGAATCGGGAGTTGAGGTCTATAATACCGATTTTGAAGACGATTTTATAAGAGATAATTACTCTAAATCTGAAAACATTTCAGTAGATTATGCCATTATGGAACAGTCTAAAAATGTCTATGTCATTCCTGCAACTTTTGATTGGAATGATCTAGGAACTTGGGGCAGCCTCTACGATAAATTAGATAAAGATAGTAGCCAAAACGCAGTCGTTAATGCCCAAACGTTAACAGAAGATGCTTCTGGAAATATGATAAGAACGAAGGGTAATAAAGTAGTTGTGGTTGATGGCTTAGAAGATTATATTATTGTCGATAAAGAGGAAGTTTTACTTATCTTTCCGAAGGCAAAAGAACAAGATATTAAAAAAGTGCTCCAAAAAGTTAAAGATAAATTTGGTGAACAATACGGATAATTATGAGTGACGAACACAAATTTGATTTCTCTGAAGAAGAAATTAATCAAGAGGCTGAGATTAAGAAAGATGCCGCAGTTGAACAAAGTAAAAAGGCCATCCAAGAGGATGCAAAAGGCTTGTGGGAAAGTTTAAAAGTTTTCATGGTTGAACTTTTAGATTTTAGAGAAGATACAGATCGGGATGCTACGATTTTGGCTATTAAAGGGGATATCCCATTTAAAGGAGCTACGGCTTGGATTTTGGTATGTTCTATTTTTGTGGCCTCTATTGGTTTGAATGCAAATTCAACGGCAGTAGTTATTGGTGCTATGTTAATTTCGCCATTGATGGGACCAATTTTAGGTGTTGGTCTGTCTATAGCAATTAATGATATCGATACGCTTAAACGCTCTTTAATCAACTTAGTAACAATGATTATTTTAAGTTTATTAACCGCTTTTTTATTCTTTAGATTTTTTCCTTTAAGTGAAGATACTTCAGAACTTCTTGGTCGGGTAAAACCAGATATTAGAGATGTTTTGATAGCATTTTTTGGTGGTTTAGCATTGATTATCGCTCGTACAAAAAAAGGAACAATAGCGTCAGTAATTTTTGGTGTCGCTATTGCTACAGCCTTGATGCCTCCTTTGTGTACAGCTGGTTATGGTCTGGCAAAAGCCAATTGGGAGTATTTCGGACAAGCCATGTATTTGTTTACGATAAACACAATATTCATAGCCCTAGCGACATTTATAGTCCTTAAGATTTTACGCTTTCCAATGCTGAAATATGCGAACTCTGCTAAGCGAAAACGAATTGCAAGACTAGCATCTTTGGTTGCCATTATTGTAATGATTCCTGCAGGTTTTACATTTGTAGATGTTTTAAAAGAAAGTCGATTTGAAATAGATGCCAAAGCGTTTATCAATGACGAATTAAAAGCGCTGCCTAATTCTAGCTTTATCATCAAGAATGCGACTCCAAATTATGATCCTCTTGGCGACTCGTTTATTGAATTAATTCCTTTTGGGAATGATGAAATATCTGAGGAAACTAGGCTCTTATTAGAAGCTCGTTTTGCAAATTACTCTGCACTTAAAAAGGCTAAGCTCTCAATTAATCAGGTGAAAAATAGATCTATAAATAATCTTGAATATATGGAAGAATTGAGAACAAGAGACTCAGTTGATTTATTAACTCAAGGACAAAAAATAGCTTATTTGGAGAATACGGTTTCAAGATTATCGAAGTTAGAACGTAGTCAAATTCCGTTTGAAGATTTAGTTCGTGAGGCGAAAATTAATTATGAGAATTTAAAGTCTGTGTCGTACTCAAAACGAATTACTTCAGATTTTTCAAAAATGGATACCTTAAATATGTTTTCGTTTGATTGGGTAGATTCATTAACGACTAAAGAACAAAAACAAAATAATTTAAAAAAGTTAAGCTTATGGTTTAAAGAGAAACTAAAGCTAGATACACTTGTAGTTCAATAGACGAATTACCCTTTTTCTTCTAAATACATTTGACGCACTTTTTTAAACAAATTAGAAGAGTACACAAAATCGGTAACGACTTCGTTGTCAGTTCTAAATATAGTTTCTTTAGAGCCTTCCCAGGCTTTGAGACCATCTTTTAAGAATACGATTTTTTCACCGATTTCCATAACCGAGTTCATATCATGTGAGTTAATAACAGTCGTAATATTATATTCGTCTGTTATTTCTTGAATCAAATTATCAATAACTATTGCCGTTTTTGGATCTAATCCTGAGTTAGGCTCATCACAAAACAAATATTTAGGTTTATTTACAATAGCTCTCGCAATGGCTACACGTTTTTGCATTCCACCAGAGGCTTCACTTGGCATTTTATGGTGAGCATCTTCTAGATTGACACGTTTCAGTACAAAGTCGGCACGATCTTCCATTTCACTTTTACTTTGTTTGGTAAACATTTGCAAAGGAAACATGACATTTTCTTGAATCGTCATCGAATCAAAAAGGGCACTACCTTGAAATACCATGCCCATTTTGGCTCTAAGGTTACGTTTCTGGTCATCAGTAAGTTCGGCATATATTTTACCATCATAGATTATAGAACCTTCTTCAGGATAAAATAAACCAAGTAAACATTTTAGAAAAACAGTCTTACCAGAACCACTTTGTCCAATCACTAAGCTCGTTTTGCCTTTTTCAAAAGTTGTTGAAATGCCTTTTAAAATATGAGCATCTCCAAAGGATTTATGTACGTTTTTGACTTCTATCATTAGCTTAGTAGGAGTTGAGTTAAAATATAATTAAGAAGGATAATAACAACACTGGTCCAAACAAAAGAGGTTGTACTCGCTTTACCTACTTCAAGGGCTCCACCTTTCATATAATAACCATGAAATGACGGTATTGTTGCTAAAACAAAAGCAAAAACGAAGGTTTTAATGAAAGCATAAATAATATGAAACGGAATAAAATCGGTTTGTACACCTAAAACAAAATCTTCTGATGTTCCAAAGCCTCCATATACTGCAGCTATAAATCCACCAAAAACTCCTAAAAACATGGCGATAGAGATCACAAACGGATATAACATTAAGGCTACAAACTTTGGAAACACTAAATAGTTTAAGGAGTTAATACCCATGACTTCAAGGGCATCAATTTGTTCGGTGACTCGCATGGTTCCGATACTAGAGGTTATAAATGATCCTACTTTTCCTGCCATAATAATAGAAATAAATGTAGGAGCAAATTCCAAAATCACAGATTGTCGCGTTGCGAAACCTACAAGGTATTTCGGAATTAAAGGATTGTCAATATTTAAAGCGGTTTGAATGGTGACAACACCTCCAACAAAAAATGAAATGAAGGCCACAATGCCTAAAGAACCAATGATTAAATCATCGATATCCTTTAAAATGAGCTTTCGCATCACCGACCATTTTGTAGGCTTGCGAAACATTTCGGCAATCATCAAAAAATAAGCACCAATATTATGAAGGTATTGCATAGTAAAATTTGTTATGGTAAAAGTAAAAAATTAAGATGAGTTCTTAACCTTTAGTTTAAAAGATGATGAATTAAAAGCTGTATTTTTGAAGTTCAAAACCCAAACATAATGATAAAGCGTTTTTTTATAACACTTTCAGCAGTACTTTTTATAGTCTCATGTCACTCACAAAAGAAGGTTGTTACTTCGGCAAATGAAGTTGTTGAATCGTTACAAGAAATAGAAAACTATAATAACAGACCAAAACTGGTTGTAGGTATTGTAGTGGATCAAATGCGATATGATTATCTCACACGCTTTTATAATAAGTTTGGTGACGGTGGATTTAAACGTATGCTGAATGAAGGATTTAATTGTAAGAACAACCATTTCAATTTTATTCCAACTAAAACAGGTCCTGGACATACATCTATTTACACGGGAACAACACCTAAATATCATGGCATTATTGGAAATGATTGGTACGATAAAGAGTTGAAACGAAATGTGAATTGTGTTGAAGATAATTCAGTAGAGTCTTTGGGTACAGAAAGTAAAGACGGTAAGAAATCTCCTGTACAGATGTTAGTGTCAACCTTTGGTGATGAAAATAGATTGTTTACTCAAATGAAAGGAAAAACGATTGGAATCTCCGTAAAACACAGAGGCGCGATTTTACCAGCAGGACACACAGCAAATGCCGCCTACTGGTGGGATCATGAGCATGATGGAAAGGGTAACTGGATAACAAGTTCATTTTATATGGAATCATTACCAGAATGGGTGAATGAGTTCAATGCTTCAGGAGTTGCACAAAGCTATTTTAAAACTTGGGATACTTTGTATGATATTGATTCATATGAAGAAAGTGGCACGGATACAAATACATATGAACGCATTTTAAATGGAGAAACGGAATCAAGTTTCCCTCATGATTTAGCAGAATTAAAAAAAGATAATGGAGGCTTTCATGTCGTTGCAAATTCCCCTTTCGGAAATAGTTTAACAACAGACTTCACATTAAAAGCCATCGAAGGAGAGCAATTAGGAAAAGATAATATTACTGATGTGTTAACAGTGAGTTACTCAAGCACAGATAAAGTGGGTCATGATTACGGACCAAATTCTAAAGAAGTCGAAGATACGTATTTACGTTTAGATCTTGAAATAGAACGTTTATTGAATGCTTTAGATGACAATGTAGGAAAAGGAGAATACACCGTATTTTTAACTGCAGATCATGGAGCTCCTCATGTGCCTTCTTTTTCAAAAGATAATAAAATACCAGCAGGATTGTTTGACACAAAACAGATGTTGAAAGATGTGAATGCGTTATTACTTGACACTTATAAAGTTTCAGATTTAGCAGTAAGCCGTATCAATAATCAGATATTTTTAGACCATCAAAAAATTGAAGAACAAGGTATAGATATTCAAGAATTGAAGACTGTAGTCTCTAGAAAATTATTAACCTATAAACTCATAAGTAATGTGTATGTTACGTCCGCAATAAATCAATTTCCAGAATCATCTGGATATCAAGAAAGGTTGCTGTATAGAGGTCACCATCAAAAGCGATCTGGAGATGTTTTATTTATTTATACGCCAGAAGTGTTTGGTGATAGTCCATGGAACAGGACAGGTACCAACCATCATTCAGGATATAATTATGACACACACGTGCCACTTTTGTTTTTTGGGAAAGGAATTAAGCAAGGGCAGACTTTTAAGCGAACACATATCACTGATATTGCACCAACAATATCAGCGCTTTTAGGAATAAGTTTTCCAAACGCGTCAATTGGTGAACCTTTAGAATTTGTTATGGATTAATTTTGGATATGACTAAAAAAACAATCTATGCGCTCATAGCAATACTTATAATTCTTGGTATTTATGGTTTTGAATACGTTCTAAACGAAAAAGAATCTGATCATTTTGTTGAGCAAGGTTCAACAGTGAAAACACATACTAATGAATATTTTTTGCCAACAAGCACTACAGGTCAAATAGTACACCATGAAGGGTATTCATTATCGTATAGTGAGCCTCATGAACAAGCTGAATGGGTTGCTTACGAATTAAAAAAATCGCATCTATCAAATACAAATTTTAAACGGCCGTATTTTGAAATTGATAATGCTGTTAAAACAAAGGCTGCACATTGGCGAAATTATAAAAAGTCTGGTTATGATAGAGGTCATTTATGCCCAGCAGGCGACAGAAGATACACTAAAGAGGCTCATGATGAAACGTTTTTAACGAGTAATATTAGTCCGCAAGAGCATAATTTTAATTCAGGAATCTGGAACACACTCGAACAAAAAGTACGCTATTGGGCTAGTAAATACGATGGTGTTTTTGTGGTAACAGGAGGCGTTTTAAAAGGAGATATGAAAACCATAGGTGACGAAAAAGTGAGTGTACCTAATCAATTTTATAAGGTGCTTATTGATAATAATTCAGGGAACACAAAAGTTATTGCATTTTTGATGCCTCATGAAAACTCAAACAAACCGCTTTATGATTTTGTCGTTTCAGTGGATGCTATAGAAAACTTGACAGGTATCGATTTCTTCTCAGAATTAGATGATACTATCGAAAACAAACTCGAATCATCTAGTAGCTATAAAGGTTGGAGTTTTAATTGATGAGAATCGTCATCCTGAACTTGTTTCAGGATCTCATTATTGAAAAACGGTTATTAATTTATTTCAATTTACCTAACATTCCTTTCCAGCGTAATTTCCTGATAAATTCACCTTGTTCTTTGGTGACTAATTGTTCTAAATTATTCTTTTGTCCTTTAAAATATCCAATTAAATAATCTTTGAATAACACAAAGCTTCGTTTTTTATAGGCTAATTTCAAAGCTGAAATTAATGTAATTACAAAGCCATAGCGCATTTTATACATAGCTTCACCTTGCAAATATTTTGAGGCTTTATTGTAGCTCACACCCGTTGGCTTTAAGTGTTTAACATGAAGCGACTCATCGGTTAATAATTCCCAATTATAGTACTTAGCTAATAGCTCATCAACAGTATCCCAACCCATTGACGATTTTAATTTTCCGATGTCTAAAAAACATTGTTTTCGGTAAGCTTTTAACGCGCCACGAATGTGATCTTTTCGAGTTAAGTTTTCTAAAATCCATTCATTATTGTTTTCGATATAGCAAAAACCTGCGACCATTCCTAGAGCTTCATTTTTATTGAAATGAATGGCTAATTGCTCTAAGTAATGCTTCGGAAATATTAAGTCAGCATCAAATTTGCAAATCACATCATAGCTCTCGTCTAGCGACTCATAACCTTTATAAAAGGCATTTATAATTTTAGATCCTGGTAAATGCTCATTTGAAGAGTGCTTATTAACTAATGAAATATTGGAATGCTTTTCAGCATAATCCTCGGCAATCTGTTGGGTGTTATCAGTAGAATTATCATTCACAACAACAATATGTTTAGGAGCTAAGGTTTGAACTGTCAAAGACTCTAAAGTTTTTGCTATAGAATCTTCTTCGTTGTGCGCCGGAATGATGATGTAGAAATTCATTTGAAACTAAAAATAGGAAAACTTAAATCCAAAGCTAAAGAAAACGAATTGGAATTTGGAATTTAAGATTTGGTATTTACGACTCTTTCCGCATAAACAATATAATATCTTGGTGTAAACCGGCGTAATATTGGTCTGATACCTATCTTTTTTGTTGGATTAGTCCATTTTTCAGTAGCGATAATTTTCCAACCAGCTTTTTCTAATAACCAATCAAATTGCCAATCTTCAAATTCGTGGTAATGTCTATCACGCATATCTGTTTTGCTTCTGTATGCTGAAGAGAACCAAAGTTTAAGTGGAATACTGGCAACTAATTTATCAGATTTAATAGCCTTTAAAACGGTAAAAGGAGAGAGGAGATGCTCAAAAATTTCAAACGCTGTAACGACTTTTGATTGGGATTCTTCAATTTCCGAAGTATCTAAATCTAAATCTATTCCTGAAGTGTTTTCAATCGTATATCCATTAGATTTTAATATTTCGGATAGAGGATTTTCAACACCTAAATCTAAGATAGATTCTGAAGTATTAATATATGTTTTTAAAAACTCAACGGTATGTTTAAAGCGTTTATTAGGAAATGTGTTTTCGTACATCTTTAGTTACCGCTAGAGTGGTCATCTATTAAATTAATGTTGATACACAATTGCATTGATATTCATACCAGCACCAACACTAGCAAACATAATCACATCACCTTTTTTGATGTCTTGATTTTTCAGTTTACCTTTTAAAATCATATCATATAACGTAGGGACCGTCGCAACACTAGAATTTCCTAAAGTGTTTATAGTCATTGGCATGATACCGTCTGGCATACTCATATTGTGAAGTTTGTAAAAGCGTTTTACAATGGCTTCATCCATTTTTTCATTAGCTTGATGAATCAGTATTTTAGAAACATCTTCAATTGCAAATCCGCTTTTTTCAAGACATGATTTCAAAGCTACTGGTACATTGGTTAAGGCAAATTCGTAGATTTTACGACCATACATTTTAATGTATCTGCGTTGGTCTGTAATTTCTGGGTGATTCGTTTCTCCAAAGAAGATGAAATGAGCTTCATCTAGCGCGTAAGTTGCTGTTTCATGGGCTATAATACCACCTTCTTCATCAGATTCCTCAACGACAACTGCTCCTGCGCCATCACTGTATATCATAGAGTCACGATCGTGTTTGTCAACAACACGTGATAAGGTTTCTGAACCCACAACTAGACAACGTTTCGCCAATCCTGACGAAATAAATGCTTTAGCTTGAATGACACCTTCGATCCAACCAGGACACCCAAATAGCAAGTCGTAACCTACACATTTAGGGTTTTTAATTTGCAATAAATGTTTTACTCTAGAAGCAATACTCGGTACGGTATCACTTTGTTCGGCATTATGCTTAACGTCACCATAATTATGGGCAACAATAATATAATCTAAGTCCTCTTTATCGATGTTTGCATCGGCAATAGCTCTTTCAGCGGCGAAAAAAGCAATATCAGAATTTAATAATTCGTCTTTAATATAGCGTCTCTCCTGAATACCAGTAATTGCTTTGAATTTCTCAACAATAACCTCATTTGGGCTATTTATTGAAGTTCCATCTGCATTTAAAAATTCGTGGTTATAGAAATTTTCGTTCTTTTCAATACAGCTTGGAATAAAACTTCCAGTTCCTGTGATCTTTATACTCATAAATTATGATTTCGTTTTATTTAAAATCTAACACGACAATATACTAACATTTAATTACATGTTAATTTTCATCTTGTATTTTTTACGATGTCCAGAGAAGAAAAAACTAAACTTCTTCCATATAGGCTTCTATTGGAGCGCAGGTACAGATTAGGTTTCGGTCACCATAAGCATCATCAACACGACGAACACTAGGCCAAAATTTATTATCCCTAACATAGTCTAAAGGAAATGCAGCTTGCTGACGCGTATACGGTAATAACCATTCGTCATCAGTAATCATAGCTAATGTATGAGGTGCATTTTTAAGCATATTATTCTCATCATCTTTTGAAATGACATCAATTTCTCTTTTTATAGAAATCATAGCATCACAAAAACGATCCATTTCCTGTTTGCTCTCGCTTTCAGTTGGTTCAATCATCATGGTTCCTGCCACTGGAAAAGAAACTGTAGGCGCATGAAATCCATAATCCATCAATCGTTTAGCGATATCAACAACTTCAATACCGTGCGCTTTAAATGGTCTGCAATCGATAATCATTTCGTGTGCAGCACGTCCACGTTCACCAGAGTACAAGGTTTCAAAAGCGCCTTCAAGACGTTTTTTGATGTAATTAGCATTAAGAATAGCGACTTCTGTTGATTTTTTTAATCCGGAAGCACCTAACATTTTGATATATCCGTAAGAAATCAAACACGCTAAAGATGATCCAAAAGGTGCTGCAGATATTGCAGTAATCGCTTGGTCACCTCCAGTTTTTATCAATGGATTTCCGGGAAGGAATGGGACGAGTTGTTTTGCAACACAAATTGGTCCAACTCCTGGTCCACCGCCTCCATGAGGAATTGCGAATGTTTTATGTAAGTTAAGATGACAAACATCAGCACCAATATTACCTGGATTTGTTAAGCCTACTTGTGCATTCATATTAGCACCATCCATATATACTTGTCCACCATTATCATGGATAATTTGCGTAATCTCTTTAATTGAAGCTTCATAAACACCGTGTGTTGATGGATAGGTGACCATTAAAGCGGATAAGTTGTCCTTATGTAATTCTGCTTTTTCACGTAAATCATCGACATCAATATTTCCTTCTTCTGTAGATTTTGTGACCACAACTTTCATTCCAGCCATAACTGCACTTGCTGGGTTTGTACCATGAGCCGACGATGGAATAATACAAATATTTCTATGGTAGTCGTTTCGAGATTCATGATACGCTTTGATGACCATTAAACCTGCAAATTCACCTTGTGCTCCTGAGTTTGGTTGCAATGATGTACCTGAAAAACCAGTGATTTCGGTTAACTGGTCTTCTAGAGCTTTTAAAACTTCATGATAACCTTTGGCTTGTTCTACTGGTACGAAAGGATGAATTTTTCCCCATTTAAACCAACTTAGTGGCAACATTTCGGCCGCAGCATTGAGTTTCATTGTACATGAACCTAAAGAAATCATAGAGTGATTTAAAGCTAAATCTTTACGCTCTAATTGTTTTATGTAACGCATCAATTCGGTTTCAGAATGATGTGAATTGAAAACAGGCTCTTGTAAAAATGTTGTTTGACGTTTTAAATCTCCTGTGATAACATGTCCTTCGGAAACTTTAGAAATCACAATAGTCTCTTTCGAAATACTCTTTGCAAAAATTGAGACAATTTTATTTAAATCGTCAATTGTAGCAGTTTCATTTATGGAAATGGCAACACTATCATCACTAGGATAGTAGAAATTCATTTTTCGCTTCAAAGCAATTTTTTGAATCGCTTTGGCATCTGCTTTAATATGAAGAGTATCAAAGAACGACGTATTAGTTTGCTCAAAACCAAGATCTTTTAGTGCAGTAGAGAGTGTCACCGCTTCATTATGAATTTTATTTGCGATAAACTCTAATCCTTTTGGTCCGTGATATACGGCATACATTCCTGCCATAACAGCCAATAGTACTTGAGCAGTACAAATGTTTGACGTCGCTTTATCACGTTTTATATGTTGCTCACGTGTTTGGAGCGCCATACGCAACGCTCTATTACCATTGGTATCCTTTGTAACTCCAATAATACGACCCGGAAGATCACGTTTGTAAGCTGTTTTAGTTGCGAAATATGCTGCATGTGGTCCTCCATAACCCATTGGGATTCCAAAACGTTGTGTGGTCCCAACGACAACATCTGCACCAAATTTACCAGGAGCTTCTAGTTTTATAAGGCTCATGATATCAGCAGCAACGGCCACTTTTATTCGGTTTGCATTTGCTTTTTCAATAAAGGATTTGATATCTGTAACCTGACCATGTTTTCCTGGGTATTGTAAGATGGCTCCAAAATATTCTGAAGAAAAACTAAAATCACTTTCACTGCCTATAACGAGTTCAATACCGATAGGGTTTGCTCTTGTTCGTAATAATGAAATGGTTTGTGGAAGGCAATCTTCAGAAACAAAAAACTTATTAATATCTGCTTTTTTCTGATCGCGTTCACGAACTGCAAATAATAAACTCATAGCTTCAGCAGCAGCAGTACTTTCGTCTAAAAGCGATGCGTTTGCAATTTCCATACCTGTAAGGTCGGTGACCATAGTTTGGAAATTTAAAAGAGCTTCTAATCTCCCTTGAGCTATTTCAGCTTGATACGGTGTGTATGCCGTATACCAACCTGGGTTTTCAAGAATATTTCTTTGTATTACCGCTGGCATAATGGTTGGATGGTACCCTAAACCAATATACGTTTTGTATACTTTATTCTTTTTTGATAAATCATAGATATGCAACAAATATTCCTGCTCACTCATGGCAGGATCAAGATCTAAATCTGAAGCTAAACGAATGCCACTAGGAATAGTTTCATTAATTAATTGCTCCATTGAATCTAAACCAATTGTTTGCAACATTAGCTTTTGATCGGCTTCTCTTGGGCCAATATGACGAAGTGAAAAATTTGCTGTATTCATTAAAAAATTGAGTTGTGTTTTAGTTTTGCAAAATTAAGGAAATATTGCCCGTAAAATGTTAACGAAAATGAAAGTTTTTAACCATTTGAATCGGTTATTAACAGTTTGATTATTTTTGTAAAATGAGTAGACTAAAAAGGATATTTGATTTTTATATCAATAGCAGTATTCATGTGGCTTTAGCAGTTTATGCAATGTCATGGCTAACCTTGCTACAGTTTGATTTGGTTTATGATAAACATGTACTGTATTTTGTTTTTTTTGCAACCATTACCGGCTATAATTTTGTGAAGTATTTTGGTTTAGCAAAATTGTATCATCGTAGTTTGGCACGTTGGCTTAAAGTTATTCAGGTGTTTTCAATGCTTTGTTTTGCTGCCTTATGTTTTTATGCATACAAGTTAAACCTTCAGACATTAATCTCTGTTGGTATTTTTGGTCTTGCGACTTTTCTATACGCAGTTCCTGTATTGCCGAAAAAAATATTTTTGGATAAGCAACATAATTTGAGAAGTATCAGCGGACTCAAAATTTATATAATTGCTTTAGTTTGGACAGGAGTTACCGTGTTTTTACCACTAATTAATGCGAATTATGCTATTTCTGATGATGTGATTCTAACAGCGTTACAACGGTTTTTGTTTGTTATCGTGTTAATGTTTCCTTTTGAAATTAGGGATTTAAATTATGATAGTTTGAAGCTGGCAACTGTTCCACAACAAATAGGAATGAAACGCACCAAATTGATTGGCGTAGTGCTATTGCTATTTTATTTCTTACTAGAATTTTTAAAGGATGATATCAACAATAGTCGTATTATCATTTTGGGTGTAGTCACATTGATTACTATGCTATTTTTAGCATTTTCAAATACAAAACGACCTATGTTTTACAGTAGTTTTTTTGTAGAAGCGATCCCTATTGTATGGTTGTTGTTAAGCCTGATTTTTTAGTTGATTTTCAAACTGCTGCTTGATATCTTCAAATTCGTCCTTTTTTAAGGCTTCAATATGAGATTCTTCTATGCATTTAGTTAATGCATTGTTGTTTTTAGAGTACGCACGTGTGATTTTACACCATGCTAATCGAATCCCTAATTTAAATTTTTCCCAGCCTGTTGCTTCACCATACTGATTTTTGTCACAGATATGTTGCGCTTCTTCGCAGGTTATGAATAGTAATTTTTTCTTCATTATTAATGTTCCATAAAAGGGAATTGTTCCTTTTTCTTAAAACCAATTTTTTTCCATGCAACCAGCCATAGCCGTTCTAGCTCTATGAATGATTACCCAAAGGTTAGACGCAGTAATATTTAATTCATTACAAATCGCTTCGGTTTCGTAATTTAAGATGGTTTTCATTTTAAAAACTTGCGCTTGTTTTTTTGGTAATTTATCTAAGCAATCGTAAATCGCATCTCCTAGTTCAGTATTTTCTAGCGTGTCTTCAGCAGTCTTATCATAAGGGTCTGCAACACGTTCTTCTAACCAATCACCTTCATTTTCGTCACTACTGTAATTCATTCTAACTTCAGCTTTTCCTTTATTAGAATTGATTTTACGGTAATGATCTATAATCTTTCGTTTTAAAATCGAAATGAGCCACGTACGTTCACTCGCTTGGCCTTTGAAATTTTTCATAGACTTTAAACCTGCAACAAAAGTATCCTGCACTAAATCTTTGGCGATTTCTCTATCGTTCACACGTGTTATGGTGTAATTAAAAAGGTAATCGGAATAAGAGCTAATCCATAGATTAGGGTCGATAACGTGTTCTGGCATTTCTTTTTTTGAAATATTTTAATTCAAAAATAACGTAAAAAATTGAGTTTATCTAACCATTTAGCGATGTATGGTTTTTTTGTTTTTCACGGCTGCTTCTGAACCTTCAGCAAGAATTACTGAAGTAGGTTTCGAATGATTTAGAAACTCAAAATCTTTACCGTAATTCCTTTTAAAATCGATATCAATTGTATACTCTTTGACTTTTAATTGTCTCCAGCTGGGATGTACAACTTCATATTCAAATGTTTTATTTTGATGTTTTGTGAAACCAAAATAATGTTCGGTGATGAATTGCTCTTCAGAACCCTCTATAATTCCTGAAAATTCTTTTTCTGTTTTTACTGAAATAGATTGCCAGAGGTTCTTTAGTTTCCACTCGTATTTAAATGCTTTAGAGGTTTCATCTTCTGTCCATTGATGTCGCATTTTGTTCGTTTGATAATGCTCATGATAGATCGCGTTTGCAACCAAGGTAATTAATGGTTTTGGTACGATTTCTTTAATAAAAACAACACCTCGTTCGCCATTACGTTGTACATAGAATCTCAAATTTACTTCTTCAAAATTGATATGAAAAGGAAGTTTAATACCCAAAACTCTGGTATTCATAAACATAAAACCAACAATACTGACATAGTGTTTTCCGTTGAAACTATCGAGTTCTGTCCCTTTAGGAACGAATGGTTTTAAAATGTCTGGATCAATTTCATAGTTAATGAGGATGAGGTTTTTCCAGTATGCGTTTAAGAAGGTCATAATTATTTATTTAAAATATCTTCAAGTGCGATTTCAATATCCGTATGTACAAATTTAAATCCGTTGTCTAACAAGCGCTTCGGGATAACGTTTCTGCTTTTTAAAACGAGTTCAGGTTCGGTACCAATAAGTGTTGCACCAAATTTAATGAGCCATTCAGGATGTGAAATTCCGAAAGGAATGTGCATCACTTTTCTGAAATTTTTCATGAGTGTTTGATTATCTGTTGGTTTTGGGACCGCCAAATTGAAATTACCATCGAGGTTGTCATTCTCGATAAGATAGTCAATTGCTCTCGCAAAATCTAACTCGTGAATCCAGCTTACTTTTTGGTTTCCAGAAGCCTGTTTTCCTCCTAATCCGAATTTTACTAAGTTTTTTAAAGGGTGTATGGCGCCTCCATCTTTTCCCATCACGATAGATGTTCGGGTTGCAATTTTTCTCGTTTTTGGATTGGTAATAGAGTAGAAGGTTTTCTCCCAGGACTTAGCGATATTCATAGAAAAGTCATCACCTATCTCGCCATCATCTTCAGTCATTTCTTTATCTGAAGAATGCCTATAGATTGTTGCTGTTGATGAGTTGATCCAAACTTTTGGCGGCTGGTCACATAAGTTGATCGCTAACCCTAAAGTGTGGGTGGAGTCCATTCTAGAATCATAAATGAGTTTTTTATTAGCGTCAGTATATCTACAATCTACAGATGTTCCCGTAAGGTTGATGAGTATATCGGTTTCTTCTAATGTTTTTGTCCATTTGTCCAAATCTTTCCCATTCCAATAGATCTCATTTTCTCGTTTAGGAACTCGTGTTAATATATACACTGTATGTCCTTGTTTTCTGAAATAGTGTTCTAAAACTTGTCCGAGAAACCCACTTCCTCCAGCTATTGTTATTGTTTTCATGTGTTTATATATATTGCATTCCAACGGTCGCAAGCTTTTCATTTAAATATAATGTTTTTAGCATGCTCGTTTTATATGTTTAAATTAAAATGGTTGTTAAAATTAGTACGCGATATAATACCCAGGTGTAGGATAAAAAAGGTGGTAATTCGAGTAATTTAATTCGTCTAAAATGCTCCATAAACATTATTAATGTGGTTATTCCAAACCACCCGAGAAGTATGATTTCTGAAATATTAAACATGTTATTTATGATAAGTATAGGAAGCAATAGAAGGGACCCCATTAGCGACACTGTCATCAGGTTACCTATATAATTCAAGATTGTATTTTTGCTCAATTTATAAATTAATATGCCTTGAAATGTGATTTGACCAATGGTTATAAATCCTTCTCTAAGTAGTGAAGATTCTGGTAAAGATGTTATGCTTTTAGAAAAAGAGAACAATGTTAGCATCGTTATCACAATTGTAAATAAAATATATATGAGTCGATATTTGGTGTTAAAACTTGGTATGCATTGAAGCTTTTGTTCGTTGTTATGGTGACTAGGGATGATCACTTTTCTGTTATATGAAATAAAAGAATATAACTTTTTTAATAAGAACATAATGGGTTTGAAATGTCCTATTTTCTCAATAATAGGAAATCTATACCCAATAACTTTCAGTAAGCTGTCAATACCATAAATTACAGTTTTATTGTTCGTATCTACTAGTGCGATTTCGTTTGATGCACGCTGAAGGTCTATAAAGTTTTGATCTTCTGCAGAAATAGAGTTATAAGCTTGTCGTCCATTGTGGCCTAACATACCAGTTTTTATAAAACCAGAAGTATAAATTTGACATAGCGGACAATCGTCATCGTATAGTAAGGTGTGATTTTCAAGTGTTTTCATAGTTTCTGAATTAAATAAGGGATACAAACAAAATAGCTAGCGATTAGCATTGGTAAAATCATTAAAAAGAAGACAGCTAAGGTTTTTGAAAACAGTTCAATGTGACATAGAATTGCGTACATAAAGAAGGTATTAACCACAATAGCAAAGTATGTTTTTAGATGTTGATTGATGTGCCTTGATCTTCCGTTTTTTAGGCAGATAAAGAAAAATATCAACTGAATTATTCCGAATAAAAATTGAAAAATCAACACTATTGTTAGATCAAAAAACAAGTAAGATCCTAGTGCAATACTATATGATAAAACGTTTAAGTAATGTAGTATTTTCATAACGATTGATTTTTCAATTTGAGACACTAGACTATCTACTGCTCAGTTCTTATATTATAAATTGGTGTTTTTGTTTTTAAGCTCTGTTTTGATTTACGTCGTCCTCTAAAAAAGAAGAATAAATTAATAAATAACATAACACCTAAGTAGATAGAGAAGCCACCAATTTTCATGCTTAAAATTTCGATAAGCGTTTGGGTACTCATTCCTTTTGAGCTATGATAGGTGATTTTTAATATCAGTAAAGCCCAGCCAATATTGATCAGATAAAACCCAATTTCAAAAAGTTTGTTGGTTGCTAAAGCAATATCTTCTTTGTCTCTGAAGATGTCTAGCATAAAGTATTTTCCATTTTTGAACAACATTTTTGACACATAAATAGTAAGTACGATGACGATTGGTAAATAGATAAGGTAGCCGATGATGATTTTTGAGTTTTCCATGATTTATTGTTTTATGGTTTTTGATTTTACAAGATAGGTGAGACATAGCACATTGTTGTAATGCAATAGAGACAGTCCAATTATAATAATGCCTAAATGATAGCTTAGCGTATTGAAAATATCTTGAACGGTATCAATTTTTTCCCAGTAGGCTATGG
>Ga0316189_10001003_pt1 | contig 28106 bp, 24 predicted proteins | sample LowCovwburrow_MG_FD_204930 | JGI IMG/M metagenome (GOLD analysis project Ga0316189, IMG submission 204930) | Coastal sediment microbial communities from Maine, United States - Lowes Cove worm burrow | ecosystem: Environmental > Aquatic > Marine > Coastal > Sediment | place: USA: Maine...
ACCGGGTCCGAGCTATCGGCACTGCTGGTAGCTGCTGCACCGGGTGTAGCAGATTCTGTTCTCGATGCTGAAGTTGAACGCATCAATCTGCAGCTACCACCCTATGCACAGGTAAAGCGCAGTCATTGTCTGCAGTACCCGTTTTCTCACGATAACCAGATGCTTACCGCCAACGGGCGGCTCAGGCGCCAGCAAATCGAGCAGCTGTTGCCAACGCTGTTGACCGGTGCGACACCCCGGCCTCGGTTGACTGGTAGAGATTTGCCAAATCATTCAGTACAGGAGATTCATCAATGTTGAACGAAACTTTTTTCAGCGAGATCGAGACGATAACTGCCGCTGACAGGCAACGGCTCGAGGCCTCGCCGGCGATTCAACGCTGTCTTAATGGTGAGGTTGAAATGCAGACCTACAAGGCTTTCCTGACCGAGGCTTACCATCATGTAAAACACACTGTGCCTTTATTGATGGCCTGTGGCAGTCGCCTGCCGGAAAGACTCGAATGGTTGCGCGAAGCGATCGTCATGTACATCCAGGAAGAGGTCGGACACCAGGAGTGGATTCTGAATGACCTGGAGAGCCTGGGAGTAGACAAGGAGCTTGTCCGCCATGGCAAGCCCTCTTTGCCCACCGAGTTGATGGTGAGCTATGCCTATGACACGGTAGCGCGCAATAATCCCGTCGGGCTGTTCGGCATGGTTTATGCACTTGAAAAAACCAGCTCGACGATAGCGACCTACGCCGCGAGCCAGATAGTTAGCGCTCTCGATTTAACCCCTGAATCGATGACCTACATGGTTTCTCATGGCAGCCTCGATATAGAGCATATGCAGCATTTCGAGCGCCTGATGAATCGACTCGAAGACCCGGCTGATAAAGCGGCAGTGCTGCATTCAGCGCCCGTTTTTTACGAGCTCTACAGCAGGATTTTTCAGTCGCTACCGCTAACGCTAAAGCAGTGCGCGGCAGAGGAGAGCAGTCATGCAGCCTGATCAAATGACTGTGGTACTCACCGGTGCCTGCGGCGGGATTGGACAAGTGCTGGCGCGTAAGCTGGCAGCGTCCGGGGCGAGCCTTTTCCTGTGTGGTCGTGACGGCGATGCCCTGGCTGCCTTGCAACAGGAATTGCGCCAAAAAGCAATCGGTGATCAGTATATCGACGCCAGGGTTGTCGATTTAACCGATGACCGTGCAATGGATCAGTGGCTCGAATCGATTGCGCAAACCCACCGAGCAGTCAATGTGCTGGTCAATAATGCCGGTATTTGTAAATTCGAAATGTTTGAGAAACTCGAGGATAGAGATATCGAACAGATGATGAATCTGAATAGCATAGTGCCGATGAAGCTGACCAGAAAACTGCTCTCTGGCTTAAAGCGGTGCCCCGCGGCACGCGTCGTCAATATTGCTTCTACCTTCGGCGCTATCGGCTTTCCTGGATACAGCGTTTACTCGGCGAGTAAGTACGCAATCCGTGGATTTTCACAGGCCCTTACGCGTGAGCTGTCAGATACCAGTGTACGTGTCGGTTGCATTTTGCCGCGAGCCACCAAAACCGCGATAAACAGTGATCGGGTGGTCGAGATGAATCGCAAGCTGAACGTCACCATGGATCCGCCGGAAAAAGTTGCCGCTGCGGTAGTCAAGTTCATTTGCAGTAATCGCGGTGAGCTCGCATTGGGCTGGCCTGAAAAGCTGCTGGTGCGTATCAATTCAGTATTCCCGGCCCTGGTCGGTAATGCTATCTCCAGGAAACTTCCGTTGATCAAGCAGTACACGGCTTGAGTGGCCCTGGTTCAGTCAATATTTAATGAGGTGCAACATGCATAAGAAACTTTTCAAAATTACCCTGCTTTCATTGGCACTGGTCTATTTTCAACCGGGAATTGCCGGTCTTTCTTCATCGGCAGAAATGCCCGAGGTCAAGGAAATTCAACACGAATGGGCGCAGCTTTATTACAAGGATGAATTTCTCAACGTCAACTACCGTGAGCTACAGGCGTTGGCAAAAAAAGCGAATGAGGTCGCAGCCGCTCATCCGCAAAGTGCCGAAGCACTGGTCTGGGACGCAATCGTGTTGAGTACCCTGGCGGAAAAGAAGGGCGGTTTAGGTGCCCTGAGTCTGGTGAAGGAAGCCAAGCTGAAGCTGGAGCAGGCTGAGGCAATCGATCCTACGGTGCTGGGTGGATCGGTCTATGCCAGCCTCGGGTCGCTTTACTCCAAGGTGCCAGGTTGGCCGATTGGGTTTGGCAGCGACAAAGAGGCTGAAAAATACTTCAAGAAAGCACTTGCTATAAACCCCCAGGGACTGGATATTAACTACTTTTTTGCCGAGTACCTGGCCGCTAATGGCGAAGATCAACTCGCTCTCGAATATATCGATAAGGCATTGCAGGCGCCGCCCATGGAAGAGCGGCCTCTGGCTGATGCGGGCAGACGTGAACAGGCGATGAAGTTGCGGGAATCTTTGCTCGGATCATGAGCGGTATCGTGCCAGCTGGTCGATACTGCCCAGGTATCTGCCCGCGACTGGCCGCTCCATATCCGATCACAATGGGACATGCTGTGAGATTATTGCTGGTAGAAGATGATGAACAACTGGGCCAGGGAATCCGCAAGGCATTGATGCGCGACGGTGACCATGTTGACTGGCTCACCGATGGCGCCCAGGCGCTTGCCGCGATTCGTACGGAGAAGTTCGAACTAATCATCCTGGACCTGCATCTTCCCGGCAAGGATGGCATTTCAGTGTTGCGGGCCATGCGTAGTGAATCTATCGATACGCCGGTTTTAATCATGACCGCCAGGGATACGGTCGATGAACGCGTACTCGGACTCGATAGTGGCGCCGACGATTATCTGGTTAAGCCTGTCGAACTGAAGGAGCTGCGCTCCCGGGTGCGCGCGCTGAGCCGACGTAGCCATGGTTTCGCGGCGTCTGCAATAGTGCTCGGTGAGTTACGTCTCGACACGGCGGCCCAACAGGCCTGGTATCGTGGTGTCCAGATTGAATTGAGCCGCCGGGAATTTGCCGTTCTGGCTGAATTTGTAAACAAGCCTGGCCAGGTACTGGCACGCGGTTATCTCGAAGAAATCCTCTATGGATGGGACGAGGGCGTGGAAAGCAATGCGCTCGAAGTTCACATACACCACCTGCGCAAAAAACTCGATAGCAAGTTGATCAAAACTGTCAGGGGCGTCGGCTACAAGCTGGATATCGAGCGTGGCTGAGGTTGTTTCACTGCGTCGGCGCCTGACCTGGTATGTGGTTGCTATCGTGCTGCTTATGACCACGCTATCTGGAGCGCTCATCTACCAGGGCACCACCCATGAAACAGAGGAGATATTCAGTGCTTCCCTGGTACAGACGGCACGAATCCTGGATGGGCTGATTTCAAGGACGGAGATCGAGACTAACAAAAAGCGTTTAACGCGCGCGCTTGAACGCGGCCCGGATGCCCACGAGTATGAACGAAAACTGTTCTTTGCCGTACTCGATGCAGATAACCAGGTCCTGTTGCATTCAAGACAGTCACCCGATGTACCCATTGAAATTATCAATACCGGATTTTCCGAGTTTGAGTTCGAGGGGGAGAAGTGGCTTACTTTTGGGCTTAAATCGAGCCTGGATAATTTGCTGATTGTCGTCGGCGAGCGCAGCGAAATCAGGCAGGAGATTACCGAGTATATCGGCGGCGGGTTACTGTTGCCGCTAATTTTACTGTTACCGGCGGGGCTGTGGTTGTTGTGGCAGATCGTCGGGGTTGCGCTGAAACCGTTGCAGGATGTAAGCGACCAGTTGCGCCAGCAGGACCTCAAGGATTTGAAAATCATCGACGTCGTCGGTGTCCCCACGGAGATTAGCCCGCTAGTGGAGGCCCTGGACCAGATGATTATCGATCTCGATGCAGCTTACGCGCGCGAACGGCGTTTTGTCAGCGATGCTTCGCATGAATTGCGTAACCCTTTGGCATCGTTGTTGATCAACGTCGATAATGCGATCGAGGAAAGTCGCGACGCGGAGTCGATCGAGTCGCTGCAAAGCATGAAGACTAGTATCAAAAGGCTTTCCCACCTGGTCGCGCAACTACTGGAACTCAGTCATTTCGAAAACCCGCTGGTTAGCAGGGAGTTCGAACGGGTTGACCTGTACCAGATTTGCGACCGGGTAGTAAGTACTTTTGAACCACGAGCCGCTTTAAAGGAGCAGGAAATCGAGTTGCAGCCGACAGACGATCAATGTGAGATAGACGGGATTGATTCTTTGCTCACCAGCCTGGTTTCCAATCTGGTGGACAATGCGATTAAATACAGTACGGATGGCTGCAAGATACGGGTGCGTTGTTATAAAGATGAAAAAAACCTGGTGCTTGCGGTCGAAGATTCGGGTGCCGGACTGGATCCCAGTGAGCATGAAAAAGTGCTTGGGCGTTTTTATCGCGCGGCGGACACCAATACCCGCGGTGCCGGACTCGGCCTGTCGATCGTCAAGTCGATCGCGAAAATCCATTCCGCCCAAATTGAGCTGGGTGAATCCGACCTGGGGGGCCTCGCGATCAGGGTTCGCTTCCAATTAGGCTAATAATTCCAGCCTATATCCGGTAAAATCCGGCTGCACCTGCGCCCGACAGGTAGCGATTCAGGGTGGGTAATCCATGAGCTACAACAATCACAGCGTCCGAGTCGGCGCCGATATCGGTGGGACTTTTACCGATGTCGTGCTCGAGATCGGAGCGGATCAATACAGCGCAAAAGTGCTGACAAATTACAGCGAGCCCGAACAGGCGATTATCGATGGTTTGATCAAGGTGGTCGAGATTGCCGGAGTTGGCATCGAGCATGTCGATCAGTTGATTCATGGCACTACGCTGGCGACCAACGCGCTTATCGAGCAGCGTGGCGCCAGTACCGCATTTATTACCAGCAAGGGATTTCGCGATGTGATCGAAATGCGTACCGAGGGGCGCTTCGAACAATACGACCTGAACCTGCGCCTGCCACCACCGTTGATTTCACGCGAGCATCGCTATGTTGTCGATGGTCGCGTCGCGGCCAGCGGCCGCGAGCTGGTGCCACTGGATGAAGCGGGTCTCGGCGAAATAGCACGGCGAATCCGCGCGGGCGGTTACGAAAGTGTCGCCATTGGATTTATTCACTCCTATGTCAATGCGGATCACGAACGGCGTGCCCGCGATATCCTCGCCCGGGAACTGCCCGCTATCGCGATATCGATTTCGAGCGAAGTTTCACCGCAAATGCGTGAGTTCGAGCGCTTCAACACGGTATGTGCCAATGCGTTTGTCAAGCCTTTGATGGCGTCCTACCTCGGTCGCCTGGTCGACAGGTTTAAGGCTGAAGGTGGTAATTGCCCGGTATTCATGATGCATTCGGGGGGCGGCCTGATTTCGGTTGAGAGCGCGATTGAATTTCCGGTACGCCTGCTTGAATCAGGTCCCGCCGGTGGCGCGATTTACGCGGCCGACTTCGCGGCGCGTTTCGGGCTCGACAAGGTCTTGTCTTACGACATGGGTGGTACCACGGCGAAAATTTGCCTGATCGAGGACAGGGTTCCTAAAACAGCGCGTACCTTTGAAGTGGCGCGTACCTACCGCTTCAAGAAAGGTTCCGGTATGCCGGTTTCGATTCCGGTTATTGAAATGGTCGAAATCGGCGCCGGCGGTGGCTCGCTCGGCTGGGTAGATGAGATGAAGCAGATTCGAGTTGGGCCGGAAAGCGCCGGTTCGGAACCGGGTCCGGCCTGTTACAATCGTGGCGGCGAAAATCCAGCGGTCACCGATGCCGACCTGTTACTCGGGCGGCTCGACCCCGACCGATTTGCCGGTGGAGATATACGCCTGCAAGCGCAACGCTCTACTGCGGCAATGCAGCAGGCTATCGGGCAATACCTGGATATGGATAGCGAAACCGCGGCGGTTGGAATTTGCGAGGTGGTGGATGAAAATATGGCCAATGCCGCCCGCGTGCACGCGGTGGAAAGCGGTAAGGAGCTGGCAGAATTCACCATGATAGCTTTTGGTGGTGCGGCGCCGTTGCATGCCAGCCGCTTATGCGAAAAGCTGGACATAGATGAACTGCTGATTCCGCCCGGCGCCGGCGTTGGTTCGGCGATTGGCTTTTTGCGCGCACCCTTCGGTTTCGAGGCCGTGCGCGGCGCATTCCTGCGCTTGAGCGAATTCGACGCGGACTGGACTAACCTGCTGCTTGCCGAGCTTGGCGATGAAGCCGAACGCTTCGCGCGCGCCGGCGCGCCCGATGCTGAACTGGTGCGTGAGATCAAGGCCTACATGCGCTACCAGGGCCAGGGCTGGGAAATCGTGGTGGTACTGCCAAATCGGGATTTTGTGCAGGCTGACGCTGCCGAAATCCGCAGGCTGTTCGAGACTGAATATATTCGCCTGTTCGGGCGCGCACTCGAAGATCTCGATATCGAAATCATGAACTGGTCGGTGCAGGTGCGTAGCCTGCTGGCCGAGACCGGACGCATCGAGCCGGTCGCTACTATTGCACCAACTGCAAGCGCCGAGTTTCGTTCTGTTTACGATGCCCGTGAGCAGCAATTTGTCGAAGCGGCGGTATACCAGCGCGACCAACTCGAGGTTGGCGCCCTGGTGCCCGGTCCGGCGGTCATTATCGAAAGTGAAACCAGCACCATTGTAACCAGGCGTTTCGAGGCAATAAAACAAAATGATGGCTGCCTGCTGCTGCGCAAGCAACTAGATGGGGTGAAGCATGGATAAGGGTATTTTTAACGTTCATATGCAGGTCATGTGGAATCGATTGATTTCGGTGGTCGAGGAACAGGCATTGACGCTGTTGCGTACCGCGTTTTCGACATCGGTGCGTGAAGCGGGCGACCTCTCGGCAGGGGTGTTTGACGAACAGGGCCATATGATAGCCCAGGCCGTCACCGGGACTCCAGGGCACGTCAACGCAATGGCCGAGGCAGTGGGGCATTTCATCGACGATATCGGTCGTGACAATATTTTCGAGGGTGACTCCTATATCACCAATGATCCGTGGAAAGGCACCGGGCATTTACACGACTTTACCTTTGTCAATCCATCGTTTCGTAACGGCCGGCTGGTTGGTTTTTTTGCCTGTACCGCGCACGTGGTCGATGTTGGTGGTCGCGGCTTCGGTCCGGATGCGAACGAGGTTTACGAAGAGGGCATTTTCATCCCGATCATGAAGTTTGCCGAGCGCGGCGAAGTTGACCAGCGCCTGATTCATATCATCCGCAACAATGTACGCGAAGCCGGCCAGGTTATAGGCGATCTCTTTTCACTGTCTTCCTGTAACGAAATCGGGCATCGACGACTGATGGACATGATGGATGAATTCCAGCTGGATGACTTGTATGAATTGCGTGACTTTATTTTTGAAAATAGTTTGCGGGCCACGCTGGAACGCCTCAGGCATTTACCCCCTGGGTCTTATTCCAATGAGCTGACAGTTGACGGCTACGATGAACCGGTAACCATGAAGTTACGTCTCGATGTCTCGGATCAGGGTGTGCTGGCGGATTTCGACGGTACCAGTGGCCTGAGCAAAAAAGGTATCAATGTTCCGCTGGTCTATACAACGGCTTATGCCTGCTATGCATTGAAATGTACGCTTGCGCCGCAGATTCCCAATAATCATGCGTCATTGACCCCGTTTAAAGTCAGTGCGCCCGTAAACTGTATTCTCAACGCGGTGCATCCAGCGCCCGTGGCGATCCGCCACGTGCTGGGTCAGTTTCTACCCGACGTGGTGCTGGGCGCCCTGCACAAAATGTTACCCGATACGGTTCCCGCTGAAGGCTCCAGCGCGTTATGGAATGTGCAGCTAGGCGCGCGTCCGATCGAAGCCGCGCAAGCCGCTGCCGGTGAAACCCTGCGCTACGCGCAAATCCTGATGTTCAATTCTGGTGGCACCGGTGCGCGCCCAAGCCTCGACGGATTAAGTGCGACAGCCTTCCCCTCCGGGGTGCACACGATGTCATCTGAAGTCACCGAGCATGTGGGTCCAGTTACGATCTGGCGGAAGGAGTTGCGCGAAGGTTCGGGTGGCGCCGGCAGGCAGCGCGGGGGGCTGGGGCAGGTAATTGAAATTTCTGCTAATCCGGGTCATCGGATCTACATCAACGCGATGTTTGACCGTTGCCAGCATCCGGCGCGTGGTCGTGATGACGGGCATGCAGGTGCCGCCGGTGAAGTCAGGCTGGACGATGGCAGCGAAATGCTGTCCAAGGGGAAGCAATGGGTGCCCGATGGCAGGCGCCTGGTGTTAAACCTGCCGGGCGGTGGCGGCTATGGTGATCCTTCGACCCGTGACAAGGCCCTGGTTGAGCAGGATATCGCCCGCGAGTACATCAGTTCTGAACAGGCCCAGCGGGACTACAGTCACAAGAAGTGAGAACGCTTATACTGCATCCCGGTTCAAATCAGCGAGGCGCGTGCGTATTCGAGATAAATTTTGCGCAGGCTAAGGGTGAGCTCTCCCGGAATGCCCCCGTTAATTTCCTGATCATCGATTTTTACGACGGGTAAGATATAACTCGAGGCCGCGCTGATAAAGGCTTCGTCTGCCGTTAAAGCTTGTTCCAGCGTAAATCTTTTTTCTACCAGCCTGAGCCCCTGATTGTTGCAAAGCGCAACCACGGCGCGGCGCGTCACCCCGGGCAAAATATCATTGTCCAGTGGACGTGTCAGAATCAACTTGTCCCTGATGATAAAGAAGCTGGTGCTGCCACATTCGGTGACATAGCCCTCGGTATCAATCATCAGTGCTTCGTCAGCGCCGGCGTCATAAGCCGCTTTTTTGGCTAGCACCTGGCCGAGCAGGTTAACTGACTTGATATCGCGTCGCGCCCAGCGAATATCGGCTGTACTGGCGAGGATGACTCCGGATCGGCCGGCCTCGTTTTCACTAGCAGCCTTCGCCTGCGTGAACATGAACACTGTGGGTTTGATATCTTCTGGCCAGACGAAATCGCGTTCGGCCGTGCCCCGCGTCACCTGCATGTATACCAGGCCTTCATCGAGCTGATTCAACTCGACCAGTTGCCGAAACGCTTGCAGGATATCGGACTGGCTGAGCGGCGATTCCATCGAGAGTTTTTTCAGCGAGCTGAAATAGCGCTGCATGTGGTGTTCAAAATCGACCAGTTTGCCGTCGAGCACCCCGGCGACCTCGTAAATGGCGTCACCAAATGTAACTGCCCGATCGAAAATCGAAATCTTCGCTTCCTGTTCTGGCAGATACTTGCCATTTAAAAAAACAATACGCTTCATTTATGTCGGTACCTGTTATTAATCGGGCAAAATGCTAGCATACCGCGCATGTCACAGACTCGTCGCCAAAAACTTGCCGCGCAGTTCCGCGAAATTCTCGCCACCGATAATGTAATCGATCAACCGACTTCGCTTGCCGCTTACGAATGTGACGGTTTGAGCGCGTACCGGGAACAACCTTTGCTGGTGCTGTTGCCCGAGAACATCGAACAGGTCCAGCAGGTGATGCGCCTTTGCCATCAACAGCGTCTGCCCGTGGTCAGCCGCGGGGCTGGTACCAGCCTTTCCGGGGGTGCGCTGCCGCATGCCGAAGGTGTGGTGCTCAGCCTGGCGAAGATGAGTCGGATATTGCAGGTCGATCGTCTGTCACGCCTGGCCGTGGTCGAGCCGGGAGTGCGTAACCTGGCGATTTCGGAAGCGGTCAAGTCACTCGGTCTCTACTATGCGCCAGACCCCTCTTCGCAGATCGCCTGTTCGATCGGCGGTAACGTCGCAGAAAATGCGGGTGGAGTGCATTGCCTGAAATATGGTTTGACGCTGCATAATATCCTCGCGCTCAAACTGGTCAGTGCCGAGGGTGAGATTTTCGAACTCGATCAACGCTCGTTATGTGCCGATGGCTACGATTTAATACCGTTGCTGGTGGGTTCCGAAGGCATGCTCGGCATCGTCGTCGAAGTCACCGTCAAGCTGCTGCCGATACCGCGTTGCGCGCGCGTGGTAATGGGTGTTTTCGACTCGGTAGAAAAGGCAGGGGATAGTGTCGCCTCGATTATTGCCGAGGGCATTATCCCGGCTGGCATCGAAATGATGGATAACCCGGCGATCCGTGCCGCGGAAGACTTTGTGCATGCCGGATACCCGATCGAGGCCGAAGCGATCCTGATTTGCGAACTCGATGGCACTGAAGAAGAAGTGCAGGCGCAAATCGAGCTGGTGGAAAACGTCCTCAAAAAGGGCGGTGCGACCGAAACCCGTCTCGCCCGCGATGAGGCCGAACGGTTGCTGTTCTGGTCCGGGCGCAAAGCGGCGTTTCCCGCGGTTGGACGTTTATCACCCGACTACTACTGCATCGATGGCACCATCCCGCGCAAGGCATTGTCCGCGGTGTTGGCTGGCGTGCGCCAACTCTCGGAAGAATATGGATTACCGGTAGCAAACGTGTTCCATGCGGGCGACGGCAACCTGCATCCACTTATTCTCTACGATGCCAATAATGAGGGTGAACTCGAAAAAACCGAGCAGCTCGGCAGCAAGATCCTGCAACTTTGTATTCATCATGGCGGCACGATTACGGGTGAGCATGGGGTCGGTATCGAAAAACTCGGCGAGATGTGCGTGCAGTTTAGCGAAACCGAGCGCAACCTGTTTCACGCGGTTCGGGAGTGCTTCGATCCGTTGAAAATTCTGAATCCCGGCAAGGCAATTCCGACACTGGCGCGGTGCGCTGAATTCAACGCGATGCATGTACATGGCGGAGAACTGCCGTTTCCGGAACTGGAACGCTTTTAATGTCGTCGATAGATGATGTCAACATCGAGGAGGAGCTCGCGACCCAGGTAGCCGCGGTGTCGGCCACTGGCGGTGAAATCGAAATTTTCGGCGGTGGCAGCAAGCGCTTTTACGGTGAGTCGATGGAAGCCTTGCCGGTAGATGTTTCGGCCCATAGCGGGGTAATCGATTATGATCCGGCGGAGCTCGTTATCACCTTGCGCACCGGGTGCAAGCTGAGTGAAGTTGAAGCCCTGCTGGCGCAAAATCGGCAGATGTTTGGTTTTGAGCCACCCCGGTTTGAGGCGGACGCAACCATTGGCGGCATGGTTGCGAGCGGTCTGGCAGGCCCGCGTCGTGCATTTTCCGGCAGTATCCGGGATTTTTTACTAGGTGCAAAAATTCTCGATGGACGTGGCGAAATCATGCAGTTTGGCGGGCGCGTGATCAAGAATGTGGCGGGCTTCGATGTTGCCCGGTTGATGGTCGGTTCGCATGGAACCCTGGGCATTATCCTCGAGGTTTCGATCAGGGTCATACCAATGTATGAAACCGAATTGACGCTTGCATTTGAACATGACAGCACTGACAAACATATCCGCTGGGTCAACGAACTGGGGGCTGAACCCTATCCGATCACGGCGTCTTTATGGGTGGCAGGACGCAGTCAACTGCGTCTGTCCGGCAGCGAGCAGGGCGTGCGCCACGCGGCGGGTCAGCTTGGCGGCGAACCAGGCGATGCCTGCTGGGAACAATTGAAGGAGCAAACCCTCGAATTTTTTGATCCCACCCAACCCTTGACGCGCATTTCACTGCCACCGGCGAGTGCCGACCTGTGGGGTGATCGGGCGCAATTGATCGAATGGGGCGGAGCGCAGCGCTGGATTAGTGGTGAAGTCGATATCGCCGCGCTGCGACTGAAGGCAGAAGCCGTGGGCGGTAGCGTCTGTGCTTTTCAACGACATGGCGCCGGTGTGCCCGTTTTCCATCCATTGCCAGCTGCGATGCTGAAACTGCAGCGTAGCATCAAATCGACTTTCGATCCGGCCGGTATTTTTAACCCGGGCAGAATTTACCCCGGGTTATAGCCATGCAAACCAGGCTCGCAGCAAACATCCAACAGGGTAGACATGCGCCGGAGATAGAATCGATCCTGCGCAAATGTGTGCATTGTGGCTTTTGTAACGCGACCTGCCCGACCTACCAGTTGCGTGGCGATGAGCTCGACGGGCCGCGCGGCCGCATCTACCAGATGAAGCAGTTTTTCGAAGGCGAACCGGCCAATGCAGAAATGCTCAAGCATCTTGACCGTTGTCTGACCTGTCGCGCCTGTGAGACCACTTGCCCGTCCGGCGTCCAGTACAGCCATCTGCTGGAAATAGGTAAACAGGCTATCGAGCAGGAGCTACCGCGCCCGGCCTGGGATCGACTGCGGCGCTGGGGGATCGTGCGTTTTATTAATTCGGGTTGGCTGTTTGCAATGACGATTCGCATCGGACAGTCCCTGGCGTGGATGTTGCCACCCGCCATACGGCAATCGATTCCTGTTCGCCAGGCCCTGGTGACGCGCACTACCGCGACCCATTCGCGCAAGGTATTAATGCTCGCAGGTTGCGTACAGCCGGCGCTGGCGCCGAATACCAACATTCTGGCCACTAACCTGCTCGATCGCCTGGGGATAGAGGTTATCGAGCCGCAGGGGCAATACTGCTGTGGCGCCGCCGCCTCGCATACCTCTGCTCCCGAGTATGGTCTGCGCCAGGCCAGGCAGCTGATCGACAGCTGGTGGCCACATGTCGAGGCCGGGGTCGAGGCGATTGTGGTAACCGCAACGGGTTGCGGGGTCAGCGTCAGGGATTACGCACGCCTGCTGGCCGATGATCCTGTTTATGCGCAAAAAGCCGAACGGGTAAGTTTGTTGTATCGCGATTTGATCGAGCTGGTGGAAGTGGAAATCGAATCCCTGGCAGGGTTTGAAGTGCCGGCTAAACGTGTCGCGGTGCATACTCCCTGTACGATGCAACACGGCCTCGGTATCAATAACCGGGTCGAGCAGGTACTGGCGAGGGCAGGCCACCAGATATGCCGGGTCGAAGAAGCACACCTGTGCTGTGGCTCAGCCGGCACCTATTCAATGTTGCAGCCGGTGCTTGCCACGCAACTGCGCCAGAACAAGATCAATGCGTTATCAGTAGATCAACCCGAAGTCATCGCCACGGCCAATATCGGTTGCCAGGTACATCTTGCGCAGGGCAATAATACACCGGTGGTGCACTGGATCGAGCTGTTGTGAATATCCGCTAGCGCCAGCAAAGCCACATTCCTCGTGGCTCTGGCATTAAATTCTAAGCGTCACATTATTGTCATAAAAATCTGCAATTATTGTTTGTACTGCTTCAAGCATTGATTATTGCTTAGAGGTAGGTTAGTTTAGCTACGCTTACCTTTTTTGCCCGGTAAGCAGATACTAATAAATTGACAATATTAAGGGCGCTTGAGGACACTTCCAATGAACAAACTACGATATTTGCTAAGTATCGGCCTGATGGCCGTGGCTGGCAGCTCGCTGGGCGCATCAAATTGCCCCCCGGCTACCCTCTCCAATATGATGGGTATTCCCGCCGGCGAGTATCCACAACAGTACAACCTTGACGAGTATCAGAAGCTCGCCAGCTGTAAGCTGAAATTTTCCACCAATCCCGACATGGCGAAGTTGAACAAACGGATTCGCGGTAACCCGAAGCTGCCACCGCTGGAGCAACGTATCCCTGAAGATGCCCTGGTCGTGATGCCTTACGATAGTATCGGCAAATACGGCGGCACCTTCGACATGATGTCGAATGCGACTGAAGCGGGTACCTCTGACTTCCTCGCGATACGCCACGTCAACCTGGTGCGTTTTTCTGACGACCTGACCACCATCGTACCGAATGTCGCCAAGGGCTGGAAATGGAACAGTGATTTCACGCAGCTGACTTTTTATCTGCGCAAGGGTCACAAATGGTCCGATGGTCAACCGTTTACCGCGGAAGATGTCAAATACTGGTATGACAATCTTGCGTTGAACCCGAGTGTGTTCGAAAAGCCGAAGAACTATGTTCTGGTCGGCGACGAGCGCATGCAAGTGCTGGTCATCGATCCGCAGACCGTGCAGTTTAATCTGCCGGCTCCCAAACCGGGATTACTGGCGCATTTTGCCAACTCTTATGCGCAGGGTTTTCAGCCCAAGCATTTCCTCGGCAAATGGGATCCTGAAATAAATCCGGATGCTGACAAGATGGCCAAGGCCGCTGGATTCGAAAACGGTCTGGAAGTGTTATCGAACTATTACGGTAACTCGGACTGGACCGATACGCCGACGCCGATGCTCAGAAGTCCGGACAAGGTTGCCAAGCTGCCGGCTGACACAATGCCGACCCTGGAATCGCATATCCTGATCTCGGAATCGACCGAAGGACGTCACCTGGTGGCTAATCCTTATTTCCACCAGGTCGATACCGCGGGCAACCAGTTGCCTTATATTAGTGAGCAGGACGAGATTTTCGTCAACGAAGATGAGGTCCGTCTGCTCAAGCTGGTCAACGCCGAAGTGGACTTCAAGGCACAGTCGCTACAGTTGTCCACCGCGCCGCTGCTACTGGAAAACCAGGAGAAAGGTGACTACACCGTTCACCTGCGTCCCGAAGTCACGATCCTGACCTTTGGTATCAACATGACTCATGAGGACCTGGAAAAACGCAAGGTCTTCTCCGACCTGCAATTCCGCCAGGCGATGTCGGTCGCGATCAATCGTGAAGAAATCAACGAAGTTGCCTTCTTTGGTATGGGTGAAGCCAAGCAGTACACTGGTTTCTCACCAGCCCCCGGCTTCGTCGACGAAAGATGGAAGCAGCACTACGCCCAGTATGATCCGGCACTCGCGAGCAAGTTACTTGCGCGGGTTGGTTTGAAGGACGTCGACGGTGATGGCTTCCTGGAATTGCCCAACGGTGAAAAGCTGGTTATCAACCTGCAGTTTGCGGTACAGGGCGCGCCAGCCGCGCTGGTCGAACTCGTCGGTCAGCACTGGGGTGCTGTCGGCATCCAGACCACGGTCAAGGAGGTTACCCCGGATGAGTACCGTTCTGCGCAATCGTCCAACAAGCTCGATGTCACCATGTGGCGCAACGGTCAGCCGCTTGCGATCGTGCTGGGAACCAACCAGATCTGGGTACCGCCTTATCACGATTACTTCACCGTGCGCACCAACATGCTGTGGGCCGAATGGATCGATTCCAAGGGCGCCAGCGGCGTAGAACCGCCGGATTACGCGAAACAGATGATAAAAGACATCAACGCGTTCCAGTCCACCTCCGTGGGCACGCCGGAATCGGACGCTTTGGGTGCACGCCTGGTGCAGAACCTGGTTGAAAACCTGCTGTTTATCGGTACGGTCCAGGTGCCAGCACCGATTTATCATCGCAACGTGGTGAAAAATTTCGTTGAGTACAAGACGCACTCGTTTGAATACTATCGTTCCTATCCGTACAGGCCCACGCAGTGGTGGCTGGACGAGTAAGATCGGTTAGTTGACAGTAAAATTGGCTGCGGGCTATGCTTGCCCGCAGCCAAAATAAAAAATCCTCCCGGGTCGAATGACCACAGGAGGAGCCTAAACGAGGGGGCAAGCAACACCGATGTTCCATTTTCTGCAATTCGCCGCGACGCGTGCCACGCTTGCGGTCATCACCCTGATCATGGTGTCGTTCATCGTGTTCAGCCTGATGGAAATGGTGCCCGGGGATTGCGCCGAACGCTACCTCGCCTTTAAAAATACACAGGGTAGCCAGATATCGGTTGCTGATATCGACGCCGAACGCGTGCGTCTCGGGCTGGACAAGCCTTATGTGGTTCGCTGGGGCAAGTGGATTGTTAACGCCTTCCAGGGAGAGTTTGGTGACAGCTGCATCCTGCGGGTTAATATCGCGCAGCTGTTAGGAGAGAAATTCTGGATCAGCCTGGTGATCTGTCTAACCTCGTTACTGGTCGCGTACCTGATCGCGATTCCGGTCGGCATCATCTCGGCCACGTCAAAAAGCCCAATCGTTAATAATAGCCTGCGTTTCATCAGCTACCTTGGCCTCGCGATGCCGAACTTCCTGCTGGCGCTGATGATCATGCTGTTTTCAACCGTGATGTTCGGCGACAGCCTGACCGGGTTGTTTTCCAAGGAATTTCGCGATGCTGCCTGGTCTTACGAGCGGCTCATGGATTTCCTGTCGCGCGCCTGGTTGCCGGTATTTATTCTCGGCTGGTCGGCGACCGCGTTTGCGATTCAGACCGTGCGCGCGCTGATGTCCGACGAAGTGGGTAAATTGTACGTGCTCGCCGCCGCTGCACGCGGCGTTACCGGGCGCCGCCTGTTGTGGCGTTATCCGGCGCGACATTCCCTCGGGCCAATTATCAACTCGCTCGGCTTTGACCTGAACCGAATCTTCAACGAGCTGCCGATCGTCGCGTTGATATTAACCTTGACAGAAGCAGGGGCCCTGCTGATCGAGGCGCTGGCCCGATCGAATGACCAGCAGCTAGCAGGTGCGATTATATTCTTGCTCACCGCCAGTATCGTCGGCATCAATTTTGTCACCGACATCATCCTGGCGCTGACCGATCCGCGGGTTCGCCGCAGTATTCTGGGATAATCGAGATGGCAGATACGGCAACCGTTGAAGAAACCGATATAAATGTAGATCAAAGTCGCAAGGAGGCCTATTTTACCGCTTCCCAGGGGCAGTTGATCTGGACCCGCTTTAAAAAACAACGTGCCGCGATGGCCGGGGCGGCGGTACTCATTATCCTGGTTCTGTCGGGGATGTTTGCTTCCTTCCTGACGCCCTATGATCCCACCATCGAGGGTCGCAATCCGGACTACCAGAACGGCGCGCCGAACGTACCGAAGTTCTGGGATGAAAATGGTTTTTCCTTCCGACCCTTTATTTATACCTTTGAACGAACCCGCTCGATCGAGACTAATTTCCGCTGGGTGACCAAGGTCAACAAGGACAAGCGTCGCTACGTTGTGTTTTTCCCGGAGGGCGATAAATATACCATGCTTGGTATGACCTTCAGGACGCACCTGTTTGGCGTCGATGAGGGCAAGATCCACCTCTTCGGCACCGATGCTACGGGTAAGGATATCTACTCGAGGACCTTTCATGCGATCAATACATCGCTGGCGGTGGGTACGATCGGTGTTTTGATCGCCTTTGTGCTGGCGTTGATGATCGGCGGCGTCTCCGGATACTACGGCGGCTGGATCGACTCGGTGCTGCAGATGATTACCGATGCGGTGCGCACCATTCCGGCGATACCGCTATTCATGGCGCTGGCGGCGTTCATACCGGATACCTGGAGCTCGGAGATGCGTTTCTTTTTCATCTCCGTGCTTCTCGGTTTCATCGGCTGGCCGACGCTGGCGAGGCGGGTGCGTACGCACCTGTTAACCGAGCGCAACCAGGAGTATGTGCTCGCCGCACAATTGTGCGGTGCTTCTGCAAGCCATGTCATCCGGCGCCACCTGCTGCCGAGTTTTACCAGCTATATCATCGTCGACCTGATCATCTCGTTCCCGTACATGGTGCTCTCCGAAACGGCGCTCAGCTTTATCGGCCTGGGGCTGAAGGAACCGGTTAACTCGCTCGGCGTCATGCTGCAAAATGTGACCAAGGCGGATGTACTGCTCAATTACCAGTGGAATTTCATTCCGGTCATATTCTTCATCACGCTGGTGCTCGCCTTCGTGTTTGTCGGCGACGGTCTGCGTGATGCCGCGGATCCTTATGCGGACACCAAAAAATGACCAGTCCGCTGATTTCCGTAAAAGATTTGACGCTGCGCTTCAAGACCGACGAAGGCCTGGTAACCGCGGTCAACAACGTGTCTTTCGATATCGCACCGGGCGAAGTGCTCGGATTAGTGGGTGAAAGTGGATCCGGCAAATCGGTAACCGCCAAGGCATTGATGATGCTCAATGCCGAGAATTCGGTTTACGATGACAGCAGCCATATTACGCTGAATGTGGATGGACAGGATATCGAAGTACTGTCGCTAAAACGCCCCCAGGAGCAGAAGATCATTCGTGGTGGTGCGATCTCGATGATCTTTCAGGAACCGATGGCGAGTTTTGCCCCGGCGATTACCATTGGTGAGCAGATGGTCGAGCAATTGATGATTCATTCGGATATGACCTCGGCAAAGGCGAAGGAAATATCGATCGAAATGCTAACCCGGGTGGGCATTCCGGAACCGGCGCAGCGCTTTGGCCAGTACGCTTTTGAGTTTTCCGGTGGTATGCGTCAGCGCGCGATGATTGCGATGGCGCTGTCGACCAAGCCCAGGTTGCTGATCGCCGATGAACCGACCACCGCACTCGATGTTACCATCCAGGCCCAGGTCATCGACCTGATGAAGGACCTGGTCGACGAGTTTCATATGTCGATTCTGTTTATTACCCATGATCTGGGCGTTATTGCGCAAACCGCCGATCGGGTGGCGGTCATGTATCTCGGTAACCTGGTAGAAACCGGAACCGTGCGCCAGGTTATCAATTCTCCAGCGCATCCCTATACCCGCGGCTTATTGAACTCGCTGCCGAAGCTGGATGATCTTGAGGCGCCGCTAACCCCGGTACCGGGTGATATTCCCTCGCCGCTGGATCGTCCCTCGGGTTGCGTTTTTCACACGCGCTGCGTCGAATCGGGTGCAATCGCTGAAAGATGCCGTACCGAGATACCGGTTTACACGAGCGATAGCGCCAATCACCAGGTGGCTTGCCACCTGGCGACACAAGGGGACGAGTCATGAGTGATGTATTGATCGCGGCGCGTAATCTGTCGGTGCACTTTCCGTTGCGAAAACTGGGATTTGGCGAACGCCCCGTGGTGCGCGCCTGCGAGGGGATCAACATCGAGATCGAAAAGGGCAGTTTCTTCGGGCTGGTGGGTGAATCAGGCTCGGGCAAAACTACACTGGGTCGCGCGATGCTAAAGGCGGCGCCGATCAGTCATGGTGAGGTCGTTTTTACAGATGGCGATGTCACCTACGACCTCGGCACCCTGCAGGGCGATGAACTCAAGGATTATCGTAAGCGCTCACAATTGATATTTCAGGATCCCTACGCGGCGCTTAGCCCCCGGATGACGGTGCGTGATATCATTGCCGAGCCACTGGAAGTCATGGGCTTGACATCGGGTCGGGAAGAGACCGACGCCAGGGTGCGTGAAATAGCGGCCAAGTGTCGACTCAACCTGGAACATCTGCGACGTTTCCCGCATGCGTTCTCCGGTGGTCAGCGCCAGCGTATCTCGATCGCGCGAGCGCTGGTATCGGATCCCAAATTCATCGTCGCCGACGAAAGTGTCGCCGCCCTCGATGTATCGATTCAGGCGGATGTATTGAATCTGCTTAACTCGATCCAGCGCGAGAGTGGAATAACTTTCCTCTTTATCAGCCATGATTTGAGCGTGATTGCACACACCTGTGACTTCGTCGCGGTTATGTATCTCGGGCAGATCGTTGAGGCCGCACCGACGCGCAAACTGTTTTCCGAAACCTCGCACCCCTACACCAAGGCACTACTGTCGGCGATTCCTTCGCTGGATCCCGATGTTCGCGGTAACGCTCAGCGTCTCGAGGGCGAGATCCCAAGCCCTATCAACCCGCCGCCGGGATGCCGCTTTAATACCCGTTGTCCGTATGCGCAGGATCGCTGTCGCAAAGAAGTGCCGGAATGGCGGGAACTGAGCAGTAAACATCATGTTGCCTGCCACTTTGCCGAAGAGCTCGCCTGAAGCTGCGGGAACTGATTTTAATCGAGTCATTTTTGCAGCGTCTGTCAGCGTAGTATGAACATTACCCCCATTCACGAAGAGTTCGGCGTCCGAATTTCGGGTGTCGACCTGGCGCAAACCCTGGACGAAAAAACGTTCGCGCAAATCGGCGATGCAATCAACCGCTATTCGTTAGTGCTGTTTGAAAATCAGCAGATGAATGATTCCACGCACCTCGCTTTCACGCGCCGCTTCGGCGAACTCGAAGAAGAGCATGTGAGTTACTACAGTCTGGGTAAAGTCACCTATATCGGGCGGGTTGGAAACATCGATGACGATGGCAACAAGGTTTCGCCGCGCCAGATCAAGGCCTCGACCGGTAACGAGATGTGGCACTCGGACAGTTCGTTTCGCGAAATCCCGGCCATGTATTCGATCCTGGCAGCCTATGAAGTGCCCGCCGAAGCGGGGGAAACCGAATTTGCCAGCGCACGGGCTGCTTATCAGCGTCTCGACCAGCAAACCCGGGAACTCATCGATTCAAAAATCGGTATCCATGACTATATCTATTCGCGCACCAAGGTCGGCGAAGACGCGGTAACCCAGAACCAGCGCACTTATATGCATCCGGTGCGTCAGCGCCTGGTGCGGCAGAATCCGGTGACGGGGGAGAAGAATATTTTCGTCGGTTCCCACGTCAAGCAGATCGAGGGAATGCCCGACGCGGAGGCGCGCTCGTTGATCGAGCGCCTGATCGATGAGGTAACGCGAGCTGAATCCGTGTATCGCCATCGCTGGCAAGCGGGAGATGTGATGATCTGGGACAATCGTTGCATCCTGCATCGGGGTTGTGGCTATGACGCGGACAGGTATCGCCGCCGCATGCACCAGGCGCGGGTGCGCGGACGCGGGCCGTCGATTGCCGAAGTTCTCGATAACGACTGACCTGTTCACTGTTCGAGGAGTCAGGCGCGCATGTTGAATCCATTGTTTGATCCCGAGCACTATCATGCGGTACGCAAACCACTGCTCGAAGCGGACACTTTGCCGCCTGCCTGCTATACCTCCAGCGACTTTTTCGAGCGTGAAATTGAACAGGTGTTTTTGCGTAACTGGCAGTTTGTCGGCCGCGAGGAGCAGCTAGCCGAAGCTGGTAGCTATTTCTGCCACGAGGGTCTCGGTGGATCGGTGATTATCATGCGTACAGCGGATAGCCAGATCAAGGCCTATGCCAATAGTTGCCGTCATCGTGGTTCGCGTCTGTTGAGCGGCAGTGGTAGCTGTAAAAGAATCGTCTGTCCTTATCATAGCTGGACTTACCAGCTTGACGGTAAGTTGAGCGGGGTACCGGGGATGCAGGAAACGCAGGATTTCGATCCCGCGGAGTATCCGTTGCTGGAACTACACCTGGCGACCTGGGATGGATTTATTTTTGTTCACTACAGTTCGCCCCTGTTATCGCTATCCAGTTATCTTGGCGATATGCGGGACAAATTTGCCTCGCATCGATGCGCGGATATGCGTCATGTCGGTAGTATCGAGTTTGATATCAACGCGAACTGGAAGTTACTCGCCGAAAACGCGCTGGAAGCCTATCACACCGGTACCGTGCATCGCGCGACCCTGGGGCAGCAGGCTTCGAGTGCGTTCACGACGACTGGCAACTGGACCGGTCTGCTGGTGGAAGATGAGCGCAGCGTGGCGACCATGCCGGGAAAGACAGAACCTTTTCCTCATATTGACGGACTCGATGACGATGCCATTCGGGGGGCTTATTTCACGATGCTGTTTCCGTCGACCCAGTTGGTATTTGCCCAGGATTGCATGTGGTGGCTGGCTTTCAGCCCGCTAGCCGTAGACCGTACCCACCTTATCCTGGGGGCCTGTTTTCCCCAATCCACAATCGATCTTCCCGGGTTTCAAGACAGGGTTAAACCCTATTTTGAACGTTGGCGGCTCGCCACGGCAGAGGACAACGCGATTTGCGAAGCGCAACAGGATGGACAGAAATTTGCGCGTCCCGCGGGACGTTTTGCGGCCAGTGAATTTGCCTTGCATGCGCTATCCAACTGGGTGCTGGACCAGGTGCTGGGCAGTTAGCTTCAGGTTTTTTCGCCAGGTACCCGGCGCGGTCGTCCGTCCACACCAAGCGCTACAAACTTAAAATTCGCCTGGGTCACCTTGACGGTGTTGCGGGAACGATCACGTTGCACCCATGCCTCGACGTGAATGTCGATCGAGGTATTACCAACGTGTTCGATTTCAGTGTAAACACAAAGGATGTCGCCAATCTTGACTGGTCGGATAAAATGCATTCCATCGAGCGCCACCGTGACGGTGCGGCATTGTGCCCGCTCACTGGCACAGATGCCCGCCGCGATATCCATTTGCGACAGTACCCAACCACCGAATATATCCCCTGCCGGGTTGGAGTCTGCCGGCATCGCCATGGTGCGGGTGGTGAGTTCTCCCTGCGGCTTATCGGACATGGTTAATATGCCTGGTGAGTAATAAAAGGTGCATTATACAGTTTAACTATCCCGGTAGCGGAACTGTCGGATCGTCGAATTTGGCGTCCAGCGGGAATATCGGACGCGGAACATTATGATATTCAAGCCGTTTATAGTCGGGGGTGCATAATGCGCTACTGTCGCAGACGATGACGCGCGCCGCAATCGATTCGAAATCAGCGCGGAAATGCTGCATCGATTTCAGTGCAATCACGCTTTTTGAGGTCGGCTCGATGCCGAAGCTCCTGAACTGTTGCAGATCCAGCATTTGCTGGGCATGCGTAGTAACCAGCAGCTCGATGCCGTTAATCTGAACTACCGCGGTCGGTCCGAATGAGCCCTGCAAGCCACCGATCATGGCTCCACTGCCGACGAAATGGCCATCGCTCAGGGATACCAGTTCCACCTGTAATCCAAGCGGAGCCCCGCCGAAGCGGGGATCTACTTTGCCCCCTAACTCGACCTGCACCAGATTGCCGGGTTCGTGCTGCGACAACTGTTGCACCGTATCTCCATCTACCATCGGACCGAAACAGGCGTTTGCCACCCCGGCGTCGAGCAATGCCTGCAGCAGGTTGGTGGCATCGCCATAACTGCCCGCACCGGGATTGTCCGCATAATCGGCGATGACCAGCGGGCCCTCGCTCGAGGTAAACGCTGCGGCGATGGCCGCCGCCTCGTCAACATCGAGATAGTCGTTCAGTACATCATGGCGATGCTGCCAGATGTCGGCGGCAATACTGCCGGCAAATTTCCGGTGAGCATCCATATCACCTTCCCCGGTGACCAGCACCGTGGGGCCGACTGCGGTGATATCGGCGCTTGCGAAACCACCGTTAATACTGACCGCAAAGGTATCTTCGCGTTGTTCCCATTGCCTGGCCGACCTGATCCAGTCGGTCATCGGCCCCATATCGGTGCGCGCGCCGTTAACCTCTTCGAGCATCGGGCAGCCAACGCGAATGGTGCTGGGACTGATTTCACCCTGCAGGCTGCGTTGCAGTATTTCTCCGGCATGATGGGCCGTTTCGCGCATGTCTATGTGGGGATAGGTTTTATAAGACACGATGATGTTGGCGAGCTCGCACATTTTGCAACTGACATTGGCATGCAGGTCGAGAGTAATCGCAATCGGTATCCTGTCTCCCACCACCGCACGCAGGCGTTGCAGCAGCTCGCCTTCGCCGTCATCGCAGAATTCAGTCACCATCGCACCATGCAGGCCCAGTAGTATGCCGTCATATGATCCGGTTTTTGCCGCGGCGACGATGGGATCGGCCAGCCAGTTGAACGCCGCGGAGGTCACCTTACCGCTGGGTCCGGCCGCTGCGCTGAGGACATGCTCGATCTGCCAGTCGTACTGCCTGCCGATGTCGAGAAACCCGGCCAGTTCCGTGTTTTGTTCGCCGCGCTCTGCGATAGCCCTGGCGCCCGCCAGAAAATAGCGATTTCTGAATGCCTGTTGATCGGTTTCGATGCGGCTGAAGGTATTGCTTTCATGCATGAACTCGGCGGTTAGAATTCTGTATGTCATAAATCTCTCACGAAGTGGCAGCTTAGTCCGGGTGTCACACTAGGTGGCTGCTCCTGATATCAGTAACCAGATCAACAATAGCATCGCCACGGAATAGAAAATCAGCGCAAACCAGTATGAGTGGGGTTCATCTTCACGGCCACGTTTATGCGCCATATTACGGAAACTGAAAAGCCCGGTACGACTGCCTTTCACCCAAACCGAGTGCGTCAATATACCATCGAGCACAAGTGCGCAAAGTAGCACAATGACAATGCCAACGAACGCTGACTGTAGAGTGATCATAATGGCAGGTATAATCGCAGCAAATATGATGACAGTTAACTACTTTATGTAATGTGTCCGACTGAAATCATGATTGAATATATTCTGTTTGCCTCATACCCTGAGATGCCAGGATCTAATCACAGGGCTTCCACTAGTAAATGGGCTTGAAAAAACACGGCATCATTGTCGATTGCGAGCATTGTAAATACACTTCGTCGGATGATCGAGGTGCCTTCGATATTACGGTTCCTATCATCGATAGTGAGACCGGCGTTTCCGGTCCTGCCCGAATACACTGCACTACCTCCACAAAACGGCACGCTGTTGAACTGCTGGAATGGAGTAATTTTGATCATCACCCCACCGAGTCTCTAGACAGTCTTCGACAGCGAGTCTCAGCCACACTCGACTTTGTCGCAGATCGTCAAGTTTGCGGTAACCTTGAAATCTGCCCTGCAGAAGTAATCCGGATCGTCGAAAAAAACAGTAGTTCCTGACTGCCTGCGCCGTGCCAAGCTGGCACAGTCAGGCGCTCGCCAGTCGGTTCAGGCGTCGGCCAGCTGCGACAAATCGCGCGCCGCTTCGCGCAGTAACGGTACATACTGGTCATTACTTTCGATTGATATGCGTGATACTGGCGCCTGAATGGCAAGCGAACTGTAAAACCGACCCCGTTTGTCAGTAATGGGCACCGCGATGGCGATGATGTCATCGTACAATTCCTGATTGTCGATCGAAACCTGGGTCTTTTCGATCTGGTCAATTTCCGCGAGCAGGGTATCCGGATCAGTAATTGTATTCTTGGCATGGGGTTCGAGTTTTAGCTTATTGACAACCGCCTTGCGCCGGGCTTTGGACAGAGTGCTCAGGTAAAGCTTGCCGCTGGCGGTACAATACAGCGGAACCCGCATGCCGATCGAGAACTGTAGCCGCAATGGCGCCTTGGTTTCGACGCGGTCGGAGTAGGCCATGTAGAGGCCATCCGGGTAGGCAATGTTGCAGGTTTCGCCAACCTTCTCTGAAAGCGAGGTCAATATGGCCTGACGCGAAGCGCTGAAGCGTGAATTCGCGAGCACTCCGACGGCGACATCGTACAGTCGATTGCCCGGCTGGTAGCTTTTGCCATTGATTCTTTTGAGCAGATAACCATGCGCTTCGAGCTCGGAACAGAGCCGGTGAGCGGTGGCTTTGGGCAGGTGAAGGACTTCATTGATTTCGGTGGCGCTCAATGGTTTCGGGGACGCCGCCACGGTGTCGAGTATATCGAGTACCCGTTCAATGGTTGAGCCACGTTCGCGTTTCATACGTGCCGGCCTTTGTCAGGATAGATATCAGCATGCCGGGCGCTTGCCCATGACAAGGTAGATCGAAGGACATGCATCATGATTTACCCACCAGACATTACTCTGGGTAGCCACAGCACCAGTTGCGGGAAGGAAAACAGCAGGATGAGACCGATGAGTTGAATCATCATGAACTGCATCATGCCCAGGTAGATGTCCTTGAGATCCCAATTCGGCACGACCCCCTTCAGGAAGTAGGCTGACAAGGCCACGGGTGGGGATAGCCACGCTGTCTGCAGGTTCACCGCAACCAGAATGCCAAACCAGACCATCAGGTCGTAGCGATCCAGTCCGTGGACCTCCAACACCTCTACTGTCGGCAGCAAAATGGGCACAACGATCAGAACAATAGGCACCCACTCCAGTGGCCATCCCAGAAGGAAGATCAGTGCCATAACCACGATCAGAATGAGGTAAGGCGACATTTCGAGGCCAAGTAGCAGCTCAGTCATCATCTTTGGCGTGCCCAGGGCACTGAATTGGGCACCAAAGAAGTTCGATGCGGCAACCAGGAACATGATCAATACAGTAATTTCCAGGGCTTTGATCAGACTGTCAAAGAAACTGGGAAAGGTGAACTTGCCGTAACCAAGAGATAACAAGATGGCGCCAAAGGCGCCCATCGCTGCGGCTTCAGCAGGTGTTGCGAAGCCAAGAAGAATCGACCCCAAAGCAAAAGAAATCAGGATCGTGGGCGGCATGAGTCCCGCAAAGAATTCATCCCAGAGCGGCGAAAAATAGAACTTATCGTCAGCCGAAGCGCTATAAATCGGTCGTCCCAAATACGCCAATAGCACGGTGAATGCAGCAAAGGTTATCGACCAGATCGGCAGGCTACCGTCCTCGCCCATATTCACAGCAATCATATAGAGGTGGAAGATAACTGCGATTGGAACCACGATCCTGAGTACATTCAAACGACGGTATGCGGCATAGGCGACGGCACAGGTAATGGCCAAAACGATAAAGCCGCCAAATGGAATCACAGCGCCAAAAGTACCGCCCATGGCCTGGCCAAAGACTCGGCAAACGGTCAAAACGCCCAGGCAGATCAGCGCGACCTCAGCACCATAAAATGAGGACGTTTCAGGTTGATCCTCTTCTGACAAAACAGGTCCCAGGGACGGATTCAGCCAGCAGCGTCCAAGCGTGTAGACCAGGTAAAGGGTAGCCAGCAGGGCACCCGGAATAAAGGCTCCACGGAAGAGGTCGAGGGTTGAGACTTCCAGAACAGGTCCCATGACGATCAGCATAATTGAGGGCGGGATCAGAATGCCCAATGTGCCGCCGGCAGTGATGGTTCCGGCCGCAAGCTTGACGTCATAGCCGGACCTGCTCATGGTCGCGCCAGCCATGATCCCGAGCAGGGTCACAGAAGCGCCCACGATGCCAGTGGCTGCTGCAAAAATCGTGGATACGATCAGCACGGCGATGAACAGCGCACCGCGGACGCGCGACATGATCATCTGGATCGACGCAAACAGCCGGTCCATCAAGCCCGCCGCTTCCATCACGATCCCCATCAGGACAAAGAGCGGCACCGCCATGAGCTGATCGTTCAACATGGTGGAGTTTGTGTTCAGGGTCATCAACAGCGTGGTCAGCTTGAAGTTAGCGCCCCAGATACCGAAGACAAAGGCAAGGAAGATCAACGTGAACGCAATTGGAAAGCCGATAAAGATCACGAAGAGCATGGCTCCCAGCATGATCAATCCGATAGTAGCCTTGTCCATGTTCGGTCGGGCGGACATGATGTCGGAAAACCACTCGCCACCGGGGACCATGTCCGGTTGGAACACAGCCAGATTGAGCCATATCAGTCCGATTATATAGACAGGCAAGGCCCGTACGAACAAACGCTCTCGCTCTTTACCCATCTTGTGAAAGGCGCGGAAAATCTCAGGGAAGCCTTGCAGCATCAAGAGGAAGGCACCGACTGGCATCGCCAGGCGCGCGGGCCACAAAAGTGGTCCCCAGGCACTGTCGATCTGCATGGTTTCACCTCTTGAAAAGGCGAGCCACCAGAACTCTGAGGCGATAACGGTAAAGAAGATCATCGAAGGCATAAAGAACAGGAGGTACAGTGTTGCATCCACTGTCGCCTGTGTCTTTGCCGACCAGTTTCGGTAGAGGAAGTCAGCGCGGATATGAACACCGCGCATCAGACCATAGCCCGCGGCCGCCATGAAGAGCACCCCGGCTATCATACGACTGGTGTCATACACCCAGAGCGTGGGGCCAAGTCCAAGGGTTCGGGCGAGATCTTCGAACCCGGCATTTTGCAAGATCGCAAAGGAGTTTCGTGAAAGGACTTCTAGCACCACTACAACAATTAGCGGCACCATGAGCAGGGCAATAATCTGGCCCGCCCGGTAATTGATTACGTCAATGGCTGCCGTAATAGGGCGTTGCCAGGATGTCATATCCTCTGGCGTCTCACCCGGGGCCTCGGCACGACGCTCCGCAATCAGTTCGTCCGCAATCTCGAGATCTTCTGGATTTACCTCTTCTTCAGCCATGCCCCTTCTCCCCTTTATGTTTGTGCCCATTTTGGGCTCTCATTATTTAGGTAGGGCCAAGGCCCTTACAGAAACTTCGAAGCGAGGCCCTGGCGGGCCTCGCAACGAAGTCTTGTTTTACTTGAGTGTGTCTGCGTGTGCGCGACCCAAATTTGCGTTCGAGGTCTGTGCACCCGCCCAGAATGGTACTACGGTGTCGGCGAAATCCTTTTGCGACTGCCACACTTCTGCGAAGAACTCGTTTTCTTCCGCAGCAGCATTTAGCGACTTCTTAGCGGCCGCCATGTACTCTGTGAAGTAATCCGCTGGAGTATCTTCCAGGATAACACCGTGATTATC
>Ga0316189_10001004_pt1 | contig 28083 bp, 22 predicted proteins | sample LowCovwburrow_MG_FD_204930 | JGI IMG/M metagenome (GOLD analysis project Ga0316189, IMG submission 204930) | Coastal sediment microbial communities from Maine, United States - Lowes Cove worm burrow | ecosystem: Environmental > Aquatic > Marine > Coastal > Sediment | place: USA: Maine...
CGGCAACCGTTGTGAAATCTGGCAAGTCGCGGCTGCAAACTGCCCCAAGGTTAGCTGAACAACGCGTGTTGAAAACACAACCTGATGGGCGGTCCAGCGGGGACGGAATATCCCCCGGAACCGGGGTTAGCGGCCTGTCGAGGTCATCAAGGCTTGGCAGCGCTGCCAGCAAGCCCTTGGTATAGGGGTGTGCCGGTCTGCGAATAACATCTCGCACAGTCCCCTGCTCTACGATACGACTGAGGTACATCACGGCAACGGAATCTGCCGTTTGCGCAATAACGCCCAGATCGTGGGTGATAAAGACGATGCCCATGCCAAATTCGGTGACGAGATCCTTCATCAGGTCAATGACCTGCGCCTGAATGGTTACGTCCAGTGCGGTTGTCGGCTCATCGGCAATCAACAGCTTGGGTCTTGTGGATAACGCCATCGCAATCATCGCCCGTTGGCGCATGCCACCAGAGAGTTCAAAGGCGTATTGCTTGAAACGCGTTGAGGCGTCAGAGATTCCAACCCGGTCCAGCATCTCGATTGAGACTTCTTTAGCGCGTTTAGCATTCATATCCGTATGAATTTGCAACTGTTCGACCATTTGATCGCCAATTGAAATCGCGGGTGCAAAGCTCGCCATCGGTTCCTGAAAGATCATCGAAATTGCACCACCACGCACAACACGCAAGTCTTTCGAACTTTTCAGCGTCATAATGTCAACCGGGCCGTCATCAAGATGCAAAACGATCTTTGTGCGTTCGTCATAGACTGCGTTTGATGCGTTAAGCTTCATCAGTGATTTTGCAGTGACTGATTTTCCGGAGCCGCTTTCGCCGACAAGACCCATGACTTCGCCAGCTTCCAACGTAAAGGACACGTTGTCTACGGCAGTGATCAAACCCTCATCCGTTTTGAATTTAAGGGTCAGGTTTTCTACATCAAGAAGGCGCGTCATTTATGGGAATCCGAATAGGGATCGGCGGCATCTCTCAGTCCGTCTCCGACGAACACAAAGGCCAACACGAGCGTTATGAAGAAGATCACAGGAATAAAGTACCACTGGTAGTTCAGCAGAACATCTGCACTGGTTACGTTCTGCAGCATCACGCCAAGCGAGTTTACCGGGTCTTTGAGCCCAAGCCCGATAAAGCTGAGCGCGGTTTCAGACAGAACCATGTAAGGAAATGAAATCACCAGATCCACGATGATATAGCTGGTAAAGCTTGGCAGCAGGTGCCGCCGGATCACGTGGCTTGATGACGCCCCGCAAAGCTGCGCGGCCAGCACATATTCCTGACTTCGTTCCGTCAAAAGGTGCGTTCGTATTCGTCGGGCCAGTGTTGGCCAGCCGATCAAACCAAGGACCATCGAAATGAACAGGAACCGCGTTTCGGCGCTCCATACATCCGGAATAAAGGCGGCTAAGGCCATGAACAGCGGTATACTCGGGATTGTCCGAACCGTATCGGTAATCATCTGCAGGCTGGAGTCGAGGAAACCGCCGTAATACCCAGAGATTCCACCAATCACCAATGCCATGATAAAGGCAATAAACACCCCGATTGTACCAACTGCCATTGAGGTATTAATAGCTGTCAGCGTTCGGGAATATATATCCTTGCCGGTCGAGTCCGTACCAAAGATATGGATCATGCCTTTGTCGACACCAAACAAATGAGTGTTGAATGTGAAACCTGGAATTCTAAAATCAAGCGCTTCACCGGGCAAATTGATATCAAAAGACAGATAGGTGTATTCCGATCCTTCAACAAAGAACTCGAGATATCGACGGCCCTCAAGTTCTGTGTTCACGATGGTCACCCAGCGGAAACTGGTTTCGATCGATCTGGTTCTCTCAGAGGTATAGATAAACGGGCGCAGCGAGCAGCCGTTGTCGTCACAGAAACTCGGAATCTGCGGCGCCCCATTTAGATAATCTTTATCCCGCCCGGAGATCGTCGCGTCATAGGGTGTAAGGAAAGGTGCAAATATACCTGACAGGATTAGAATAATCAAAACCCAGGCACCGAAAAGGGCGGACTTGTTCTTTTTGAACCTTTGCCAGATTAGCTGCCCCTGAGACGCGGTAAAATACGCCTCTTTTAGTTTCTGGTCGGTGGATGCCGGGTTGTTCGAAGTATCGGTCATATCATTCATCCCACAATACTACGGCGAACGCGCGGATCGGTGAGCGCCAGGATTATATCAGTCAAAAAGTTGATCGCGACGATACTGCCCGTCAGCATGAAAATAATCGCACCCGCAAGCTGTTGGTCGTTAGACCGCGCAAGCGCCTCGATCAACAATGATCCGGCCTCGGTCAGCGTCAGGATCAGGGCAACAATTGGCAATTCATTGAAAATTCTGTTCAGATCAAAACCCAAGGAATTGATGATCGGACTGAGTGCGTGGCGGGCTGGATAACGCATCAGCAGTTGACTGCCTGATACACCACGCGCCGCTGCAGCTGTCACATAGAGCTTGCCTATTTCGTCAGACATCAAGGCCCGCACTGTCTGGATCGCGAACGCAGTTGCTGACCAGCCCAGAATAAAGATCGGAAGCCAAGCATGTCCAAGAAAATCCATGACCCGTTCATAAGACCATTCCGCATCCCGGAATTCTTTTGAGAACAGCCCGGTCAAACTATCCCCGAACATTATCGTCGAAAACAACATCACCATCAGCGCCAGCAAGAAGTTTGGCAATGCCAGGCCCAAATAGCTGACAAGGCGCAAGCTGTTGTTCAAAACCCGGTTGTTGGACGTTGCCGAAATAATTCCGACAGGAATTGCGATGATATAGGCAACCATCAAAGACGTAAGACAAAGCCCGAGGCTTAGCCAGAATTTCTGACCCAGAAGTTGGCTGATGTTCAGACGCAGAATACAGCTGTCACCAAATTCACCCTGAAATGCGTTGATAATCCAAACACCCCAGCGCTGAACATATGGTTTATTAAGGCCAAGTCGGATGCGCTCTGCTTCAATATCTGCAATCGAGATTACGGCGCCCTGGGAGTTTTTAAATGCAACATACCGCTCGGCGCAGTCGCCGGGGACCAGTTCCATCAAGGTAAAGACGATAAAGGAAACCAATATCAGAGTTAATATTGCAAGCGACGCACGAATTGCTACGAACTTTGAGAATTGAAGCATTATTGTTCTTACGCCCCCGCGATTTTGGAAGAGCTCTTTGGCTCGTATTTTTTTTGAACTGCGGGCAATCGAAATTGCCCGCAGTTGGTTTTTATCTTCAGAAGACTGTTTTATTCGTCAAAGTACCACTGCGTCGCGCGGTACGGATAGGTCCGATAGTACGCGTACGACTGCGTTTGGAATTCTGCGAAGTTCTTCAGGGTGTTCGAGTGATAGATCGGAGCGACCGCTTTTACAGTCCCGATGAACAACTGGCTTTCTGCCATCGTTCTAGCGAGCCTGAGGCCAATCTCGTTCGATTCATCAGATCCTGCGATTGCAGATTGGAACGCGTTGATATCGTCCATCATTCCGTAAACATAGTCTGGTGGTTTGATACCCGCTGCACCGTCAGAGTCGATGTATTCGCCCCAAAGCATTGCAGATCTCAGGTTGAAGTAGTTGTCAAACGGCGGGATGAACAGCTCTGAAATACCAAGGATAACCGCGAGTGGTTGGCCTTTTGCATACATAGTCACATCAAGCTGGTTCGAAGATTGCGCCGAACGGTATTCGTCCGTCGTAACTTCTTTCACCGTGTTATCGATGCCGACGTCTTTCCAGTTTTGGCCCACAAGCTCTACCAATTTGACAGAGATAGCTTGGGTCGCAACTTGAAGATTCAGAACGAGCCTGTCGCCATTTGGCAATTCGCGCATTCCGTCGCCATCGACATCAACCATGCCGATTTCATCCAGTAGAGCATTTGCTGCTGCCGGATCGAACTGGGCAAGGTGCTGCTCAACCTCTTCAGGAACGAACGAAGGTGTTGGCGAGAAGGCGATGTATTGCTGAGGACGACCAAGACCGAAATAAACGACTTCGTTAATCTCATCACGGTTAATCGCCAAAGACATAGCTTGGCGGAACTTCAGGTTACCAAACGCTTCGCGCTTGCCTTCATCGGCAGAGGTTACGTTGAAGGCAAAAGTTGCCAGGGCGATCTCTGGTTTCAGGTCAACCGAGAAGTTACCTGTTTCCTGATTTTCAAGAAGCAATGGTGCGTAATCAAGGTTCAGCGCCTGAGATTTATAGTCAACTTCTGCATTAACCAGTTTCAGGAGGCGAACTTCGCTTTCACCAACAAAAAGCTCGTCCTGTTCGTTAATGTAAGGAAGCTGGTTACCTGCAGTGTCAACCTGGAAGAAATACGGGTTGGCAACAAGATGGCGACCTTCCGTTGTTTCAGAAATCAGGATGTGACTTTCCAAAGTTGGTGTCGTGTCTGCTGGCATCCCGGCAACCTTGTCAGGATGTGACAACATAGGTGTCGGTGTGTCCATCCAGTCAGAACTACCATAGTAAGCGGCGATCGCTTCATATCCGGTCGCAAAACCAAGGGCTTGCGCGTTTGCATCTGCGTTCGGATCAACCTCTGGGTGAAACTGGCCAAGGAAATGCTTGGGCTGGAAGCCCTGCGCATAATGGTTCGCAAAATGCGAAAGCAAACCAGGTTTTGGCGCTGGCAGGTTAAACCGAACAGTTGTTGCGTCAACCGCGTCCACTGTCATCGGCTCGCCACCAACAAGAACATAATCTTTCGGGCTTGCGATCACATTTGTATCAAGCGCCAGATTTTCATACCAAAACTCAACATCTTCGGCGGTGAATGGTGCACCATCTGACCATTTGTGACCTTCGCGCAAAAAGAATGTCAGCTGCGTGAAGTCTTCATTCCATTCCCAGCCTTTGGCAACGTTTGGAACAATGGTTTCAAGGTCGTCAGAGTAACGAACAAGGTTCACGTGGCGCACAGACATAAAGTCTGATGTGCCGGACTCTGTTGCATTCGACAGAGCATCCAGTGTGCCGCCATAAGAACCGATTGCGTCATAAGGTGCTACAACCAGTGGCTCAGCCGGAATACGATCTGCAAGGGCCGGAAGGTCACCATTACCACGAATGCGGGCGTTCATAGCCTCAATGTCGGGGTTAGCAGAGAACTCCAATTCGCAGTTCGCCAGCGACTGGAACTCTGAAAGTTCATATTGCTGCGGGAACGCGCCAGGGGCGACTCCCATCATGTCCGCAACTGTCACAGCCGGGCACGAGGCAGCAGATGCCCCGGTCGCCAGCGCAAGCAGCGCGACTCCAGAATAAAAAAGCGATTTCATATTTTTTTCTCTCCGTTGTTGTTCAAACCGGACTGACTTCCCAGTCCGAGTGTCTTGTTTCGACATCTTTTATTTACTCAACTTGCACCCATTGAGTTGGCTCTTGGCCTATCTGAGTATCCTCACCAATCCCCTGTTGTAGAAGATTCATATGTCAACTAGCACAAACACGTAGCAGCGATGGCTACCTCGAGTGAGACTGAACTTAAGCTTTTGAGCTGTCAATGATCTTTCAAAACCCTCCTCTGTAATTTCACACGTTTGCCATCTTGGGCAGCGGCAAAACCATACATTCGCGCTGCTATTCGATCTTGCTGAATTGGTGCATTTGCCAATGCCAAAGGTGATTGCATCGCTGGTAGATGCTCTGTTCTATATTTCGGCATCGGCTTCATCCAATGTTTCGATAAGGCGGGTTTCGAGCAGTTGGCCGTTGCGGTAGAGCAGCGGATAAGCAACTGCGGAACACTGACTGTTCAGATCTTTTAAGCCGCGCAGCGTTTCAAGATGAACATCACTTGATTCGAAGCTTACGGCACCGCCTTCTGATAAGCGTTTCAAATGGCGCTTTCGGCTTTTGCTTTCGACACGCGCAATTTCAGCCTTTTCAGCAATAAGCAGACGCGCGCTCTCCAGATCGTCCGAGACCAGAACGTTTGAGGCGAGACGCATGTTCGAGATCACACATTCATGCATTGAAACGAGCTCTGACCACCCAGCTTTCGAAAACCGCAGTTCTTTCTTTGCAACGTCCCGTGCGAGCGGAAGCAAACGCTTCGCAACAGTATCCCCCGCCATACCAAGATTTATCGCGTAGTCAGCCAGCTCGCGTGCGAGTTTAACATCAAGCTTGCTCATGTTTTCCGTCGACATCTCTGCAACGTAGCGACGGACACCCGTCCGGGTTTTGTTCACCTGTTGGTCAAGCGCAATAAGTTCAGAAATGCGTCGGCTGTCACCGCTTTCGTAAACCTCCATCACCGGATGCGCCATTCGTTCAACAAGTTCGCTCATTCTAAGAATTTCGCGCTTGACGCTGGCAAGCGCCAGGCGCGGATTGTTCAGCACGGTTCTGTCAAGGGCGCTTATCGGCTCTGCTAGTGTTACTCCGGCTTCCGCCATTTCCTCCGGAAAATATATCTCGGCGACGCCACCCATCTTACGTACGAATGGTAAAGCCAAAAGCAGAAGCGACAGGTTGAAAGCGATATGTGTATTGATCAATGTTTGAGCCGGGCCCATCATTGATAAGTAGGTTGTAACTGGAAGTAAATTCACCAAAAAAAGTGTGACGAGCGCCCAACTGCCGCGCAGCAGGAAGTTTGCAAATGGAACGCGCCGCGCAAGCGGGCTCATCCCGCGTGACAACCATATGGGAATGATTGCCGACCCAAGGTTTGCGCCCAGGACCAATGAAATACCCGCCTCAAGCGGAATAGCCCCGATTGCAACAAGCGTGACACACATCAGGATCGTTGCGACGCTGGAATGCATTACAAAGGCAAGTGCGGCACCCACAAGAAACGCTGTCAGATAATCGCGTGCAAGGTACTCGGCGATAGCAGGAAGAAAGTCACTTTCCCGGATCGGGTCCATCGCCTCGCGCAGAAACCGCAACGAGATCAGAATAAACGCGATTCCCATTACGATACGGCCGTATTGGCGAAGCCTGCGCTGATCGCTGTTTACAAAGAGCCACCCCCCAGCAGCCAAAAGAAGCGGGACCAGCCAATCAAGTCGAAAGCTGAGGATCTGAATGATAAGAGCCGAACCAAGATCGCCGCCCAGAACAACGGCCAGTCCGGCTCCAAAACTCAAAACGCCACTCGCTGAAAAACCAGCAACCAAAAGCGCAACCGCAGCAGAAGATTGCAATACGACAGCAAGCCCCAACCCGGCAAACGAAGCACCCAGTAAGCCTTCCCTTTCGGTTAGAATACGTTGGAAAGATGCGCCAAACCCGCGCTCAATCCCTGTTCTGACCATTCGCACAGCAAACAGCAGCAACATCGTCGCCCCGGCAAGATTTATGAGAAACCCGAGTATGGCCATGTTTCTATTCGCTTACCAACTTAAGAAGTTCTGCGTGAAGTTCGGGCGTCGCAGCGGCAACAATCCTGCCCTCAGAGTTCATCGTCATGGAATCGCCTTGCCAATCCGTGATGATCCCGCCTGCGGCCTCGATCAGCGCGGTAACGGGCAAATGGTCGTAAGGTTCCAGACCAAAATCGACCAAGGCATCAATGTAGCCCGCAGCCAAAAGTGCATGGGGATAACAATCATACGACATGCGTCGCGTTTGCCCCGCATTCATCAGCCGATCAAAAACAACCGGCAGCGCTTTGTAAATCCGTTCTCCTTCATTGATGTAAAGGATAGCCTTCTTCAGGTCTGTCTGTTTTGAAACCCGTATAGGTTTGCCGTTCAGCGTCGCTCCCTGGCCTTTTGCGCCAGCAAAAATTTCCCCGGTTGCAGGCATACCGACAACCCCCATGTCCGGAACTCCATCAACAAGGTGTCCCAGCAGAAAGCCAAACAAGGGATGCCCCGACAGGAATGAACGTGTTCCGTCAATGGGATCTACAATCCACATTTTCGAGCGACCTTCGCCTTCAACACCGAATTCTTCACCAAATATCCCATGGTTCGGAAATTTTTCAGAAATCACACGCCGCACAGCGGCTTCAACTGCTCTGTCAGCCTGCGTGACCGGGCTCTCATCAGCTTTAAATTCAATTCCAAGCTTACCCCGAAAATGACGGAGCGCTTCGGCGCCAGCTGTCTCAGCAATCGAAATTGCGTCCGAAATGGTTGGCGCTTTCATGGCTGTTCTACTTTCTCGTTTGCAATACGCACTTCAACGCCCCATTTCGCCAAAACCGCAGCGAGCTTTTCGTCAGGTGGCGCATCGGTAACCAGGTGGGTAACTGTTTCAGGCGGGCACACCACCACGGGGGCACGTGCCCCAAATTTTGTCGATCCGGCCGCAAACACCACTTTTTCTGCCTGACCGCTCGCTACTCTTGTTAAGCCAGCTTCTGCGGGATTCATCACCATAAATCCAAATTCGGATGAAATTGCATTCGCCCCGAATATTGCCAAATCATAGGTGAACTGTCGAACGTAAGCTTCTGTTTCACTTCCAAAAGTTCCTCTTTCACTTGGTTCCACCTCACCACCCGCCAGGAAAACGCGGTTGTCATTGTGGTTCGCCAGCGCCTGCGTGACTGAAATGGAGTTTGTCACAACCATCAGATTGCGACGCAGCCGAAGCTGCTCTGCCACATACGTTGTGGTGCTGCCAACGTTCAGAAAGAGCGTCATGTCATCACTGACCATATCGGCAACAGCATTCGCAATTCTGGATTTTTCCTTGGGGTTTTGCCCAAGGCTTCCAGAAAAAACGGGGGCTTCATCATTTCCGCGCAGATACGTTCCACCATGCACACGCTCGACTCTTCCCGCTTTGTCGAGCATCTTAACCAGTCTGCGTACCGTTTCCTCGGACACACCCATCACCTGGGAAATCTGCGCATTTCTGGCCGAACCGCCTAACCGCTGCAAGACGTTCAAAAGCTCGTGGCCTCTGTGGGTTATTGTGTTTTTTTCGTGTGCTACGACAGCTTGATTCCGTGTCATTGGGCGGAAAACACCACATATATCCACATTTGTCCAGAATAATGGTTGAAAATGACCGGATTTAATCATTTGGTTTTGTCAAATGGCTGGAAGGGGATTCGGCGTGTCAGACCAGAAAAACGTCATGTTCATTATTATCGACCAATTGCGTGCGGATGCACTGTTTGGCGAATTGGCAAACCATGTCGACCTGCCGAACCTGCGCGCCCTGATGGCAGAGTCTGTAACCTTTAAACGCAATTATTCTGTGACAAACCCCTGCGGCCCATCGCGTGTTTCCATTTTGACTGGGCAATATGCGATGAACCACCGAAGCGTCCGAAACGGCACACCGCTTCGACATGACACGCCCAACCTTGCCACAGAGGCGCGCAAGGCAGGCTATATGCCGATGTTATTTGGTTATACCGACACATCACAGGACCCGCGGGCCTATCCGCCCAATGATCCGGCGCTGAAAACTTACGAACACTCGATGTATGGGTTTTACGAGGTTGTCGAAATGCGGCTGGATGAATCTTACCCGTGGCGCGCGGATTTGATTGCCAAAGGATATGATGTTCCGGATTATTCGGATTTTTACATTCCCGCTGCCCCCGAAGGGCGCGCGCGCCGCATAGATGACCCGGCCTTTTACAAAGCTGAAGACAGTGACACGGCCTTTCTGACAAAGGCCTGCCTGACAAAGCTTGCTGCGCGGAAAAAGGAAAGCTGGTTCAGTCATCTGACCTATATACGTCCACATCCACCGCTTGTTGCCCCCGCCCCCTACAACCGGATGTATGACCCAAAATCCCTGCCTCTGCCCGCACGCCTGGATAGCGCTGAATCAGAGCGGGAAATTCACCCCTTTTTCGCCCCAGCACATGCCCATCAGCCAGCCGAGAGTTTTGTAAAAGGCTTTCCAGATCTGAATGCAGATGATGATGATATCCGGACGCTTCGTGCGGTCTATCTTGGGCTGGCAACCGAAGTTGATTTGCACATTGGTCGTGTCATCACCTTTCTGAAGGATACCGGCCAGTACGACAATACCCTGCTGGTTGTGACTGCGGACCACGGTGAAATGCTGGGCGATCGGTTTAGTTGGGGCAAGATGTCGGTCTATGATGCGGCCTATCACACGCCGCTTATCGTCCGCGACCCGCTCAACCCCCAAATGCATGGCGCAGAAGTCAGTAAACCAACCGAGACGATTGATATCACTCCAACAATTCTGGATTGGATGGGGCAAGATATTCCGAGCTCGATGGATGGCTCATCACTCACTCCGTTCCTGAGTGGCGGCAACACGGAGAATTGGCCGGATTACAGCTATTCAGAGCTTGATTTTGCAAACCCGGTTTCACCGACAATCTGGCAGCAGGAACTTGGGCTGGGGCCAAGCTCAGCGAACCTCGCGATCTTGCGTGGACCACGTTACACGCTGGTGCATTTTAACGGCGGCCTTCCCCCGTTGTTGTTTGACAAAGACAGCGAAGGAGAATTCCGCAATCTGGCCGCAGAGCCTGAAATGACGCCAATCGTTTTGGACATGACCCGGAAATTGCTGGACCACCGGATGGAGAACGCGGACCAAACCCTTGCAACGACCATGATCACAGCCAAGGGCCCTGTCCGGGGTAGCCGTTAGGGCGGGACTTTGACGGCAAGCAACGGGTTGGCCATATCGTTGATACAAGCCTATAAAAATGAGCGCTTTTATGTCTGATGAAGCAATCGTGTTTGCAATCAGGACAGGGAGATGTGGTTTAAGCCACTGTGGCTTGGTATTGGAGCTCTAACAAAACTATCTGGGTGAAGTTTCATGGTGCGGTTTGTCGGAATATCGATTTGCGGCATATTGCTTATCGTCATTGGTCTTGGGGAATTTCAACGTTCCGCGCCCCCCTTTTCCGCAGGAAATTATTTAGAGACACAATATTCAGGGACAGTCCTGCGAGACAATGGGGATGATAGCTACCGCCCACCGGAAAACATTGGAACGACATATCCGATACAAGTCAGGGGCTTATATGGTTACGGATTAGCCAGCTCAAGGATATGGCGAGGATTTGAGGCTGAATCTGACTCTCCCAGGCCTGCGATTGTTCTGCTCCATGGTGCCGGGCGCGACGGGCGATCCATGCTTGATATGTGGCAAAGCGTGGCCAAGACTGCTGATCTGCATCTGATTGCGCCGGATGCCTCTGGCGGGACGGGCTGGTCTTATGCGAACGATGGTGAAAACTTTGTTTCTGCGGTGCTGAAAAGCGCAATGGAACTGTACAATATAGACACTGAGCAAATATATTTGTTCGGCCATTCCGCAGGAGGCGCAATGGCGCAGCATATCGCGAACAGGACTCAGGGGCCGTGGCGGGTGGTGGCAACCCACGCCGGGTTTATCTCTGCGGGTGATGTAAAACTCAACCAGCAGGCCGCGCCATTTTACATGTATCTCGGCGACAAAGACCGCCGGTTCTCTGTTCCGGCTGCCCGTGCAACGGCAGCAGCGCTTGCTGGCGCGGGCCATGAAGTTAAGCTGATAGTTATCCCCAACCATACACACTGGTTTTACAAAGCGGGGCCTGCGATTGCGGTACAGATTTGGGATGAGATACAGGCCGAATAAGAGGTTTCTCGATCAACTTTTAAAACATCAGAAAATGGCGTTAACAACCTGAGGCTGACACCCTGAGGGCGAAGTTTCTTTTCTCTAAAATTTTATGCTTCGGTGAGCCGCGACATGGCCAAGGGCCATGTCAGGGGGCGCCGATAGTTCAGGGGGCGAAGTCACGAAACTCTTAGCGTGGAAACAATGCCTGGAGTTGCAGATCGAATATTGCAATGGATGCAGGTCAATTAAGAGGCTTCTTTGACGCTTTGGGTAATATTCAAATCTGGCGTTGACAACCATAGAGAGAAACCTTTCTCTCACGCCAAAAGGAAATTATTTTGTCTATACGGTTTTCTCTCCTGCGAATGGTTCATGGTCTTATTTTTACTGCTCTGCTGTCTCTGCCTGCGCAGAAAGCGATTTCTCAAGACACTCCTGCAGATCGCGCAAGTGTCTTCCTCGCAGAAAAGGCGCCGGAGTGGGAAAAGGAATGCCATGACGGCGAAATGACGAGCTGCGTACTGCTTGGCTCGCTATACCTAGAAGGCAGCGGAGTTGATGCTGATCACGTGGAAGCCTTGCACCTGTTTGAAATGGCTTGTGGTGGAAGCAACATGGGAGGGTGTCATAACGTAGCGCATATGCATCACAATGGATTTGCCACTGAACAGAGCTATGTTGAAGCGGCGCGTTTTTGGCACATCGCTTGTGAGGGAAGGTACCTTGATAGCTGCGTAAGCCTCGGATATGCCCACAGAGAAGGAATAGGCACCACCCAAGATTACGCCGAGGCGATCCGGTTGTATGAGTTGGCCTGCAATGGGCAAAATGGGAACGGCTGCACTTTTCTTGGTTTAATGTATTTCGACGGATTGGGTGTTGAACCGGATTCTAGCGACGCGGCGCGATTTTATTCCCTGGGATGCACCCATTATTCTCCCTTAGGCTGCACCCTGATTGGCAACCTCTATGAACGGGGCTTGGGTGTCGAAGCAGACGCGGAGCTATCATTTACTCACTACGAAAAAGCCTGCAATTCAAATGATCCTTCAGGGTTTCACCTGCTGGGTATCGCGTTTGGCCGCGGATTTGGCGTCGAAGCGAGTAAGGAACGCGGCCTGCATTTCCTGAGGAAAAGTTGCGAATTGGGGGGCGTCGAAGCCTGTGAAAGGGCTGCGACTGTACCCCAGGACTTTGATGAGTAAGAAGAACTGAATAATCGCGATCAGAAAAACAGCAACATAGTAAAACTCGATTGGCCCTAAAAAAAGTATGTGGGGCAAAACATCATTTCTCCGAGATATAGGCGCAGGTAATCCGTGGATCTGCGGCACGGCCACCGGTCCTGCCTGAAGAGACCACTAAATCAAAGCTTGTCGCGCAAGGAAAACCACAGCATCGCGAGCACCAGCAAGGGCGAGCGTAGCGCGACCCCACCTGGAAACCGCGGGGTTGGCACATTCGCCATCAGGTCGAATTTTTCAGCCTGCCCGGCGATCGCCTCTGCGGCGATCTTCCCACCCAAGGTTGCCATCGCAACCCCGTGGCCGGAATAGCCGCTGGCTGACAGGATGTTACCACGAAGCCGCGCAAAATGCGGCATCCGGTTCATCGTGATGCCAAGTGTTCCACCCCAGGCATAATCGATGCGGATATCTTTAAGCTGCGGGTAAATCTCTGACATCGGTTTACGCACCAGCCCGGCAATGTCCTTCGGGAAACGGTAGCCGTAGGACTCTCCGCCACCAAACAGCATCCGCCGATCTTCGGACAGGCGAAAATAGTTGATGACAAACTTTGAATCGGCAACGGCATAGTTATTCCGGATCAACGCCTCGGCATCTGCCTCGCTCATCGGCTCAGTTGCCACGATAAAGTTGTTGATCGGCATCACTCGGGCCGCGACCCTGCCTTGCAGGTGGCCAAGATAGCCGTTGCAGGCCAGGACGACGTAGCCTGCTGTAATCTCGGCGTTTTCAGTGATAACTTTCGCTGGTTCAGCCTCTGTCAGCGCCGTCACTTTGGATTGCTCAAAGATGCGCACGCCTTTTTCTGCCGCAAGTTTTGCAAGGCCAAAGGCGAACTGTAAGGGATGGATATGACCGCCGCCCATATCAAGTGTTCCCCCGTGGTATGCCGGAGAGCCGACAAGATGGCGCATTTCTTCGCGGTCAATAGATCGAATGAGGTCGTAGCCGTATTCGTTTCTCAGCTTTTCGGCGTAGGCATGGTTTTCAGGAACAAGCCGCGCGCGATGATCGGCATGGATGATACCATCCACAAAGTCGCACTCCATATCGTGCGTTTTTATGAGGTCCCGCACCAGTTGGACCGACTCAAGGCCAATATCCCAAAGTTCGCGGGCAGTTTCTTTGCCAACCATTTTTTCAAGCGCGTCCTGTTCAACGCGCTGCCCGGTGCCAACCTGTCCGCCATTGCGCCCCGAGGCCCCAAAGCCAACCCGGTGCGCATCAAGCAGAATGACGTCATAGCCCTTATCCGCCAGTGTAACTGCAGCCGAAAGCCCGGTGAAACCCGCACCAACGACACAAACGTCACAAGCCAGTGCCCCTTTTGCAGCCGGAAAGGGCGCGGGCCCCTCGGCCGTTGCTGCGTACCACGACGAAGGATACTCGCCGACGCGGTCGTTGGATGTCAAAATGTCCACGCCAATGCTCCTTGCGGCTTAAGCCGCTATCAGCAAACCGTCGCTCTTGATGCTTGCGTAAGTCTCATCAAGCGATTTGGCGGCACGTTCGACTAACGTATCAATCTCGGAAGGTTTGATCACCAGAGGCGGCGCAATAATCATCCGGTCCCCAACGTGACGCATGACCAGTTGGTTCGCGAAACACCGCTCGCGGCAGCGCAAGCCGATCAACCCTGCTTCGGATGCAAAACTTGCACGCGAGGATTTATCGGGCGTTAGGGCGATTGTTGCCATAAGGCCGACAGATTTAGCCTCTCCGACCAACGGATGATCAGCGAGTTGCCCCCATTTTTCAGCGAGGTACGGTCCTGCCACATCATTCACATGATCGACGATTTTTTCTTCTTCGAGAATGCGCAGATTTTCTAACGCAACTGCCGCCGCAACCGGATGACCGGAATAGGTGTAGCCATGGTTGAAATCGCCCGCATTGGCGACAACATTGGCCACCTCGTCACACACAATCGATCCGCCGATTGGTACGTAGCCTGATGAAAGGCCTTTGGCGATTGTCATGATATCCGGACGAATGCCAAATGTCTGGGATCCAAACCAGTTGCCGGTCCGGCCAAATCCACAGATCACTTCATCCGCGATCAGCAGTATTTCATGCGCATCGCAAATTCGTTGGATTTCAGGCCAGTAAGTTGAAGGTGGAATAACGACGCCGCCGGCACCCTGCACCGGTTCCGCGATAAAGGCCGCAACTTTGTCTTCGCCAAGTTCAGCGATTTTTTCTTCCAATTCGCGGGCGCGCAGCAGGCCAAATTCCTCTGGGCTCATATCACCGCCTTCGGCATACCAATGCGGCTGGCCAATATGCACAACATCTGGAATGGGCAATCCGCCCTGTTCATGCATTGGTGTCATACCACCAAGGCTCGCCCCGGCCATGGTTGACCCGTGGTACGCGTTATGACGGCTGATGATTACTTTCTTGCCCGGCTTGCCCTTGGCCGCCCAATAATGCCGCACAAGGCGCATGTTGGTGTCGTTCGCCTCAGATCCTGAACCAGCATAGAAAACATGGTTCAAATCGCCGGGTGCCAGTTCTGCCAGACGCGCCGACAGTGCGATGGCAGGCACGTGCGATGTCTGAAAGAAAGTATTGTAGTACGGCAATTGCTTCATCTGCTGCGCTGCGACATCTGACAGTTCGTCTCGGCCATACCCGATATTGACGCACCACAAACCGGCCATAGCGTCCAGAATTTCGTATCCTTCTGAATCCGTCAATGTCACACCCGAGGCTTTCGTAATGATGCGTACGCCTTTTGCAGCAAGTTCTGCCCCGTCGGTAAACGGGTGCATGTGATGTGCTGCATCAAGTGCCTGAAGTTCAGCAGTCGGCATGTGGTTCGTAATCATGTTCATCTCATGACTCCTTTAGAAATTGACGTCCTCAGACGTTCAAAAGCAGATGTTGGCGTTCCCAGGGAGAAATCTCGCGTTGGAACTCTTCGAGCTCGGCATTCTTTATTCCGGCGTAAAGCTCGCAGAATTCAGTGCCAAGGATTTCCTGAACTGTGCTGTCACTTTCGAATTCGTCCATCGCGACATTCAGGCTACGAGGTAGTACAGCGCCCTCCTCATAGACTTCCCCGGTTGCAGCCGGACTTGGGTCAATCTTGTTGACCATGCCCAGATACCCGCAAGCCAGGCTTGCTGCGATTGCCAGATACGGATTTGTATCAATCCCCACGACGCGGTTCTCAACACGCCGCGCGATTGGCGGCGAATTCGGAATACGAAGCCCGGTGGTTCGGTTATCGGCTGCCCATTCGAGATTTACCGGTGCGCTCATCCCCGCAGTAAAACGGCGGTAGGAGTTTACGTAAGGCGAAAGCAAAGGAACGACAGATTTCAGATGGTGTTGGGAGCCGCCTATAAAGTGAAAGAACTCAGCCGTTTCAGAACCATCCGGCGCAGAGAAAATATTGTCGCCGGTTTTTGCATCAATCACACTTTGATGGATATGCATCGCACTACCGGGTTCGTCACGCATGGGCTTTGCCATGAACGTCGCGAAAGTTCCGTTTTTCAGGGCGGCTTCGCGAATTGCGCGTTTGAAATAAAATACCTGATCTGCCAACACCAGCGGATCACCGTGCAAAAGGTTGATCTCTATCTGTCCAGCGCCGCCTTCCTGAATGAGCGTGTCAATCGCAAGGCCCTGCGCCTCAGCGTAATCATATATGGTATCAATCACTGGCCCGTATTCATCTACGGCCACCATGGAATAGGCTTGTCGCCCTGCCCCGCGCCGCCCCGTACGACCCACAGGCGGCTCGATCGGTTCATTGGGGTCAACATTTGGCTTGATGAGATAGAACTCTAGCTCGGGTGCAACGACGGGTTTCCAACCTTTGTCAGCATATAAACCCAGAACACGCTTCAGCACGTTTCGCGGCGCGACGGCAACCGGCTCACCGTCACGGGTTTCAAGATCGCTGATCACCTGAAGCGTCACATCGTCCGCCCATGGCACAGCCGATGCCGTTGCCATATCCGGCCTTAGGACAACATCATATTCCATCCACTGGTTCTTGATATCAAGATCGACATATTCGCCCGTAATGGTTTGGTAAAACAGGGAAATTGGCAGAAAGAACGCGCTGTCCGGGCTGAATTTGTAATACGGCATGGATTTACCGCGCGACATACCTGCAAGGTCCGGAATAATACATTCCACCTCTTCAATACGCCGCCCTGACTGATACTCTTTGAAAGCATCAGGCAAGGACTCTCTCCAGTCAGTTTTGTTGTCAGAAGCCACGATATCACCAGTTTTTTTGCTTTTCCCAAAGCGGGATCTCCGCCGCATTCTCCCATGTTACCAGCAGCGAAACAAACTCGAACCCGTATCGCTTATAACGCTAATTTGGGTCGGCAGGTCACGCTCAGTCTGGACGCACGGGGCGACTCGGCGTTGTAGGGTCAGAATATGATCAAATTAATTACTGTCAATTGGTTTTGATCAAAATATCTATTTTCCCAGTGACATTTTAATTTGTTCAAGCCCTTGGCGCAAATCTTCCTTGATAGCATTTGCGACCGCGTCGGCGTCTCCGATACGCAGGGCATCAAGCGCTTCCTGGTGCTTATCCGGGAGATTGTAGGTCCCAAATCGACCACAGACAACGCGTAATGACGGCCCAACCCGTAGCCATAAAGTGCTGACAATGGATCTCAGAATATGCGCTTCTGAAATTCTGTAGAGCCCGGCATGGAACCGATAGTTTTGCTCCAGATAGGCGCGAACGTCGCCATTCGCGATCGCGACATTTAATGCTTTGTCTCTCTCGCTCAGCTTCTCGATCTGTTCAGGTAAAATCTTTTGCGAGGCCAAATATGCAAGGTGCGGCTCAATAGCGAGCCGGGCAAATGTAAGCTCTTCCAACTGAGAAACAGACAGGACTGGTACACAGATTCGTCTGTTGCCAAGAAACTCCAGCGCGCCTTCAGCTGTCAGGCGGCGAATCGCCTCGCGCACGGGGGTCATTCCCACCTCCAACACGGACACCAACCCCTGAATCGTGACCGCTTGCCCCGGTGCCAACTCTCCAAAAAGAATCATCTCCCGGATTTTCCGATACACTAATTCGTGCGTTGGTAACTTACGATAAGACATGTCCACGTCTTATTTCCTTTACTAAAAACCCGCCTTGGCATTTCAAAAATTCAAACTGTTTTTCAGCTTAAACCTTCACGAAAAAAAATACCATATTGCATTGAGTCGTTTTTTTTGATCAAATCTTGAGCAAGAGGGTAAAACGACTCTCTCTCAAAAACAACGGGAGTAATATTTATGAAACAGACATGGCTACCGCTGGCCGCCGCTCTAACGCTGAGCGCCGCTGCTGCCACCGCGGAGGAAGTCCGGGTCTACAACTGGTCTGACTATATCGACGAAGATCTTCTGGCACAGTTCGAAGAAGAAACCGGTATTGACCTGATTTACGATGTGTTCGATTCAAACGAAGTGCTGGAAACCAAACTGCTTGCTGGTGGGTCCGGCTACGATGTTGTCGTTCCCTCAGGCACCTTCCTGCAGCGCCAGATTGTTGCAGGTGTCTTTCAGCCACTCGACATGTCGCAACTTTCAAATGCCGGAAACCTCTGGGATCCGATCAAGGCCCGTACAGAGGTGTATGACCCAGGCAATGCTTATTCAATTAACTACATGTGGGGCACAACCGGGCTTGGCGTAAACGTCAACAAGGTTATTGAGGTTTTGGGCGAAGACGCACCAATCGGGTCGCTCGCCCTAATTTTCGAACCCAGCAATATGGAAAAGCTGGCGGAATGCGGCGTTCACATGCTTGATGCACCTGTCGAGATAATCCCGGCTGCTCTGGCATACATCGGCGAAAACCCCGATAGCCAAGACCCGGATGTAATTGCAAAGGTAGAACCACTACTCACTGCTATCGCGCCTTATGTTCAGAAATTTCACAGCTCTGAGTATATCAACGCGCTAGCAAACGGTGACATCTGCGTTGCATTTGGTTGGTCAGGTGACATTTTGCAAGCCCGCGACCGCGCTGACGAGGCCGACAATGGTGTTGTAATTGAATATGCCGCCCCTTCAGAAGGCGCTTTGATGTGGTTTGACCAGATGGCGATTCCGGCTGATGCCCCCAACCCATCGGGTGCGCATAAGTTTCTGGACTTCATTCTGGACGCTCAGAACATGGCTGCCGCTTCTAACTACGTTTACTATGCAAACGGCAACCTCGCCTCTCAGGAATTTCTCGAAGAGGATGTGATCGGCGATACAGCGATTTACCCGGACGAGGAAACGCTTGCCAATCTTTATACAACAACGCCTTACGAACCAAAGGTTCAGCGGGTCGTTACGCGTCTTTGGACCAAAATCAAATCCGGTATCTAATCCGGGTTTCTGTGCCCCGCGCCCCCAAAAAGGCGCGGGGTTTCTTTGTATAAGCATGGTGATTTCATGGCGCATTCCTCCAACACATCTACATTCGCACCTTGGGAAGACCCCGAACAAAAACCATTGATCCAGTTCAAGAATGTGACCAAACGGTTCGGTAGTTTCACTGCGATAGACGATCTGAACCTCGATATTTTTGAGCAGGAATTCTTTGCACTGTTGGGCCCGTCGGGATGCGGTAAAACCACCCTGATGCGCATGCTTGCGGGTTTTGAATCTGCCACCGAAGGTACAATTTTGCTGGATGGTCAGGACATGGCACCGGTTCCGCCCAACAAGCGGGCCGTGAACATGATGTTCCAATCCTACGCTTTGTTTCCCCATTTGACAGTGGCAGACAACGTCGCTTTTGGCCTGAAACGATCAGACATGCCCAAATCTGAAATTGAAGGTCGCGTTGACGAAATGTTGCGCCTTGTGCGGCTGGAAAAATTCGCAACGCGAAAACCGCATCAGATATCCGGCGGTCAACGCCAACGGGTCGCGCTTGCCCGCTCGCTCGCAAAGGCGCCAAAACTTCTGCTGCTCGACGAACCCCTTGGTGCGCTTGACAAAAAGCTGCGTCAGGACACGCAGTTCGAGCTTATGGATATTCAGGAAAAAACCGGCACAACCTTTGTCATCGTGACCCATGATCAGGAAGAGGCAATGACAGTTGCCAGCCGCGTGGCCGTTATGGATGAAGGCAGGTTGGTTCAGGTTGATACACCCGCCCGCATCTATGAAAACCCAAATTCTGTTTACGTGGCAGACTTCATCGGGGATGTGAACATCATCGAAGGAAACGCGGCCAACAAAGGCGATGGTCTTGTCGAAATAAACTGGGCCGAAGGACAGCCGGCAATCCACGGAACTGCGACAAACGCGGTGCAAGATGGTACACGTGTTACATTCGCAATCCGGCCTGAAAAAATAACGATTACGCAAGAGCGTGTTTCGGATAAGGCAAATTGCATTGAAGGCAAGGTGCTAGATATCGCGTACCTCGGGAATATTTCCACCTACCACGTAGAGCTTCCTTCGGGGCATGTCATCAAGGCACAGGCAGCCAACAACCGTCGTCTCGCCCGTCGCAGTTTCACTTGGGAAGACACGGTCTGGCTTTCGTTTACGGATACAGCCGGCATCGTCCTTTCGGATAATGCGGGGGGCTGAAAATGAATATTCGCCGCCTATTTTTGATTTTTGTGCCATATTTTTGGCTGCTCGCTCTATTCTTGGTACCCTTTCTGATCGTGCTGAAAATCGCGCTATCGGATGGGGCGCTCGCCATTCCGCCTTATGTCCCAACACTGGATTTCTCAAATGGTTGGGAAGGGATCAAAACCTTTTTCGCGGGTCTGGATATGGAAAATTTCATCTTCCTGACCGAAGATGAACTTTACTGGCGCGCGTATCTGTCGAGCCTGCAGATTGCAGCGATATCCACAGCTATAACTTTGCTGGTCGGATATCCCATTGCTTATGGCATGGCTAAGGCCCCGGATGAATGGCGCCCTACCCTGATGATGCTTGTGATCCTGCCCTTCTGGACCAGCTTTCTGATCAGGGTTTATTCCTGGATGGGCATCCTGAGCCAAGAGGGTTTTTTGAACCAGTTTCTGCTTTGGACAGGTATCATCAGCGAACCCCTGACGATACTGAACACTAATACGGCGGTCTATATTGGCATCGTTTACACCTACCTGCCCTTCATGATCCTGCCTATTTATGCGGCCATTGAGAAACTGGATGAATCCTTGCTTGAAGCCGCTGAAGACCTGGGATGTTCCCGGATGCAGGCCTTTTGGCTGGTGACGATTCCCCTTTCCAAATCAGGCATCATCGCGGGGTGTTTTCTGGTGTTCATTCCGGCACTTGGTGAATTTGTGATCCCGTCCGTTCTTGGCGGTTCAAAAACGCTCATGATCGGCAAGGTGCTTTGGGAAGAGTTTTTCTCGAACCGGGATTGGCCAGTTGCGTCAGCAGTCGCCGTCATCCTGCTTTTGATCCTCGTCGTTCCGATCATCCTGTTTCAGCGCAACGAGCAAAAACAAAGGGAGAGTGAAGGATGACTCGCCGTTTTTCATGGTTCAACGCCACTTCACTGACGCTTGGCTTCACTTTCCTTTACCTGCCAATGCTCATCCTGATTATCTACAGCTTCAACGCCAGTAAACTGGTGACGGTCTGGGCTGGCTTTTCAACCAAATGGTACGGCGAACTGCTCCACAACGAGGCGTTTCTTGACGCGGCGTGGGTGACGTTAAAGGTTGCTGTTCTCTCCTCCACCTTTGCAACGGTGCTTGGTACAATGGCGGCATATGTCATGGTGCGAGGCGGGCGGTTTCGGGGCAGAACATTGTTCTCCGGCATGATTTATGCACCACTTGTGATGCCCGAAGTTATCACCGGCTTGTCGCTTCTGTTGCTGTTCATTGCTATTGGATTGGATCGTGGCGTTGTTACCATTGTGTTGGCCCATACAACGTTTTCAATGTGTTACGTTTCCGTTGTGGTTTCCTCGCGGCTGGTCACGTTTGACCGTTCTTTGGAAGAAGCGGCGCTTGACCTTGGGTGCAGCCCATTCGACGCTTTCAAAAGCGTGACTTTGCCAATTATTGCGCCCGCGGTGATCTCTGGCTGGTTGCTGGCCTTTACTTTGTCCCTTGATGATCTGGTCATTGCCTCCTTCACCTCTGGCCCATCGTCTACAACCCTGCCAATCAAGATATTCAGTGCAGTCCGACTGGGTGTCAGCCCGGAAATCAACGCGCTTTCAACGATTATGATCGCCATCGTTGCGATTGGTGTGATCACTGCTTCACTCGTATCAAAACAGGCAATCGCCCGTCGACAAAACGAAGAACAAAAGGCCCTAAAGCAATGAGCGATTTTCAGGCAGAGTATGATGCCTATTGCAACGAATATGGAACACCAGACCGCATCGAAATGATGCTCTGTGACCTCAACGCTGTTTTGCGCGGCAAATGGCTGCCCGGCGACGAGGTCGACAAGCTTATTAACGGCGGGGTTCGCCTGCCAATGTCGACATACGCGCCAAATATTCTGGGGTCCGAGGTTGAAGCGACTGGGCTTGGAATCACGATCGGCGATCCTGATGGGTTTATCGTTCCAGTAGACGGAACTTTGAAACCTGTTCCCTGGGCGAACGGAAATGTCGCCCAGGTTCTCGTTGAAATGGTCGATGAAGACGGAAAGACCAGCGCCCTTTCGACCCGAAACCATCTGAAAAACGTTCTCGTCCGATTTACAGACGAAGGCTTGCATCCCGTTGTGGCGACCGAGCTTGAGTTTTACATCGTGAAAAGCCGCGACGACACTTCCGATGCACCCTCCCCGCCGGATGGTCTGCCCGACGCGCAGAACTATGATCTTGAGGTGCTCAACCAGTCAGAAGCGATCCTGACGGAAATTCTGGAAACCTCCAAAGCGCAAGGTCTGGCAACGGATGCGTTAATTGCCGAATACGGGCCCGGCCAGTTTGAGATCAACTTTCACCACACGGACGACGTACTGGCAGCGGCCGATACTGCGCTTATGTTCAAACGACTGGTGATCGGCATCGTGGATCGCCACGGTCTGGAAGCAACCTTCATGGCAAAACCCTATGCCGAAGAACCAGGCAACGGGATGCATGTGCATGCCTCTGTTGTTGACGACAATGGCAACAACATTTTCGCCTCTGAAAACGACGAAGACGTATCTCCGCGCCTGAAAGCAGCAGTCGCAGGAGTTTTGGGAACGATGCGCGATATGCAGGCGATTTTTGCGCCACATATGAATTCGTACCGTCGGTTTCAGCCAAACAGCTTTGCGCCTTCCGCACCGGACTGGGGGCTTGATCATCGGGGGGCGGCCATTCGGCTGCCGGAAATTTCTGGCCCGGGTGCGCGGTTAGAGCATCGGATAAGCGGCGCTGATGTGAACCCATATCTTGTTCTCGCGGCGATCTTGGGGGGCATTCACTACGGTCTGCATCATGAATTTGACCTGCCACTGCCACTTGAAGATGATAAGTCAAGCGATGCAGAACCTTTGACCCACGACTGGACAACTGCAGTTGCTCTGTTTGAAGAGTCAGACTTTGCCAAAGATTTGTTTGGCGAAGATTATCAGAAAATCTATACGGCCGTGCGCCGCGATGAAATAAAAGAGCTGACCTCAATTATCACAGCGGTCGAGTATCGCTATTACCTTAGCCGCCTCTGAAGGGTTCCGATGACACGGATTTACGAAGCAGCGGCCTATGCCTCGTCTTCGGATGATGGGTGCTACTGGCGTACAACAATAGACGACGCGCGCGCACCCTACCCGCATGTCGAAGACGAAATCACCTGTGATTTTGTTGTCGTCGGCGCGGGTTTCACCGGTTTATCCGCGGCACTGCATCTCGCAGAGAGGGATGCTGGGCGTATTGTCGTGCTTGATGCGGAAACACCCGGTTGGGGCGCATCGGGGCGTAACGGTGGATTTGCCTGCATTGGAGGCGAAAAATCGAGCACCCGTGCACTGCGTAAACGATACGGGCAGGAAGATGTCGCGCTCTATCATCAAAGCCAGCATGCATCGATCGATCTGGTCGCTGAACTGATTGAAAAACACGGAATAAATGCGGATACCCATTCCGATGGTGAAACACTGCTCGCACATCGCCCTAAGGACGTAGCCGGTTTTCAGGACTACGCTGATTTATTGCAGGCTGATTTTGGCGTCAAAGCGCAAATTATCAGGCGCGACGAGCTCGCTGAACATGGGATGAACAGCCCCCGGTTTCACGGCGCGATAACCTCGCCTTTGGGGTTTGCACTGAACCCCCGAAAATATGTTCTTGGACTGGCCCACGCTGCGCTCGATGCCGGGGTTGAAATATATGCACAATCACCAGCAACAAAGATTGGCCGCTCAAACACCGGCGACTACTTGGTCACCTGCCCCAACGGCGTTGTTCGGGCAAAGACGTTATTGCTCGCAACAAATGGATATAGCAGTGATAACATTCCGGACTGGTTTGCGGCTCGGTATCTGCCGGTTCAATCAAATATCATCGTGACCAGAGAGATGAGCGAAAGCGAAATAGAGGCGCAGGGCTGGACCAGCAATCAGATGTCTTACGATACTCTCAATTTGTTGCACTATTTCCGCCTTATGCCCAATCGGCGTTTTCTCTTTGGAATGCGGGGCAGCACGCGTACAACGCAAGCCTCGACCGCAAAGATGAAACGCGATATCAGGCACGATTTCGAAGCGATGTTTCCTGAATGGAGCGCGGTTGAGACACCGCATTTCTGGGCAGGACTTGTCTGTCTCTCGCGCAATCTGACACCCTACGCCGGGCCGATTGCCGACTGGCCAAATGCCTATGCGGCACTGGCCTACCATGGAAACGGTGTCGCGATGGGCACCTATGCCGGTTCGCTGCTTGCTGACATGGCGACAGGCACCACGCCACGCATCCGCATTCCGAACTTAATGCAAGCGCCGCTCAGAAAATTTCCGCTTGGGCGTTGGCGCCGTGCGATACTGCCGCCTGCCTATTCGTGGTATGCGCTTATGGACAGAGGATAACGAACGATGAGTACCAAGAAACTGCGCATCGGCATTTTGGAAACCGGCCGCCCGCCAGAAGAACTGGCCGCAAACCATGGTGACTACCCCGGTATGGTTGCGGATTGGCTCACTCCATTTAACGCGGAGTTTTCGAGCTACGCGGCACTGGATGGAGAACTGCCAAAATCACCCGAGGAATGTGACCTTTGGGTTATTACGGGGTCGCGGTTTGGCGTCTACGAGGGGCATGATTGGATCGCCCCGCTAGAGGCTTTCATCCGTGCCTGCCGTGATGCCGGCAAAAAGATGATTGGTATCTGTTTTGGCCACCAAATCATTGCGCAGGCCCTGGGCGGAAAGGTTGAAAAATCCGACAAAGGCTGGGGTCTGGGTGTGCATCGCTACGAATTGGTTGATTGGCCAGAAGCACTTGGCCCCCAGCCAGACACGTTCAACATACAAGCCTATCACCAGGACCAGATTGTTATGCCGCCGGAAGGTGCAGAACAGATTGCCCGCTCAGATTTCTGTGAATACGCAGCCCTATGGTACCCCGGCTTTGCCGTAACGGTTCAGGGGCACCCGGAGTTTGCCAAACGCTACACCAGTGAACTGCTTGAAAGCCGAAGGGGCACGGTTCTGAGTGACGCCGATGCCGATCAGGGGCAGGCAAACATGGTGTATGAAACCACGAGACGAGAGTTGGCTCAACTGATCAACGACCACCTCGATACTATTTAACAATCTGCTGATGGAGACCACGATGACCGACAACAAGGGTGACTTCGCGTTTCGTTCTGACACAAACGAAGGCAGCTGGCACGAGATGACCTACGGCGGTGCGCTAAGCTTTCTGCGTCGTCGCTACAGCCGTGACCTTGAGGGTGTGGATGTTGTGGTAAGCGGCGTTCCCTACGATTGCGCGGTGACATACCGGACAGGCTGTCGGCTGGGGCCACGCGCAATTCGTGCTGGCTCTGTCCAACTGGCAGAACTCAAGGCTTTTCCTTTTGGTTTCAATCCTTTCGACACCCTTTCTGTTGTTGATTACGGTGATTGCTATCTTGACCCGCATCATGCAGCCAGTGTTCCCGCCGCGATCGAAGCACACGCAGACGCAATACTGGCGTCCGGCGCCAAAATGCTGACCCTTGGGGGCGACCATTTTGTTGCCTACCCTCTGCTCAAGGCCCACGCAAAGAAACACGGCCCCATCGCGCTGGTGCAGTTTGACGCGCATTGCGACACATGGGAGGACGACGGAAGCGCAATTGACCATGGCACGATGTTTGCCCATGCGGTCGCGGAAGGCGTGGTTGACGCCAGCAAATCCACCCAGATTGGCCTGCGCACCTTTAACGATTTTGATGCCGGGTTTGAAATGCTGACCGCCCCATGGGTGCATCGTAACGGCATAGACGCCGCGCTGAAAATTATCCGCGAACGTGCCGGGGACACGCCGGTTTATATTTCATTCGACGTTGACGGGTTAGACCCCGCGTTCGCGCCGGGAACCGGTACACCTGTCATGGGCGGACTCAGTTCCTGGCAGGCGCTCGAACTGATCCGGGGAATGGGCGGCATGAACCTTGTCGGCATGGACGTCGTCGAAGTTGCCCCGGCTTATGACCATGCAGAAATTACAGCAATCGCTGCCGCCACAGTCGCACATGACTGGCTATGCTTGCTGGCAGAGGCAAAAGGCGCAAAACGCAAGGAAATGGGACGGCTGTAGGGACGTTCGGAGAGTGATCTGGAAAGAGCAGAGAAGCGCCACGAAAGGCCGTTAACTGCACAATTCTCCAACGGCTATTCTGCGGACAAGACCGCCAATAAACACAGGGGGTTTTGACCTCAATTGCAGAAATAAAAACTCAATCAGGAAGCAACCCAGAATAATGGCGCGAAAATAATCATACCAATGTCCTGCTCAACGTTACGCCCAGCGCCTTCGCTGCCGCTGCTTCATCTAGAACTGGCTTGCCGTAGTTTTTAGGAATCCATTTTTCGCCGTTGAAGTTTTTCCATTCCGTCTGCTCTTCCGCCCAACGGTGCAATTCGGTTTCACAAGCGAACCTGAGTGCATCCTCTTGCAAACGAGGATCAGTCGAAAGCGTGAACGTCTCTAGCCCCAAATCTCCCCAATCTTTTGCATGGTTTGCCAGTGGGCCAGAGCGACGGGTTCGAGAGCCCGTCCCTTTCTTCATGCTGCGCATCCAACTTGCATGACCGCCGTGCCGACCCCAAATATTTTTTGAAATCCCAATGCGTATTCCTCGAACTGGCCAGACAATTTCGCAATATATCCCATAGTCTCGTGGAAGTAATTCACGTGGGCTACTACCCTGCCGCCAGTTCATGTTGAATTTAATACCGTTGATAGTCATTGGCTGCTCTTTTGGATATTTTTAACGTATCCTAACAGCCCCACATTAATCTCATTTCTTTCAAGAAAACAGTTCGATTGGGTTCAATGCAGCCATCTGTTAGTTTTGGTTGAATTCTTGTGCTGTTAAAGATGGTCGATCGGCAGCTCAGCAGACAAGTGAGCTTTCGCCGCGTTCGCGCCAATTACTGCTTTTGTGCAATTCACTTTGCTCATCATTGAGAGTGATCGTGCGCCAACTTCTATCTACAGTTTGATGGCGCTCATCCGATAATAAGTAAGTGAAAAGAAGAAGCGCCCCTGATTTGCAAGTTCCACTTGCTCATCAAACCAAGCCGTTGTCTCAGCCTCAGACATATGGCCGTTTTCAGCCGCATAACGTGACATCAGATGCATCAACATGAAAGCGATACCATCGGGTTGCAAAGTCACGTCACAGAACGTAAACGGTTCGACTTCTATTGCTGCAAAACCGGCATCTTTCGTCAGTCTGGGCCAAAGTGCTGCGACACGAGCCTCAGTGTAGTGATGATCCCAAGCAGCTTGAACGCGCTGCATTCGATCCTTGTCTTCGGAGAACCAGTCCAGCGTTTTGCAACCTGTATCAACCGCTACAAACCTACCTCCAACGCGCAGAACGCGGTGGGCTTCACGAATGGCTGACGGAATATCTGATAGATACTCAAGGACCTGCACGGCAACGACCTTGTCGGCCTCACCGTCTTTCAACGGTAGCGCATCGGCTAAACCATCTTTGATTTGCACAGACGGATATGTTGCACAGCGCGCTGAGGCCGGAGCACGCATATTTTCACTGGGGTCAACACCGATGACTTGCCCCGTCTTCCCGATGGCTCGTGCGATTTCTTCTGTCAGCAGCCCATTTCCACAACCGATATCAACGACTGTATCACCTTCGGAAAGGTGGAGAGCATCG
>Ga0316189_10001005_pt1 | contig 28052 bp, 23 predicted proteins | sample LowCovwburrow_MG_FD_204930 | JGI IMG/M metagenome (GOLD analysis project Ga0316189, IMG submission 204930) | Coastal sediment microbial communities from Maine, United States - Lowes Cove worm burrow | ecosystem: Environmental > Aquatic > Marine > Coastal > Sediment | place: USA: Maine...
GTCTAAAATACAAAAAAACTCAGACAGATTTGAAGAAATTGTCTGAGTTTTAAAGCCCCAAATTTTATTGCCAACAAATAGCAAATAAATGCCGACCTACAAAATTTCAATATTAAATATACGAATTAAATAATTGAAAACCAAACTTTTATGTTAAATTTTTCACAATACATATCCAACGCCTAAAAGCAAAGCAAATAAGAATGTCGTTAATGCCAGAACCTTTAATTGTGGATCATAGTCTTTTGGAGAAGTCGCTTTTCGCACGATATTTACATGAATAATTAAGGGAATATACGCTATATAAAACAAGAAATTTGTGGGACTTGAGTAATATAAAATTGAAAACAAAAATGATATACCAATCGCAAAAACAATCAATGCTATGTGATATTGCTTAGCTCTTTTCTTTCCTATCTTGACAGCTAGCGTTTCCTTTCCTGCCTCTCTATCAGAGTCTATATCTCTCATATTATTGAGATTTAAAACACCCATACTCAGCAAACCTAAGGAGATAGCCGGTAAAAACACATGATGATCGATTTGCTTGGTATATAAAAAATAGCTTCCGACAACACTTAATAAACCAAAGAAAATAAAAACGAAAACATCTCCTAAACCTCTGTATCCATAAGGTGAATTGCCAACAGTATAGTTAACGGCTGCATACACTGATAGTCCTGATAATAAGAAAAACAGCATAGCATAAAAAAAGAACTTGCTTCCAAAAGACACAAAAATCAAACCTACGGTAAGCACAATAACGATAAGGACATTTATTTTAATAGCCTCATACATCTCTTCAGGTGAAATCGCTCCACTTTGTATCGCACGCTCTGGTCCTATTCGATTCTCATTATCGGTACCACGAATACCATCACCATAGTCATTTGCTAGATTTGAAAGTACCTGTAATGCTATGGTCAATAATACAGCAAAGGTCATGATTACAGCATTAAACTGACCGTTATAATGTGCAAAGCATGAACCAATAATAATTCCTGAAACCGAAAGCGGCAACGTACGCAATCTAAAGGCCGAGAGCCAAGGCTTAATTTTTTTAAACATAAATGTGCTTTAGCTTTTAGGGAATCCACTTTTTATCAAAGTTAGGCTTGCGCTTTTCTAAAAAAGCATCGCGACCCTCTTTTGCTTCGTCTGTCATATAAGCTAAACGTGTGGCTTCACCGGCAAAAACTTGCTGACCAACCATTCCGTCGTCCGTAAGGTTCATGGCAAATTTCAGCATTTTTATAGATGTTGGTGATTTTGCCAAAATTTCTTGAGCCCACTCATAAGCTGTGTCTTCAAGTTCATCATGCGGAATCACAGCGTTTACCATTCCCATATCATAAGCTTCTTGAGCCGAATAATTTCTTCCGAGGAAAAATATCTCACGAGCTCTTTTTTGACCAACCATTTTAGCCAAATATGCCGAACCATATCCACCATCAAAACTAGTGACATCTGCATCTGTTTGTTTAAAAATAGCATGCTCTTTACTCGCTAAAGTTAAATCACAAACCACATGTAAACTATGTCCTCCTCCTACTGCCCAACCTGGAACAACAGCAATGACTGCTTTTGGCATAAACCTGATGAGGCGTTGTACTTCTAGTATATTTAAGCGATGGTAACCATCCTCACCAACATAACCTTGTTTACCTCTCGCTTTTTGATCTCCTCCTGAGCAAAAACTCCAAATACCATCTTTTGTTGATGGTCCTTCAGCAGATAATAATACGACACCAATATTGACATCTTCACCTGCATCATAGAAAGCATCATAAAGTTCACTAGTGGTTTTTGGCCGAAATGCATTTCGGATATCTGGACGGTTAAACGCTATTCTGGCAACGCCATTACATTTTTTATAGGTAATGTCTTCATAGGTTTTTGCGGTAACCCATTTGGTTGTATTCATAATCAAAAAATTTACATACAAAAGTACAGTTTTTAAACCTATTATGTAAAACTAAAACGACTAAGAATTACACATAAAACGCATAACTCACTTATGTTCATAAGCTTATGTGACTTTTTAAAATTAACGGTGTCTTAATATAGGTGTTACGTTGTAATGCCATTAAAAAAATTAGTAACATAAAACATATTTAGGGATATGACTATCGCAAATTCAAACGTCGCTTCACAAATTATTAAGCAGGAAGAAACAGAAGTTGGGACACTCCATTTTTTTAACCACATTGCCGTTGTAGAGTTTAATGAAGGTATTCATGCGGATTTAAATTCTGGCCGACATATGGTTCACGCGCTTTTGGATTATTTTGGAAACTCTAAACCTTTTGGTATTGTTGCTAACAGAGTTAATTCGTATTCAATAGCCTTGCTTGAAACAGTAGAAGTACGATCTATATTTCCTAATTTGATGGCTTACGGAATTGTAAGTCACGATAGAGCTGGACGTATGAATGCAGAAATTGAAAGTCAGTTTTGCACGTCTAACAATATAAGTTTTAATAATCTATACGAAGGTTTAGACGCTGTCTTTAAAAAGGTGGTTGACAACTTTACTGTATCATTCAATTAAGCGAATTCCGTCAGAATCTATTGTAATCATACGTTGTTTGTATAAGGTGCCAATGGCCTTTTTAAACGTTTTCTTACTCATTTGTAATTCACGCTTGATATCATCAGGACTGGATTTATCATTGAGTGGTAAAAAACCATCTTTAGTATCTTCAAGACTCTGCATCACTAAATCTGCATTAGGTTCGATATTACGATAGCCTATTTTTCCGAGTACAATATCCAATTTATTATCGTGTCGTACTTTTTTTACAAATCCTTTTAATCGATCTCCAACACTAATATCTTTAAAAATATCTTCGGAAAATATTAATCCTAGATGTTCATAATTTACGATGACATTCATTCCTAAATCTGAAGGATGCGAAACGATTAAATCGACTTCATCAAATTGCTGAACGGTGAGTTCTTTATTATCTAAAAATCGGTTGGTCTTACTTGATGCTACTAATCTATTGGTAACCTCATCGAGATAACAGTGCACTAAATACCAGCCACCAGCTTTCATTTTAAAGGCTTGCTCTTGAAAAGGGCAAAATAATTCTTTTACCATTCCCCAATCTAAAAAGGCACCATGATCGGTCACTTGATTACAACGCAGTAAGGCAAAATCATCACGAACAATAAATGGTTCGTCTGTTACGGCAACAGGACGTTCTTCGTTATCTAAATAGACAAAAACTTCTATCTCCTCCCAGATTTTAAAAGATTCTGGAACGTAGCGATTTGGCAGCAAAACTTCATTGCCCTCTTTGTCTGCTAAGTATAAACCTTGCTCAGATTCACGAAGTATTTCTAGTGTGTTGTAGTCTCCAATTCTTATCATGCGTCAAAGATATGTAGATTTTTTAGACTTTTTAGACGCTTAGACTTCTTAGATTTTTAGATTCTTTTAATTTTAACCTGCAAGGTTTTTAAAACCTTGTAGATTTCCTGTAATTATAAATTTTATACCTCTCTAATTTTGAAATAGTGTATCTATAATTTGAATGGATACAGTGAGCAAACGGCTCAAACAAAACCATCACTCTCGCTACTCCTGATTGCAGTGACATCCTCTGACTCTTTTGTCAGAGATATAACGGAAAGCAGGACACCAAATTTATTGATGGACGAAACGATAAGGTTCTTATAAAAAATATAAAGATCAATAGATTACTGGTTTCATGCCTACAAGGTTTTAGAAACCTTGCAGGATAAAGCTCTATGCTACTGAAATATTTTCGCACAAAAAAAAGCGTTACAACTCAAATGAATTTAAACGCTTTATGCTTAAATAAGACTGTCAGATTAATAAGCTGACTCTTTTTTGAAATGTTTTGTCAGTAAATAATAGACTACTGCTCTATATTTTGTTCTGTTAGATTTTCCGTAAGTTTCCATAACAGCATCGATAGCTTTATCTAGATCTGCGCTATCCTTTAAACCTAATTTCTTGATTAGAAAATTATTCTTTACAGTTGCTAATTCAGAGTCATCAGATCCAGAAACCGTTGCAGAATCTGCATTATATATAGATGGTCCACAACCAATAGTAACTTTGGTTAATAAATCCATATCAGGGGTCACACCACACTTCTCTTTTAAATCGGCAGCGTATTTTACAATTAAATCATCTCTTTTACTCATGTCTAATAAATTTTTAGGGTTTATACAAATTTGGTCTCTAAAGATAACCAATTATAAGACACATAAAACTGAATAAAGTCACAATTATTTTACAAATTTGAAATAATCTAAAAGAATAGAATCGTTTTCTGTTCTTGGCGTAAACACCTCTAAAAGTCGAGGTTTTTGAGATGGATCATAAAAGGATTGTAATGCAGATTCCAATTCGTTTTCGTCGCTTGCAGTGACATAATCAAACTGAAACATCTCACATAATTGTTTTCCAGTCAATTGATGTTTGGTCTCAAAGAAATAGTCAAAATTATCAGTGTTTTTATGGCCTGGTAAAATGCGAAAAATCCCACCTCCTTGATTATTAATCAGAATGATTCTGAAGTTTTTTGGAATGTAATTATTCCACAAAGCGTTGCTATCATAAAAAAAGCTCAAATCTCCTGTAACTAAAGTTGTAGGCTTAACATTAGCTACTGCACAGCCAATTGCTGTTGATGTGCTGCCATCAATTCCGCTAGTGCCTCGATTACAAAACACCTCAAACGACGGATTCATATTAAATAGTTGCGCATACCTTACTGTTGAACTATTTCCTAATTGTAAAACAATGTCGCTGGGTAAGAATTCTAATAGACTACTAAACACCTTAAAATCACTAAATGGAATTTTATTCACATACTCCAAATGCTTTTGATGACGATGATTTTTTACTGTAAACCATGTATCAAAATATTTACTCTTGGTGACATGTGTGATTTTCGGAAAAAACTCAGCAAAGAAATCATTAGGTTTTGCAACGATGTGCTTATCTAAGCAGAAAAATGTATCGTTTGCTTTTTTCTCATCAATATGCCAATGGTATTTTGGTTTGTATTGACGTAAAAATGCTTTTATTTTTTTAGAGACCACTAAACCTCCTAAGGTGATTAATATTTCGGGCTGTAAAGCTTTAAAATCAGCTTCCTCAAGTGGTGCTATAATTTTATCGATACTCGGAAAAAACTTATCATGATGCAAGTTAGATGTGGTTTCAGTAAATACAATCACACTGTCATCATCTGCCAGTTCTTCAAGCCATCGCTGCTCAATTTGATTTGGAGGCAAGACACCAACCAAAATCATTTTTTTAGTAGACACATACCAGTCATCAATACAATCCTTTAATTCAGTTTGATCAATAATCGGACGTTTTAAGTCCATGTTATTTGCTTTCGGGCTTACAGATAAGCTTTCAACCGTTTCATAAAGGGGTTCGTCAAAAGGAACATTAATATGTACTGGACCTGTATTAAATCGCACTACATTTAAAGCCTTATTAAGTTCTTCTTCGTTATACGTTTGAATGCCTTGTTGCAATCCTAAAAATCGCTCCAACTTATTTTCAATACTTTTAAAAATAGGGAGTTCTTCTTTTTCAGAATTTCGGCTTTCATCTTTTAAATCCAATTTCAAATTTGCTGAATATAGGATGTGATTTTCGTAAACATTTTTTTGATTGATGGTTTGACCATCTCCATTTCCTACCAAATGTTTTGGTCGATCGGCAGAAAGTACAATCAATGGAATATCGCTATAAAATGCTTCGGCAATCGCTGGATAGTAGTTAAGCAAAGCACTGCCAGAAGTACAAACCATAACTACAGGCTCATGAATTTGTTGTGCTATACCTAGCGCAAAAAATGCGGCACAACGCTCATCGACGATACTATAGCATTCAAAAAAATCATCGTTGGTAAAACCAATGGTGAGTGGTGCATTTCTACTTCCTGGTGAAATGACAATATGCTTAATATTTTTGAGTTTACACAGCTGGATTACAGTTTGTGCAAGCGGAATTTTAGGGTACTTCATTACTTGCAAAGTTAAAGTATTTATGCAACAAATTAAATAGAATAAATGTTCTTTTTTCTCTACAACTAAAACACTTTATCGAACTCTATTGACATCTAAAAATAAGATATATGTTTAAATACTTGGCCAATACATAACATTGATTCATCCATAGACTTCATAGCAGTATTGTTTGGAAATCATGATTACCATTATGTTCATATGCACTAAAGTTTCTTCTAAAAAAAAAAACTATAGCTATTTAGCACAAAATATGATATATCTCATAGTTACACCATCACTTTTTGTTATTTTAGTCACATGAATACTATTGCAGCACGCATCTATGATTTTCTTAAGGATTTCCCTCCTTTTAGCATGTTATCGAAGGATCAATTATTAGCCATTTGTACAGCTGTTGACATACAGTATTTAGAAAAAGATAAAGATGTATTTATTACTGGATCTCCAGTTCAAAATCATTTCTATGTGGTTAAAGATGGTGCCATTGGCTTATTTCAGGAACAAACGCAAGCATTGGTTGATAAATGTGATGAAGGTGATATTTTTGGATTGCGAGCGCTGATGAGACAAGGAGATTACAAACTGAGTGCTAAAGCGATAGAGGAGAGTATTGTGTATCGTATTTCTTCTGAATTATTTGAAGAGTATATTAGTACCAATCCTGAGGCTAGCGTATTTTTAATGTCGAGTTTCGCTTCCAATATTCGCTATATTGAATCCAACCCCTTAGATAAGCCTGAACCCTCAGAATATATACAAGACTTTTTTGAAGAACAATCAGCCGACTACTCTAAAAACCCTGTGCATTGCTCATCTGAAACCAATATTAAAACGGCTGCATTGATTATGACAAACAAGCGCGTGGGTTCAATTGTAATAACTACAGACAATACACCTTTAGGAATTATTACAGACAAAGACTTACGTACAAAAATTGCGACAGGATTAATTTCGATTGAAGATTCTGTAACCAAAATCATGTCATCTCCAGTGATAACTTATCCTGAAAGCATTACAGTGGCGGAAGCTCAAATTGCAATGATTAAACATCGCATTACACATCTATGCATTACCAAAGATGGAACACCACAATCTGAGTTAACAGGTATACTTTCAGAGCATGACATTATTGTGGTTCGAGAGAATAATGCTTCTGCATTGGTCAAAGAAGTCAAACGCGCAAACACGCCTCAAGCGTTACAGCATATACGACAGCGAGCAGAACAAGTATTAAAACGCTATATAAAACAGCAAATCCCAATAACGTTTGCCACAAAAATTCTGTCAACCATTAACGATAGTATTACACAACGACTCATACATTTATGTATTGAAAAAATGTCAACACCTCCTCCTACTACCTTTGCATGGTTAGCTATTGGAAGTCAAGGTCGCGAAGAACAATTATTACTCACAGATCAAGATAATGCTTTAGTGTTTAATGATGTTCAAGACAATGATTATGAGCACACACAACAGTACTTTTTAATCCTTTCAAAAAAAATCAATGAAGGTCTGCATATCATTGGTTTTGAATTGTGTCCAGCAGATATGATGGCAAGCAATCCAAGATGGTGTTTATCTGTATCGCAATGGAAAACACAATTTGAATCATGGATTACCACACCAGATCAAGATAATTTGATGCTCTGTACTATTTTCTTTGATTTTGAATTTGTTTATGGTGATGCTAATTTAGTGCATACGATGGCTGACAGTATCTATGATTCCATTCAATCCCGTGACATTTTTTTAAATTTCTTAGGATTGAATGCATTAAAAAATCCACCACCATTAAGTTTCTTTAGACAATTTTTAGTCGAACGAAATGGTAAGCATAAAGATCAATTTGATATTAAAGCGAGAGCCATGATGCCTTTGGTAGATGCAGCGCGTTTATTGATACTATCTCATAACATAAAAGCAAATAACAACACAATTTTACGCTATGAAAAGCTCGTAGAACTAGAACCGCAAAACAAAGATATTTTCCTCGCTTGTCGTGATGCTTTTATAGACCTATTGCGTTTTAGAACCGAACAAGGTTTAAAACATAAAGATTCTGGTCGTTTTATAGATTTACAAACGTTAAGCAAAGCCAATCGATTAGAATTAAAAAGAAGTTTTAAAGCTGTTAACGATGTGCAAGATTTAATCCAAACACGATTTCAACTTTCTCAATTCATGTAATATTTGATTACACTATAAAATGAAACAAATAAATAGTATATTTTTTGAAATCGCTTCAATCATTAAACATAATGAAATATTTGTGTGCAATTTTAAAGTCCAATGGGTATGATAAACTGGTTTAAAAAAAAGACTTATCCAGAATTTTGGACACAATATCTTGCTAATTTTGATCACAAACAAAACACCAATTTAGATACCATTCGCTTTGTGGTTTTTGATACCGAAACTACAGGACTAAACACAAAACAAGATCGTATACTATCTATTGGAACTATTGCTATTATTGGAAACACACTTAAAGTGTCAGATAGTTTTGAATGTTATCTTATACAAGATTTTTTCAATAGTGAAACAGTAAAGATTCATGGTCTATTAAAAGAAGGATCTATAGATAAAATTAAAGAACGTGATGCTGTTATCCAGTTTTTAGCACATATAAAGAATGCCGTTTTGGTGGCTCATCATGCTGCTTTTGATGTTACCATGATAAACAACGCTTTAAAAAGTTTGCACTTACCAAAACTAAAGAATAAAGTTCTAGACACTGGAAATATGTTTAAAAAAACAAAACTCGATACATCAAAAATGCACTTTAGTTTAGACGACTTATCACTGCGTTTTAAAATCCCACAACATGACAGGCACACGGCTTCTGGTGATGCTTATATAACAGCATTATTATTTGTAAAACTTGTAAGTATTTTAAAAAGCAACAATTCAAAATTAACCCTTGATGATTTGTCGCGACGTCATGATAGAATTGGACTTTTATAAAAAAAGCGCCTCATTGCGAAGCGCTTTTTTTATCATTAATCTTTTTCAAATTTTATAAGGCATTTTCCATAATATCTTGCACTACTTCTGGATTCAACAAGGTACTTGTATCTCCCAAATTTGAAGTGTCTTTATGTGCTATTTTGCGCAAAATACGACGCATGATCTTTCCACTACGCGTTTTTGGTAAACCTTGTGTAAACTGAATTTTATCCAACTTAGCAATAGGTCCAATATGCTCTGTAATAATCTGATTAATCTCTTTACGTAAATTGTCATGATTTCTATCTTCTCCAGTATCTTTTAAGGTGACATAACCATATAAAGCGCTGCCTTTAACATCATGTGGAAATCCGACAATAGCAGATTCTGCAACTGCTGGATGTTCGTTAATAGCATCTTCTATTGGTGCAGTTCCTAAGTTATGACCAGATACAATAATCACATCATCAACACGTCCTGTAATTCTGTAATATCCAACTTCATCACGTAGCGCTCCATCACCTGTAAAGTACATATTTTCATAAGCCGAAAAATAGGTATCTTTATAACGTTGGTGATTTCCCCAAATGGTTCTTGCCATAGAAGGCCAAGGGAATTTCACACATAAGCGTCCATCAACTTGATTGCCTTTTAATTCATTACCATTTTCATCCATTAGCGCTGGTTGAATTCCAATAAATGGTAGCGTTGCATACGTTGGTTTTGTTGGCGTTACATAAGGAATTGGTGTGATCATAATACCACCTGTTTCAGTTTGCCACCATGTATCAACAATCGGGCTTTTCTTTTTTCCAATATTGTCATTATACCAATGCCAAGCTTCTTCATTAATAGGCTCACCAACAGACCCTAAGACTTTCAAAGACGATAAATCATAGGTCTCTAATAACTCTGTCCCTTGTTTTGCTAGGGCACGAATAGCAGTTGGTGCTGTATAAAACTGGTTTACTTTATGTTTCTGTACAATATCCCAAAAGCGTCCGAAATCTGGATAACTTGGTACGCCTTCAAACATTACAGATGTTGCGCCATTACATAAAGGACCATAAAGAATATAACTATGACCCGTAATCCAACCTATATCAGCCGTACACCAGTACACATCATTTTCTCTATACTGAAAAACATTCTTGAACGTATATGCGGAATATACCATATAACCTGCTGTAGAATGAACCATTCCTTTTGGCTGGCCTGTAGACCCTGAAGTATACAAAATAAATAAAGGATCTTCGGCATCCATAACTTCTGCTTTGCATTGATCGGAAGCATTATCCAGCAATGGTTGGAGCCATTGATCACGGCCTTCTTTCATTGTAATATCAGAATTAATGCGTTTTGCTACTAACACTGTTTTCACTCCTGGACAGTGATCTAAAGCATCATCTACAATTCCTTTTAAATCGATTGTTTTGGCACCTCGGAATGAACCATCAGAAGTAATGACCATTTTACAGTCACTATCGTTAATTCTTGTTGCTAAAGCTGTGGCAGAAAATCCGGCAAAAACCACCGAATGAATCGCGCCAATTCTAGCACAGGCTAGAACAGAAATAGCTAATTCAGGAATCATGGGTACATAGATACATACACGATCTCCTTTTTTCACTCCTTGCTCTTTAAGTACATTTGCAAACTTATTTACACGATGATACAATTGGCGATAACTAATTGGTTCGGCAGGATCTTTTGGATCATTTGGTTCAAACAAAATTGCAGTTTTATCACCTCGAGTAGCGAGATGCCTATCAATACAGTTTTCAGTTATATTTAATTTGGCGCCTTCAAACCACTTTACTTCTGGCTTACTAAAGTCCCAACTTAAAACATTATCCCATTTTTTACGCCATAAGAAATGCTCTTCTGCTATCTCTTCCCAAAAAGCTTCTGGATTTCTTACTGATTTTCTATAAACTTGATAGTATTCTTCTAAATGTTTTATATGATAATTACTCATAATTAATTTGTTTTATGTAATCCTATTTGATTGGTTTGATACACTGATTGTATTTCATTTATAATGTTAACATCATCTATAGTAGATGGAATATTATACTGTCGTTCATCTGCAATATTCCGCAATAATTTACGAAGAATTTTACCACTACGTGTTTTAGGTAAACGATTTACAATAAAAACATCTCTAAAGGAAGCGACGGCTCCAATTTCACTACGAACGTCTTGTATAATTTCTTTTTGAATTAAATGGTCTTCGGAAATTACTCCAGATTTTAAGACTATAAGGCCTAAAGGTTTTTGTCCCTTAATCTCGCAATGCACTCCAAAAACGGCACATTCTGCAACAGCATGATGTGAGGCAACAACTTCTTCCATTTCTGCGGTAGAAAGTCTATGGCCTGCAACATTGATAATATCATCGACACGACCGGTTATAAACACATAACCATCTTCATCTTTATACCCACCATCTCCAGAAAAATAATAGCCTGGAAACTTGCTTAAATAGCCGGATTTAAAACGCTCTGGATTTCCCCAAAGATTACTTAATGTCCCTGGAGGCAATGGCAATTTTACTGCAACATAACCTTCTGAACTTGATGACATTTCTGCACCAGCTTCATCCAGAATTTGAATATCATAACCACATACCGGAAAACTGGCAGAACCTGGTTTTACTTCTAACAACTCTACACCAACCATATTTGCTAGCATAGGCCAACCACTTTCTGTTTGCCACCAATGATCTATTACTGGAACTTTCAATTTGTTTTCTGTCCAAGTTAAGGTTGCGACATCACAACGTTCGCCAGCAAGAAATTGATATTTAAGGCAAGACAGATCATACTGTTTTAACATATCGCCATTAGGATCCTCTTTTTTAATAGCTCTAATGGCTGTTGGAGCTGTAAACATGACTTTTACTTGATGCTCACTAATGACTCTCCAAAAGGTAGAAGCATCAGGCGTTCTAATTGGTTTTCCTTCAAAAAGAATGGTTGTATTTCTATTTAATAAGGGACCATAAACAATATAACTATGTCCTACAACCCAACCAACATCACTTGCTGCCCAAAAGGTATCACCTTCATCTAAGCCATAAATATATTTCATTGAGAATTTTAATGCTGTTGCATAACCACCTGTATCTCTAATAATTCCTTTTGGAGTTCCTGTAGTTCCTGAAGTGTATAGAATATAAGAAGGGTGCGTCGCTTGAACAGAAACAGCTTCAATAGAAGGTGATGTTTCAACCAAAGTTGCATAATCAATATCGTAATTTTTCTTCGGAATTTCAACTCCTAATTCCCGATCAAAAACAATAACAAACTCCGGTTTATTTTCTGCTTTAACGATAGCTTCATCAACAAAGGGTTTGTAAGGGATAATACGTTCTATTTCTATTCCATTTGATGCTGTAATGATGGCTTTTGGTTTACAATCATCAATACGAATTGCTAATTCATGAGGCGCAAAACCACCAAATACGACTGAATGAATAACACCTATTCTAGCGCAAGCTAACATAGCATACAAAGCTTGCGGAATCATCGGCATATAAATGATACAGGTATCTCCTTTTTGCAGTCCTATACTTTGCAAGCCACCCGCTAATTTTGAAACTTCATGGTGCAATTTATCAAAGCTAATATGCTCTTTTATATGTGTCACTGGAGAGTCATAAATTATAGCATTTTGCGCTCCAAAACCATCTTTAATATGTTTATCAATACACAAATAACTTAAGTTAAGTTGTCCATCTTCAAACCATTGATCATAGTTGTATTTATCTTTGGATAAAATAGTTTTTGGCATCTTAAACCAATCGAGTTGATGGGCTTGTTGCCTCCAAAAATCTTCTGGTGCCTGGATGCTTTTTTGGTAAAATTCTTGATAATTCATAGCCTACTTTTTATTAGAATTAAGTAAGCCAAACCAATTAGGATTAAGCACTTTAAGTTTGATAAGCACCCAAATAATAACCACGAAACAAATGCCCATAACTATAGATAGCATAGGACTTGTATAGGTTTGGTTTTCAAATTTAAACCTTAGGTAAAGAGTAGCAATAATGTAGATACTAATAATAATATCTGATGCTAGAGGGTTGATACGAAATTTCATGTCTTTAAACTTTAATTAAACTTAGTTTGTTTGCACACAAAACCAATTTAAAAAAAGACTTTAAAAAAGACTTTATTATAAAAGTTCCAGTATTTCTGAAACTAATTTTTTTACTGAAAAAGGTTTGGTTAAATATTTATCAGCTCCAAGTTTTAAACCCTTTTCAATATCAGAAGCTTTATTTTTTGCAGTTAAAAATACGACTTTAGTATTTTTTAAACTGTCTGTGTTTTTTATATGCGTTAAGGTTTGATAACCGTCAACATTTGGCATCATAATATCTAATAAAACGACATTAGGAATTTGATGTTTTAATATTTCTAAAGCTTCACTCCCGTCTCTTGCAATAAACACTTCAAAGTCTTGTTTTTTGAAGGTGTATTCTAACGACATTACAATGTTTGGTTCGTCGTCAACAATTAAAATTTTCTTCTTCATACTTTATGACTACAATTTACTTAAAAGGTATGGTAAAAACAAGCGATGCGCCACCTTTAACATCTTTTTTAGCCCAAATTTTTCCGTTATGTTTTTCTACGATTTGTTTGGTAATCGCTAAACCTAATCCACTGCCTTGAGGTTTTCTGGTATTTTGGTCTTTAGATTGATAAAATTTATCAAAAATATAATCATGATCTTCCTTAGGAATCCCTTTACCGTTATCACTTACAGAGATTTCCACCAATTCGTTTCCTAACCTGTAATCTATTTCTATTATACCTGTTTTTGGTGCGCAAAATTTAATAGCATTTGAGAGTAAATTAGTTAACACTTGTAGAATACGATCTTCATCATATATCGTTTTAAAAGTATGACTGTTTTTATTGATGATTTTTACTTCTTTTTTTGCTGCAATTTGTGATATACTCGCAAGCGCTTTGGTAATCGTTTTTTGAAGGTCTTGATATTGTAAATCTAAATTTAATCTCCCCGTTTCTAATTTTTCGAAATCAAGAATATTATGTATCAGACGTCCCAATCGATCGGAATCTTGAAGAATGTTTTTTAAGAATTGTGCCTTTATTTCTTTTGGCATATCCTCATCATCCATTAATAACTCTGTTGCCGCACGAATACCTGTAATTGGTGTTTTTAGTTCGTGCGCTACGGTATCTAAAAACTCATCTTTTTGTTTGTCTTTTGAGATGAGTTCTTCATTAACATCTTTCAACTGTGTCGAAAGTTGGGATAGTTCTTTGGACTTCTCTGTTAATGCTTTATTGCTTACAATGGTCTCTTTTGATTCTTCTAAAATCTTTAAGACTTCTACCAAACTAATTTGCTCTTCTTTAACGACACTTGCAATTAATATTTTAGCAGAAGCAGAACCTATACTTCCTGTTAAAAGTTTTTCAGAAAAATTAATGAGTCTCGCATCTGCTAATTGCGTATCTGGCGGTAACTTATATTTTGTAAAGAAAATAGACAAAGCCCTAGTCGCTCTTTTTTCGCCTAAAAAACGGACTAATACATTCTTAATATCAGACACGTATGCTTCTCCTTTCCAAACCAAAGCGCTATCCTGAAGCTTCGTGAAATTTTTACTATCTACAAACATTTCGGCATAGTTACGTTCTCTATAATTTCCTTTAGAAATTAAAGAAAACACTAAATAACTCATAATATTAAAAGTCATACTCCAGAAAAATGCATGAGCTGGAGGGCTTAAAAAATCAATCCCAAATAAAGCATAAGGCTTCAAGGAATCAATACCAAATAAACCATAGTGTAGAAAATCGTCAGTTCCTGTATAAGCGTCTAATGTAAAAGGCAAAACTAAGGTGTAAAATGCAAAGCAAAAACCAATAATCATACCTGTAATGGCTGCTTTAGATGAGCCTCGGTTCCAGAATAAACCAATAAAAAAGGAAGGTGCTAACTGCGCTATAATAACAAAAGAAATCAGGCCTATAGAATACAATGAGAGCTCTTTTGAAAACGAAATATAAAAGAAGTAGGCAGCAATAATTATTGTAAAAATAGAAATACGACGAATGTTTTTTATGTATTTTGAATTGCGCTCTGGTTGATTTTTAATAAACTTATCTAAAAATCCATATGGAATTATTAAGTTATTACTTACCATGGTTGACAGTGCGAGTGTTGATAAAATCACCATAGAAATAACGGCTGAAAATCCACCTAGAAAAACAAGAGTAGCTAAAAAAGTATTTCCGTATTCCAAAGGTAATAACAGCGCATAGTACTCGGCATTTGACTCCGGACCAAATGTTATTTTCCCTGCCCAAGCAATGAAAATAACAAAGACATTAAACAGCAGTAGGTATAGAGGGAATAACCAAATAGCTTTCTTGAGATGCTTTTCGCGATTGTTCTCTAAAACTGAAACTTGGAATTGTCTTGGTAATAAAAAAATAGCCAAAAAAGATAACGCAATCATAAAAAGCCAATTAAATCCGTCTTCTACTCCACCAAGTGTGTTGAGTTCCTTGAAATTTTCTGTTTTGGTCATTTGATTGTACAGATCTGAAGTGCCATCAAATAAATAAAATGTGATATAAGCACCGATAACCAAAAAGAAAATGAGTTTTAAAATCGATTCGAAAGCCACAGATGCAATGATTCCTTTATGTTTTTCAGAAGCATCGGTGTTTTGAGTTCCGAAAAAGGTTGCAAAAACAGCAAGTAATAAAGCGACATAAAATGTAGAATCATCTAAAATAGTTGTTGAAATATAACTGCTCTCGCCAGCCATGATTTCAAAAGTTTCAGAGACAGCTTTCAGTTGTAACGATATGTATGGCAAGGTTCCGAAAAGGCAAATTATTGTAACTAATGCTCCTAAAAATCTATGGTTTCCGTAGCGTAAAGAAATAAAATCGGCTATTGAAGAAATTTTATGCTGTTTAGAAATTCTAATAATTTTTCTTAGAATAACAATCCACAAAGGTGCTGCAATTACAGGTCCTAAATAAATGGGTAAAAAGTCAATTCCTGAATTTGCTGCAATACCAATACTGCCATAATAGGTCCAGGCAGAACAATAGACAGCTAGGGATAATGTATAGACATAAGGATTATTTACCCATTTGCTTTGTCGTTTTTTTTCAGCAAGAAAAGCAATGAAGAACAACATTGCTAAATAGATTATTATGATGGCAATTAAGGAGTAATTATTCATAATGACGTTTTAATACGATATATGAAATAATAATCGATAACAACCAGATAGAAAATATTGAAAAATATAACACCGGAATCCCAAAAACTGATCCTTCAAAATTAAAAATTAAGATGAATGGTATATTAAAAATTAAGAACAAAGCGATTGACAATACTACTAACTTTTGTTCGTGTCGTTTTTTCATTTTGGTGTAGTTTTAATTCCGCTAAATCGAAAAACAATAATAACTCTACTAATATAATAAATCAGCACTACAAAAATGTAATGCTGATTTACTAACTCCTAAATTAAAATGATGCTCTAATAATTTATATAAGAATAACCATCTAATGATCTGAAGCTTCACCCGCTCCAGAAGGGATTCTTATACTCTCAACCATATCTTGAACATCTTGTGGTGGTGCTGGTGTTAATCTAGAAACCACCATAGAAATTACAATGTTTACTAGCATTGCTATGGTACCAAAGCCTTCTGGTGAAGTTCCGAACCACCAGTCCTCACTTGTACCACCGCCGAACATATCTAATTTGAATTTCATCATGTAAAACATCATTAGCACGATACCTACAACCATTCCTGAAATGGCACCTTGACTATTCATTCTCTTATCAAAAATTCCAAGAATAATCGCTGGGAAAAAGGAGGCAGCCGCGAGCCCAAATGCGAGCGCAACGACTGCAGCTACAAATCCCGGCGGATTAATACCAAAGTATCCTGCTATTAAAATCGCTACAAAAATTGCTATTCTTGCTGCAGTTAATTCCGCTTTATCAGAAATATCTGGCTTTAATTGTTTTTTAATTAAATCATGAGAAATGGATGTAGAGATCACTAGAAGTAATCCTGCTGCTGTTGATAATGCTGCTGCAAGTCCACCAGCGGCAACTAAAGCAATAACCCAATTTGGAAGATTTGCAATCTCTGGATTTGCTAATACCATAATATCTCTATCGACATATAATTCATTTTGAGCCACACTTGCATTAGAAATCATACGCTCTCCATTCAAGCCTCTAGCTTCGGTATATATTGGTTTCTTTCCATCTAAAGAATTTCCTGCCACATACTGAATTTTACCATCTCCATTTTTATCTGCCCATGCAATTAAACCTGTGTTTTCCCAATTTTTAAACCATTCTGGAATTTCGGAATATGGTTTATTACTTACTGTTTCAATTAAATTTGTTCTTGAAAACACTGCAATTGCAGGTGCTGTTGTGTATAGAATTGCAATTAATAGCAAAGCAAAACCAGCAGATTTACGTGCGTCTTTTACTTTAGGCACTGTGAAGAAACGAACAATTACGTGAGGTAATCCAGCAGTTCCTGTCATTAATGCTAAGGTAATTGCAAAAACATCCCAAGTACTTTTAGTTCCGCTAGTATATTCGTTAAAACCAAGTTCGGTATGCAGTTTATCTAATTTATCGAGTAAAAATTCTCCGCCTTCAACTGATCCTCCCATTCCTAATTGTGGAATTATGTTTCCTGTCATTTGCATAGAAATGAAAAATGCAGGTACCATAAAAGCAAATATTAACACACAGTATTGTGCGACTTGGGTGTATGTAATACCTTTCATACCTCCTAATAATGCAAAGGTTAACACTACTGTCATTCCTATAATTACACCTAAATTAATATCTACTTGTAAAAATTGAGAAAACACAATACCCACACCACGCATTTGACCTGCTACATAGGTAAAAGAAACAATTAATGCACAAATTACAGCTACTGTTCTCGCGGTGTTTGAATAATATCTGTCACCAATAAAATCTGGTACTGTAAACTTACCAAACTTACGTAAGTAAGGTGCTAAAAGTAATGCTAAAAGTACGTAACCACCTGTCCAACCCATAAGGTAAACAGAACCGTCATATCCTGCAAAAGAAATAATTCCTGCCATACTAATAAAAGAGGCTGCACTCATCCAATCTGCAGCTGTAGCCATACCATTTGCCCAAGGAGAAACACCTCCTCCAGCAACATAAAATTCTTTAGTTGAGCCTGCTCTAGCCCAAATTGCTATTCCAAAATATAAGGCAAAAGTAATCCCTACTAATAACCAAGTCCAAGTTTGTACACTCATAATATTGTTGTTTTAATTTTAGTTAAGGGTTACTCGTCGAAACCGTATTTTTTATCTAGTTTATTCATTAATCTTACGTAAACGAAAATGAGAATTACGAATACATATATCGATCCTTGTTGCGCAAACCAGAATCCTAGTTTAAAGCCTCCAAGCCGAATTTCATTTAATTCTTCTCTAAATAATATGCCGCATCCAAAGGATACTATAAACCATATAGAAAGCAGTATTACTAAATACTTTAGATTTTCTTTCCAGTACGCTGTCGCTTTTTTTTGTTTTTCACTCATAGTTATTGGTTTTTATAGATATATCATTGCTTGAAGCGAAATGGTATTTGCGTCTAAAGCTCCGAATTGTTGATTTTTATATTCTAAAGTTAATTTTGAATGGTGTCCACTCATATAGGCATTAATACCTACTCCTAAAGTAGATCTATCATCACTTACAGCATCATAACTGTGTGTTCCATAACTCACATAAGGCTGGTATCTTGTTTTTGAAGTATCACCTTTAAAAACGTATCCAACATGTCCATAGATCATACTTCCTGTTCCATAAGCACTAAACAAATAGTTTTTACCATAGTTACTATTTTGGTATACAGCATAAGCTGTAATGGCACTTCCTTCTTCACCAATTGGCGCATCATAAAATGCATCTACAGCAAAAATTGACACATCTTCTCCTTCTAGATTTGGTGCAACATCGCTACCTGTATCAATTATCGAACCCTTTGGATGCATGAAGAATCCTGCTCCAACGTTAAATACTTTCTTTCCACCCAAATAGGTCCCTACTTTATAGGGTAAAAAATTAGATTCTTGATCCAAAAAATTATAGTCGAAATAACCAGCGTATGTTTTTCCAGCATCTTTAGATCCTAGATTAGCACGGCCGTTATACACAGCATCACCACCAGCAACCGCAGTACGTCCATCTAACGAAGATACAGAAGCATCATTTACAGCAAGTCTATACTGCAGTTTGCCAAATTTTCCTTTTGCAAACACACCTAAATGGCGTGCAAATTGGTCTGACAAACCAATAGTGGCCCATGATTGCCGATTATTATCTAAGGTCATCATGTTTAATGTACTTTGATTGTTGAGTCTGGAAATTCCATTAAAATAATGCAAGCCACCACCAACGGTATGATCTTTACCTAAATTGTATTGCGCCCAAACATCATGGAAAAAAAGTTGTGATCCATCACCCTTTCCTGTTGGACTTAAGGTGGTACTTGTTAAGCTATTTAATCCAAAATGAGTTAAGATTAAAAAGTCTTTGTTAATTTGGGCAAACATTAAAATTCTAGCGCGACGCAAATTAAAGCTAAGCTTGCTATTTTCATTACCCTTAGCGTCAAAGGTCTCATCGGTGTTATAATTGGCTTGTACTTGAGCCCAAGAAATCAGTCGAAGATATTTTGAACCATCTTCGTTAAATTTAAACTTAAGCCCTCCGCTATAATCAGGTGAGCCTTGAGCTTTCATAAATTGAAAGGACATTAAAAAAAGTCCGACCAATAATAGGGTTTGTTTTCTCATTGTTTAAAAGGTTAGTTAGTGTAATTGGTTTTGTGTGCACTGCTAAGCTCTTAAAAACAAACTGTTAATAGAATATTAATATATCTATCTGTTAACTTACTATACTAATCTCTAAAGCGCTCCCATTTAATCAACATAAACTTATCACCTAATTCGGTAACAACAACTCCAGCACCCTTAATGTTATCTGCATTACTAAAGTAGACACCTAACTCCGATGCGTTCAAAATCTTATAAGTTGAGTGATAATTTGAATTGTATGGACGTTTGATATTATACTTCTTTACCCAATTCATAATACTCACATGAGACACACCTAAGATGCGTTCTATTTCCCTATAGGTTAATCCCTCTAAATACAACTGAAGTGACTTGTTGACGTAATAATCATCAATCTTCTTCCCTATTTTATTTACAGAAAAAAAATAATTGCATTTTTTACATTTGTAGCGTTGTCTTTTATTAATTATTCCACTCTTAATGTAATGGTCAGAACCACAGTTTGGACACAGATCAATAGTCATATATATTAATTTAGCATAAATATATCAAATTAGCATAATATATCCAAATGGTAAATTTATTTGTAAGTAAAATATCACAGTTGCTAAAAAAAATGTATTATAGTAAGACAAAATAATTGAAAAATTATGCTTTTTTTAGTTAAACAGTGAGTGTATTAAAATCGGTAGTTCTAGAAAATAAACCATTCTAAAAATAGAAACACATAACAACCTTCGATATTTTATTAATAGAACGAATACAAAAAAAGCAACCTAATAGTTTCTACTATTAAATCATAATAATATATTAGCATCTATAACTACAAACTATGACTAAATATTTACTGAATTTCGCATTAGTTCTTACACTTTCTTTTTCAGCATTTGCCCAAAAACGTATCGATCCCACAGCTGAAGACAAAGCTTTAGCCACCGCTTTAAAAGAACAATTTGAAGATGATAATGTCGCCTTAATTTCTAGTAAAGATCAAGTCACTTTTGATTTTGATAAACGCGAGAAAAAGGTAACCGTCATGCATCAAGTTGATGAAAATATGATAAATATTGATGCACGTGCAGATATACAAGTCTATAATTTTTATGATGGTGAATCCACTATTGAGGAGTTCGAAATTAAGTACCGAAATGACAAAACCGCTAACTTTTTCCTTAAAGATGAAGCGTATAAAAGTGACGATTTATTTCATAATGACACACGTGTAAAGTACACTGGTATTGATTTCCCTCTTAAAGGTTACAGGTACCTTACAACCATAAGCAAACACTATAAGGACATTAAATATTTTACAAAACTGTATTTTAATGGCGAGTATCCAACGGTTAAAAAAACGATTGTTGTTGAAATTCCATATTGGTTAGACGTAGAGCTCAAAGAACTAAATTTTGAAGGTTATGATATCGTAAAAAAAGTTACCGATAGCAATAAAGGCAACGCTAAAATTCATACGTACACTTTAGAAAATGTACCATCTAGGTTTAAGGAATCAAATGCTCCTGGACCAACATATATCTATCCTCATATTTTAATTTTACCAAAAACGTATACAAAAAACGATGAAACGGTTTCTATTTTTAAGGAAACTCAAGATCTCTATAATTGGTACAAATCTTTGGTGAATAGTTTAGAGAATGATAATACACCTTTAAAAGATAAAGTAAAGGAGTTGACTGAAAACGCCAAAACCGACGAAGAGAAAATCAAGAATATCTATTACTGGGTTCAAGATAATATTCGTTATATCGCTTTCGAGGATGGCATTGCAGGTTTTAAACCCGATGAAGCGTCTAATGTGTTTACCAAACGTTATGGTGATTGTAAAGGTATGGCCAACCTAACCAAGCAAATGCTTATTGAAGCTGGTTTTGATGCAAGATTAACTTGGATTGGGACAAAGCGCATTGCTTATGATTACTCCACGCCAAATCTCTCTATTGATAACCATATGATTTGTACACTTTTTAAGGACGGAAAAACGATTTTCTTAGATGGTACCGAAAAATTTAATGCCTATGGCGAATATGCAGATCGTATTCAAGGCAAGCAAGTATTGATTGAAGATGGTGACGCATTTATTTTAGAATATGTACCAACATCTGAAGCTACGTTCAACAAAGAACAGTTTGAATTCACCCTTACACTTAACGACGACACCATATCTGGAGCCGTAGATAAAAAGTTTAATGGAGAAAGCAGATCGAGTCTACTCTATTATTTTAATAGTTTAAAAAATGATAATAAAGATGAGTTTCTAGAGTATTATCTAAACAAAGGGAACAGCAATATTAAAGTCTCCAATATCAATACTACAGATTTATTAGATCGTGATGAAAACATAGATATTTCTTATGACGTAACGATTAAAAATGCTGTCTCTTCATTTGACGGACAAGTGTATATTGATCTCGATTTTGATAAGGAACTATCAAGTCATAAATTTGATGAACGCAAAACGGATTATATTTTTGATTCTAAAAAAGATCTGGAATCTACAACTCGTTTAGAAATTCCTAATGGGTATAAAATTTCTCACTTACCAGAAAATATTTCAGTATCGAGTACTAACTATGATATGGACGTTAATTTTTCGAAAGAAAATAATATTATCATTTATAAAAAGCGGTTTAAAATTAAAAATGCTAAGATTGAAACTTCCGATTTTAGTGAATGGAACTCCTTTATAAAACAACTCAACGCCCTTTACAACGAACAAATTATCCTAACAAAAGAATAACACATGACTTCTAAATTTTTATTCACACTCCTACTCGCTTTTTCGGTTTCCGCTTTTTCACAATCTAAAGAAGAGCTTGAAGCCAAAGACTTTTTTTGGGGAGCTAATGACGCTTATAAAGATGCTAACGAGATTCCTGAAGACTGGAAAAACGAATCTGCCGTAATCATCTACAAAAACGAGAATTACGATTTCCATAAATTTGGAAAAAACGTGACATATACGACGTCTCTTAGAAAACGTATCAAATTATTAGATAAAGCAGCGGTTGAAGAGTTTTCAGAATTCACATTCACCAAACGTTTTAGATCTTCAAAGGGACGGTATTCTTGGAAAAAGAAAGGCGATAGATATGTTGGTGTAAAAATCATAAAGCCAGACGGAACTGCTACCGAAATTGATGTTGAAAATGATGCTGTTGAAGTTGATGGTGAAACCAAACTAGCCATTGCAAACCTTGAAGTTGGTGATATTATAGATTACTACTCTTATAAAAACGAGCCTTTTAAAACAACGTATGCTTTTGGCTTTGAACCTGTTGAAACTAGCCTAGGAGAAGAATATCCAATTATGGATTTTAAACTCTTTTTTGAAACCGAAAATGATTTCTTTATCAATTTTAACTCCTTTAATGGTGCTCCAGATTTAAAAGAAATTCCAACCGAACAAAAGAATATGAGACGCTATGAGTTGACTGAAACTAACATTCCTAAAAGTGAATACACACGTTGGTTTTATCCTTTGGTAGAAAAACCTGCATACAAATTTCAAGTCTATTTTGCACGTTCAGGAAAATTTGAAGATCGCGCCTTAGCATTTCTTCCTGAAAAAGAAAACATTATAAAAACGACTGTTTCTCAAGAAGAAGTTTTAGACCTTTATGACAATAGATTTAAGCCTGATGGTGATGTTGGTGATGTTAAAGATTTTTTCAAGAAGAAGACTTTTAGCAATGATGCTGAAAAAGTAACAGCCGCATATTACTACATGAGACATTTTTATTTGACACGATATATTGAAGCTTTTTATGCTAAAGAAGCTGATATTTCTTCGTACCCATTTATGGTTTATGGAAATAATGTAGTCTTCATTCAAAGTCAAAAACAATTCATCAGACATTTTACTGAATTCTTAAAGAAGCAAAAGATTGATTATGATATCGTCGTTGGAAAAAAACGATATGATGGTCCTATTAGTACGTTATTAATTGAAAAAAACGTAGATGTCATTGTGAAAATAAACACAGCAACACCTATGTATGCGCAGTTTTTTAGTCCGCATACTAACATTAACGAATTTCCTCCTTTAATGGAAGGGACTGATGTATACTTATTGTCATCTAAAAAAACCAAACGTATTATTGATGTCATTGAAAACGGAAAATTACCAACATCTACGTATGATCAAAATGAAACAAAAAAAGAAATCACCTTAAGTCTTAATGATGATTTTTCTGGGATTTCTGTTTCCGCAGTTAATAGTTTTAAAGGGCACGAGAAAAGTGATCAGCATTATGACCGATTACTATTTAGTGATTATGTATTTGAAGATTACAAAAAATATGAAACTGAATCGTGGATTGAATTAATAAGACGTAAATAAGACAAAGTTAAGTTTCAAAACGAAATGGATGCTTTAACCGAAAAATTAAGAACCAAACAAGAAGAGCGTTTTGAAAATAGTGCTAAAGCTGAATATGGTGCAGAAGACATCGAAGATTACAGTTTTGAAATTAACGAAAACGGTCGTTATAGCTTAGATTCCTATTTTACATTTACCGAAACATTTAATGCTAAAAACGCACTTATTAAAAAAGCTGGACCGAATTTTATATTAGAAATTGGAAAGCTCATCGGAGGACAAATTGACCTCACCGAAAAAGAGCGCGAACGTTCTGAAAACGTCTATTTACCTTACCCTAGAAGTTTTAATTATACCATAAAATTAAACATACCAAAAGGCTATTCTGTAGCTGGTTTAGATAATCTTACCAAAACTGTAGATAACGACACTGGAGCATTTATTAGTACGGCAACTATTGAAGGCGAACAATTGATTATCACGACATCAAAACAATATAAAAATTATTACGAACCTAATAGTAATTGGACTAAGATGATTGCGTTTTTAGATGAAGCAAATCAATTTACAAACGAAAAGATTTTATTGAAAAAATTATAAGGTTTTTAATTCAAGTAAGATTTATACTATTGGCATCTCTAACGTTAATCCGTTTCTGATGCCAATCTTTTTTTATATGCTTTAATTTCTTTCACGACTCTTGGAGCCATAATAATAGTTGCAAGCATTGTTGGGATTGCCATTAACGCGAAAACACCATCTATAAAATTTATCATCATGCTAAATGGCGTTGTTGCCGCCAAAATAATACTCAGAATGTAGAGGTAATTATAATAGTGTTTTTTATCTGCTCCTATTAAAAAAGACATACATTTTGTTCCGTAGTATGCATATGAGAATAACGATGACACACTAAATATAAACACGCATATCATGAGTAAATACTGACCATAACCAGGAATTGCATCCTGAAAAGCGGAAGCTGTTAAGGTGACTCCGTTATTAGACGTCGTCTCCCAAACACCTGTGACTAGAATAGCTAAAGCGGTTAATGTACAAACTATCAACGTGTCAATTACTGGACCTAACATGGCCACCAAACCTTCTCTAACAGGTTCATTCGTTTTTGCTGCGCCATGAGCCATTGGTGCTGTTCCAATTCCTGCTTCGTTAGAGAAGGCACCTCGTTTTATTCCTAAGAGAATAAGTGCTCCTAAAACACCACCTACAACGGCATCTCCTTTTATAAAATTAGCTTCAAAAGCATCTGTAAAAATCAACAGGAAATATTTAGGAACTTCAGTATAATTAATTCCGAGAATGATAAGCACCAAAATGAAATACAAAATCACCATCGAAGGCACCATTTTCGCAGCAATGGAACTAATCCGTTTTAAACCTCCAAGAATTACAATCGATGTAAAAAACACGAGAACTCCTGCAATAATTAAATTGGTTCCAAGGCTCACTTCTACACCATTCGGAATTAAAATAATGTCATTAATAGCTTGTTTTAATTGATTGACATTAACTACAGGAAGTGCACCCAACATGCCGAAGACAGAAAACAGAACTGCTAAAAATTTCCAGTTTTTACCTAAACCTTCAGTAATAAAATACATGGGTCCACCTTGCAAATCACCGTTACTATCTTTTCCTCTGTACATTATCGCTAAGGTTGAAGTAAAGAACTTGGTACTCATCCCAACAATAGCACTAATCCACATCCAAAACATCGCTCCTGGTCCACCAACCGAAATTGCCAAAGCCACACCAGCAATATTTCCCATTCCAATGGTTGAGGATAATGCTGTTGTCAATGCTTTAAAATGGCTTATTTCTCCTGGATCATTAGGATCATCATAATGACCACGAAGCACTTTTATGGCATGACCAAAAAAACGAAATGGTAAAAATCGCGACACGATGAGTAAATAAAGTCCGCCTCCAATGAGTAAGACTATTAACGGAATTCCCCAAGCTAGAGAAGAAAATTTTTCGGAAATCGCATTTAGTTGATCCATGAATGAATATCATTTTGTCTTCTAAGATATTACTTTCGATTTAGTGAACCTTAAAAATTAAAGGTATCTTTATTTTTTAAAATTCTTTTTTTGAAAACCAACCGAATCTTTTTTATTGATGCTGTACGTGCTTTTGCCATTTTAATGATGCTTCAAGGGCATTTTATTGACGCACTACTCGATCCGATTTATAGAGACACATCACATACCGCTTATCAAGTATGGTCATACTTTAGAGGAATTACTGCACCTACATTTTTTACCATTTCTGGTTTGGTGTTTCTGTATTTGTTACTGAGAGCAAAAGATAAAGGTGACGATACCTCAAGAGTAAAAAAAGGACTGTATCGAGGTCTCCTTTTAATAGGTATTGGTTATATGCTTCGGATCAATATTTTTGGTTGGTTAACAGGCGAATTTAATAACCAATTTTTTGTAATTGATGTATTGCAATGCATTGGCTTATCCCTTATTATACTTATTGTTTGCTATGTTTTACTTCGGAAACACATCAAACTCTTATCGCTAACATTACTTGCTTTAGGTTGTTTATGCTTTGTCACAGAACCTCTATATCGCAGTTTAGAAATCAATAATATCCCTATAATATTTGCGAATTACATCACCAAATCCAACGGTTCTATTTTTACGATTTTACCTTGGTTTGGATTTACTGCCTTTGGTGGTTTTCTTGCTACCGTATTCTTTTCTCATGTGCATAGAAATCGGTTTCGTTTAATTACAGTGATTTCGTTTTTTGTACTCGGAATATTACTCATCAACTACGCCTCTTGGTTGCTCATGCAATTACATTTTGGTACCGGAATTGAGCTTTTCAAATCCGTTGCTTACTATAATTATCTCTTTATACGCTTCGGAAATGTGCTGTTATTATTCGGTGTATTCTATGCCGCTGAACCTTATTTGAAAGGATCTCTTATTGGAAAAATAGGTCAAAAAACCTTATCTATTTACGTGATACATTTTATTATCATCTTCGGAAGCTTTACAGGAATTGGACTTAAACGCTTCTTTCATGCGAGTTTAAACCCAATGCAAGCTATTATAGGCGCTATTGTTTTTATGGTTATCGTTTGTATTATTTCATTTTATTATGTGAGGACGAATGCGTTTATTTACAAAGGTGTTAGGAAAATGATACGCTTAATTAAAGAATAGAACTTTTTACTACTTTAGTGATTATGAATACAATTGATATTAGAACCGTAAATGTTGTACAATACATAAATCCTTTGAGAGAAGGTGGTTCAATGCCTGCTATCGTAAAAGCAGACGACGGATTTCTCTATGTTTTAAAATTTAGAGGTGCTGGTCAGGGTAAAAAAGCGCTCATTGCTGAACTTATCGGTGGAGAGATCGCTCGCGCTATAGGATTAAAAATTCCGGAATTAGTCTTTATGAATTTAGATGATTCTTTTAGTAAAACAGAACCGGACGAAGAAATTCAAGATCTACTAAAATTTAGCGTCGGACTTAATTTAGGTTTACATTTTTTGTCCAGTGCTATTACTTTTGATCCTTTGGTATTCACTGTAGATGCTATGACCGCATCAAAAATAGTGCTGCTAGACAGTATCATTAGTAATATTGATAGAACAGTAAAAAACACTAATTTGTTACATTGGAATAAAGAATTATGGATTATAGATAATGGTGCCAGTTTCTATTTTCATCATAACTGGAGCACATGGGAAAATCATCTAACGAGAACCTTTCCGCTTATAAAAGATCATGTCCTTCTAAAAAGCGCAACGGAATTAAAAGAAGCTTCGGAAGAGATTTCGAAGACACTGGATTCCATTA
>Ga0316189_10001006_pt1 | contig 28046 bp, 21 predicted proteins | sample LowCovwburrow_MG_FD_204930 | JGI IMG/M metagenome (GOLD analysis project Ga0316189, IMG submission 204930) | Coastal sediment microbial communities from Maine, United States - Lowes Cove worm burrow | ecosystem: Environmental > Aquatic > Marine > Coastal > Sediment | place: USA: Maine...
TTGTTTTCAAAGCTACTTTCATTCGTACGACTGCATGGAGCAGGAGGTAGGGCAACGCAGGAGCTGTTGCCGAGTAGATTTCTAATGCATAATCCGGGTTCAATTCAGGTCACTATTTTGATGCTGAGTTGAAATTGTAATTGAGTAGGCTGGCTAGGCGTTTTGGGCGGCTTCTTCGCCTTGGAGGTTGTTTGCTTGTTCGCCAGATAAACGATTGTATTGGTTGCCAAGCCAGTACGCCACAGAACACCAGGCGACTCCCAGCCCGACTCCAATCATTGGGATTGTTGATGCAGACGCACCTAGGGCTTTGGCGCCCGTTAACAACCAGGCGCCGCTGGTATCCCCGGTTCGTAGAATCGCGGTATCGATAAAGTTTTTGGAACGGTATTTTTCTTCTCTGGAAACCACGGAAAATAACATTTCGCGCGCCGGTTTCATTATGGCGTAATCTCCGGCACGTCTAAATATTGTTAATACTGTTGTCACAAGAATTACTGGGAAGGCTGCCATAAACACAAAACCGACGGTTATTCCCAGCGGTATGAGTAAGAAGGTGGATCGAAACCCAATCCAGCGAATTAGATTACTGGTCACAATAAGTTGCAAAATTAGAGCAATTGCAGTGGATGCAAAATCAATTTGAGAAAATATCTTAGTGCGCTCAATCGGGTCCACGTAGTTTATTTCAATAAGCTCAGCTTGGTAGATCATCACAAATGTTAAAGAAACGGCGTATAGGGCGACAAATAAACAGATCCCGATCAAATAAGGTGACTTAGTGATAAGCATTAAACCGTCCCAAACACCGTCTTTAAGTGATTCATCTTTAACGGTGTGCGATGTATTGGCGAAAGCACCTTCATCAAATTCGGTGTTCTCCCATTTTATTAGCCAGTTAATGCACGGTACCGAGCTGGCTAAGACAAAAGCCGATATAAGCAGCAAATAGCCTAAGCCTAAATTATCTACCAATAGGTTGGTCACAATGGGGCCAGTTAATGCGCCAAGAGTTCCACCGGACGCGATAAAGGCAAATAGTCGCTTGGATTGGGTGCGGCTAAACACATCGTTCATAAAGCTCCAGAACAGCGACACAATGAACATATTGAATACGTTGACCCAAATGAAAAATGCACGAGAGACCCACACCGGCCTTTGTTCAACATTGAATAGAAAAAAGAAAATAACAAGATTTGAGGCAAAAAACAGCGTGCAATACGCCATAAATTGTCGGGTTTTGAATCTACCGGTAATCCAGCCGAAAATCGGCATAACAGCGAATAGCACTAAGGTTGATAATAGTAACAACCATTGAATATTTTCGAGGCCATTGGCAATGGTCATCTCGTTTCGGATGGGCCTAAAAATGTAATAGGCGCATAAAACTAAGTAGAAATAAAGACAGGAAATAAGCAGTGCTCTAATTTCACCGGGGTTTACGTTTACAAATTTTCGGAGCCAGGACATGTCGGAGGATATGAATTCGTTAGGAAGTTGTCGGAGAATAATAAGCGTAGTGAAATAGCTTATTCAATCTCGGGCAACTTTCTAAATGTGGAGTGGGTTTACAGTCTAACATTGGCATCGCATAGGTCGCAAAAGCTAAATCACTAAATAAAGCGAACGTTCGCTCTTTTTTATGCTAAAGTACCCAAATGACAGGTGTTTCCAGCAATGTTTCTCAGACCCCAGAGAAGGTGTATTCACCGGAAACAGAGGGGTATTTGGCATCATTTGCAGAATTTCTTAAGTCCTTTCCGCTACAAGGTGACGCCCTTTATGAGAAGCTTTTTAGTCGCCATTCAGATTTGATTCAAACTCAAAAGGCAAGGGTGGCAATTGCAAATTTAGAAAAAATTCTGAACGCAACATTCGATATTTCTTCAATTTCAGGGTTTGACAAGATGTCACTCAGGGACTTGTCCAAGCGCACCGGCATGAGTATGGGCGCTATTTACTCGTGTATTACCAAGAAAGAGGATATTGCGCTAATGGTTGCTGATGTCGTACGGTTGAGTAGTGAACTGACACTTAAGCATGCAATGAAGTCATCAATCCATTGGTCTCAAATCGAACAAAGCATACGCTTTCATCTATATGCGAGCACTTTATTACAGCCGTGGTATTTCTTTTTGTATTTTGAAACCAGAAGTCTGCCCGTTCAACAACAGTTGGAATCTAAGAACATAGAGCTGGATGCCTTAAGTAGCTTTGAAGACCGAATTAAGGCTGGTGTCGATGCGGGTGAATTTCATACCAACGATGCTGCCATGGTATCCAATACAATCGTGGTGTTGTTGGAAGATTGGTATTTGAAACCATGGAAAACTCAATCCCTGACCAGAGAACATCAAAGCTTATTTAAGCAGGAAGAACTGCTCAACAATTATTGCCAGTCCCTGGTTGGGCTGGTTCGCAAGCTGTTGGCTGTTAGTTAGTTGGCACTTAAACTCTAAACGCATTTGTTTTAACCGAGAATCACTATGAACTACAAAGTACCTTTACGAGATATTGAATTTGTTACACAAGAAGTGCTGGATATGCCCAGCCACTACAGTAAATTTACCAGAGGCCAATTGGCTGACACTGACACGGTTGAGGCGATTTTTGAGGAAGCTGCCAAGTTTTGTGAAAACGAACTCGCACCTCTCAACCAATCGGGTGATGAAGAGGGTTGTCATTTTGAAGATGGTGAGGTGACCACACCTAAAGGTTTTAAAGATAAGTATGATGATTTTGTTGCCAACGGCTGGCCAGCACTGTGCTGCCCAACTGAATATGGTGGTCAAGGTATGCCGCAGTCAGTGGGCCTGATTATGATGGAGATGATGATTAGTACCAATCATAGTTGGAGTATGTACCCGGGTCTAAGTTCGGGCGCCATAAAAACAATTTACACGCATGCCAATGACAATATTAAAGATCGGTTTATGCCGCCAATGGTAGAAGGTAAGTGGACTGGAACCATGTGCCTAACAGAACCTCATTGCGGGTCTGATTTGGGGCTGTTAAAAACCTCAGCGGAGGTCGACGAAGCGAGTAATGAGGAAGGTGCTTACCTGATCAATGGTAGCAAAATATTCATTTCCAGTGGTGATCATGACATGGCTGACAACATTGTACATATAGTCTTGGCGCGCTTACCGGGTGCACCAACGGGAATTAAAGGTATTTCATTGTTTGTAGTGCCTAAGTTTGAAGTCAAGCAAGGCGGAAGTGTTGGCGAACGCAACGGTGTTAGCTGTGGCTCCATCGAAGAAAAGATGGGCATTCATGGTAATTCCACCTGTGTGATAAATTTCGATAATGCAAAAGGCTATTTGATCAGTGAGCCGCATAAAGGCATGCGTGCAATGTTTACCTTTATCAATGAGTCTCGACTCGGTGTTGCGATGCATGGACAGGCACATACCTCCTCATCCTTTCAAAAGGCTCTCGCCTACGCAAAGGACCGTGAGCAATTTCAGGCGGCTAAGCGAGTTAATCCAGATCGTCCTGCCGACCCGATTATTCATCACGCCGATGTTCGGCGTATGTTGTTAACCCAGAAAGCGTTTGCCGAAGGCGGACGCATGTTGAATATGTTTTGTGGGCAGCAAGTGGATATCGAACACTCGCCTGATTTTTCAGTTGAAGAGCGCGCCAGAGCAGATGCTTTATTGGCGATTTTAACGCCAATCGCCAAGGGGTTTTTATCTGAGACCAGCCTTGAGGCAACCAATTATGGTATTCAAATTTTGGGCGGTCATGGCTTTATCAAGGAATGGGGCTTGGAACAAGAGGTGAGAGACGCAAGAATATCGCAATTGTATGAAGGCACTACCGGCATTCAGGGCTTGGATTTGTTAGGTCGAAAAATATTGAAAAGCAAGGGCGCGGCGCTCGACCCACTTATGGATTTATTTGATGAGTTCATTGGCGATAATCGATGGAATAAACATGCTCGTAAGTTTAAAAAATATATGAAGAAATGGAAGTCGCTCACGCGTTCTGCGGGCTTCAAGGTTATGCGCGGGGGAATGGATGAATTAAATGCGGCCGCAGTTGAGTATTTGATGGTTGGTGGCTATGTGACCTTGGCTTATTTTTGGTCGCGTGCGGCCATCATTGCGGAAAACGCTATTGAAAAAGGTGAAGGCGACGCAGGGTTCTATCAAGCAAAAATTGAAACGTCTAATTTCTATTATGATCGAATAATGCCGCGTGTTGACGCTTTGATTGAGAGTGTAGGCAATGGCTCTGAATCCATTATGGCGATGGATGTGGATCGCTTTATTTATTTGGATGTCTAAATAGCCGATGAAGAAATTCAGCGAGATACGATCATTGGTCGAGCGGCGAAAAGGCGGTGCACAACAATTGCTAAGTGTATTGCCACCGCCCACTCGTGCTGCGGATTTAGCCAAAATATCAGATGACCGTTATTTGGCACAAATGACACGCTGTGTTTTTAATGCTGGGTTTCATTGGCGAGTGATAACTGCGAAGTGGCCAGATTTCGAAACAGCTTTTCACGGTTTTTCACTAGCGCAATTGCTCACCAAGTCTCCTGAGGAGTGGGAGTCATATCTCGAGGACACGCGAATTGTGCGTAATTGGCAAAAGATTCAGACCGTGTTCCATAATGCCGTAATGATGGATCAAGTAGCCGAGGAGCACGGTAGCTTTGCTAGTTTCTTTGCCGAATGGCCGGTGCAAGACCAAGTTGGTTTGATGAGCTATCTAAAGAAAGAGGGGGCTCGCTTGGGTGGGCAAACTAGCCAATATTTCATCCGTTTCATTGGCAAAGATGGCTTTATTACTTCGGGCGACGTAGTGACTGCGTTAATAGCAAACGGTGTCGATATTCATGAAAAGCCAAGCAGCCAGAGAGACATGCAAAAGATTCAAGCTGCTTTTAATCATTGGCATGAAGAGAGCGGCGTGCCAATGTCGCATATAAGCCGCATCTTAAGTTTTAGCGTTGGCGACAACGTGCCCGTTGATGTTCTAGCGGGCTACCAGAGCAGGCAGAGTGTGTTGTAAAGTCTATTAAATTTTAGCTTACAGCTTCGTTCTAACCCACTCACACTCTGCATTATCTCTCTGCTTTAAGCGATAGCCTTAACTACGAACAATAAGTCTCCAGCATTGACTTGAGCGTTGTTTGCTTGATTTACGCGAACTATTTCATATTCTTTATCGGCGGTAAATATTTCGCCCGAGCCTGGTACGCTAGACAATGATATGTGAGTAAACAGCTTCATGGCTTCGACTTGGCACAATGTATTGCTAAGACTTACTTTATCACCGACTTTTACGAAATCGGGTTCATTAGGGGAGGGCGTGGAATAGTAGATGCCGGTCATCGGTGAAATGACTTTTATTTCTTCAGTACCGGGAATCAGTAAGTCATTCAAATCGCTGGCGCCAGAATCAACGCCGGTGAAAGCCATTTCTTTCACTAGAGCATCTTTGTCGATGCGGTCTAAGAATTTAGGCAGGTAACTGGTATCGTACTCACCGTTGATAAACGTTTTGTCATTCAGGATGCGCTTGAGTAGTGAGATGTTGGTGCATACTCCTTTGATACTGGTTTCGTCTAGCGCGCTAAGCAGCCGTTTGATCGCATCTTTTCTATTTTTACCATGCACAATTAGCTGTGCAATCATGCTGTCGTAGAACGGCGAAATAGTCTTTCCTTCGTTTACTGATGCAATAATTTCTACGTCTTTACGCTCCGGAAATTTACATTCGGCAACCAACCCTGGGGTGGGTAAGAAATCGATGACGCCATTAGAGTCGATCCGAGCTTTTTCTGCAGTGATACGCGCTTCGATGGAAAAGCCATTATTTGCTACTTTGATACCTTTTATAGTTCCACCAGAGGCTATGTCGTATTGCTGTCCAACAATTGAGACACCAGATGTCCATTCTGTAACCGGATGCTCAACCTGAAGTCGGGTGTTCATTTCCATGAAGTAAATGGCATCGGATTTTAAATCGTAAATAAATTCAACTGTGCCCGCACCGTAATAATCAACTGCGTTGGCTAGGTTAGTAGCGCATTCATAAGCTTGTTTTTGCAGCCTTGAAGGCAACATAGTCGAACCAGATTCTTCTAAAACCTTTTGGTTGTTGCGTTGTACCGTGCAATCTCTTAAGCCAATGATTTTGGTGATGCCGTGGGAATCTCTTAAGATTTGAATTTCAATGTGGCGCATTGATTCAACGAACTTCTCTAGATAAAGATCGCCATTGCCAAAGGCGCTCCTCGCTTCACTGAACACATTGCTGAACGCAGCTTTTATTTCGCCTGCGTTGCGAACAACCTGAATACCCTTGCCGCCACCGCCGTGTACTGCTTTCAATAGCACCGGGTAGCCAATTTCTTCAGCCACCGTAGCGGTCGCTTCTGCGCTGGTCAAAATGCCGTGCGAGCCTGGAACCACAGGCACATTGTTTGACATCGCTGTATTGATTGCGTTGGACTTATTACCCATAGTGTCCATTGAAGACGCTCTGGGGCCGATGAAGTTAAGATTGTTGGCGCGACAAAGTCTGGCAAATGCGGCATTTTCAGATAGAAAGCCAATGCCGGGATGTAGTGAATCTGCTCCTCGGTTTTTTGCAATGGCAACCACTGAGTGCGCATTTAAATAGCTTTCACCTGGTGTTTGCCCACCTAAACAGACCACCTCATCGCCGTCACCCAACATATCAACCGCTGCTGATTCCATATCGGGGTCTGATTGCACCAATAAAACCTGACGGCCTTGTTGTTGTGCAATCCTGATTAATTTGACTGCGGTACAGCCGCGAGCATGAATTAACACCTTGTTGATGTGTTTCATTAAATCTACCGCGCGGTGTACTTCACTCTTTGTTTCTTCTACGCCAACAGATGCGGTGCCACCCAAGACTCTTTCAATAACATCGCAAACGGTATCTGTGGGAATTTCAATGTTGGGGTCTACTTCACGCAGTTTCTCGTCCAGACCTTCAGCTAGTGGATGCTTTACAAGGCCTTGCATCGCGCCCGGTGTGTTGGCTAAATAGTTGGATGTAGTCGCCATTGATGGCAAGAATGATGGCACAACCACTCTCCCTGCGAACGGCATTTCAGTACCACTAAAATAGTAGGTATGAACCAGTGGATGAGTAACAAAGCTGGCCTGCGAGCCTCCTGTGCAATCACCAAAGCCAAATATCACAATCGGTAGGCCTGTTTCAGAAATAAAGTTGGTGATGCGATCATTCACAATGGCCATGGAGAATAATGAATTTGGGCCTTCCTTAGTCTGCATGCCGCCGGATGAAACTAAGGCGACTACTGGTAAACCTTGACTTGCACAATCAACTAATAACGCACAAAGTTTAATTGCCCCGGCCATGTCAAATGCACCCGCCTGGAAGCTTACATTGGAAATAAATGCGCCTACTTTGGGTGTGCTGCCATCACTAAGTTTTAAATGCCCTAATCCGGTGATTACGCCACAGGGAGTGATGCCGTTCTTGAGTGATTTTTCAATCGACTGTCTAAAACCAGGGAAACTCACGGGGTTTGCCGTCATAAGATTGGCATTAGTTTCTTCAAAATTTGAAAATATAGTGTTTTTTAAAGCCTCAACAGTGGTCAATTTTTGACGCTTATAGGAGCCTAACACACGTTGTATTAATAGATCTTGATAAGCGATGTTGAGCTGGTTCCAGAAATCTTTTCGTTTGCCAATGCGGCCTGGGTTTATCTGGCCGTTGTAGGGCTTAGCATGCATTTGTGAATCTATAAAGCGCGGCACCAAGGTTTCAAAGAAGTAGGTAATCAGAACTAATAGCGAGTCTGATAGCCTTGGAAAATTCACCCTTTTCCATTCCTCCACATCATTGAGGAAATCACCCCGTTTGTCATACTTCACAAAATAGCTAAGCCATTTGGCAAATTCCGCTTTAATATCGCCTGAAACCGCCAGCTCATTGCTGGCTTCTTCAATAGAGTTATCAATTTTGGAAGCTACTTTTTCGAGCGAAGTATCTAGTATGCTGCGCAAGGTGTCTTCGGATAGAGACTGAAATTGCTTCGATTCCTCGGCAATTTCACCGAAGTTAGTCACAATGCTGTTATACAAGGCATCGAATACCAGCATGTTTTGAAACTGAAGCTGCATGGTTTCTGTTAAAGCCGGAGAGTAAAGGGCTTCGAGCATTGTCACTTCTTGATCTGGCTGATCAAAGGCATCAAGCGCGGTAGTAGATTGCTGTGCAACCAGACGACTTATTTCTACAAAGTTAAAGGAGGCGTCAGACTTCCAGCGGTTATACAAATACAAACATGTGACGAAACAAAAGTGGTTAGCTGCTGCGTCATAGTTGCTTTGGGGGTCACCTAGGATTAAGGCTGTGATTCTATTTCGCTCAGTATTAAGTTCTGAGCGTTTTTGTTTTAAGGTAGACCAGGCTTTGGATAGTTGCTCGTTGTAGACCAGTTTTTCAGGGTCCGAAAGCCAGCGTTGGAATGAGGCCTTGCGCATCATGTTAGTGCGCTCTTCTAGATCGCCAGCGGGTATTTCCTCTTCTGCCAACCGGCCATAAGTTTCTAGGGTTGAAGACTTAATCCGGCAGCGCATGGATAAAGAACGAAGATACATTAATGAGTGCGCGTACACGCTGGGGTATTCAGAAACCGATTTCTCAGCGAAGAAATGCGCCGCTTTTTGCATTTCCTCTAGATTCGCTTTGTGTGGCTTTTCAGTCCTCACCTTGGCAAGATAGTCAGCCGCAACATTGGGGTTTTCCAATACTTCGTTTTTGGCGCTGATGTCAATTTGTTCAAGCCCGGTAAATATTGCAGCAACCAGGTTATCCATTACCGCAGAGTCATCGCTCGGATCCCAATCGATGACGCCATCTATTGCCCCGCCTTTATACAGTTCGGCTGGTGAAACACCGACATAACGTGCACTTTCTTGCCAAGACAAATTGTATTGTCGTGCGATATTGGCTAGGCCTTTGGGCTGAATAGTATTAAAGGCGGCGTTACGTACAGCAAAAAGTAGGTTAGTTGTTGCCAGCGGAATTGCGCCACCGGAATATCCTAGTCCATAGATAATGCCAATTGACGGCACGCGCAGAGCTGCCATAACGGCAATTAAGCGAGAAATGGTGTGCGCTTGATTATGGGTGTTTGCTTCAGTGCCTGCATCTGCCCCTGGAGTATCCATCAGCGTAATTATCGGCGTGTTTCGCTGTGCATATTCTTCAACTATCCGACATGCTTCAAGGTGATGTTCTGGTGACCAAACACCATTGGCAATACTTCTATTCTGCGCCAAAATCCCGACACGACGGCTTTGATCTCCATATTCAAGCGAAATTTCAGTGGTATACAGTGGGCCTAATTCAAACTCACCATGAATCTTGCCGCGCAATAATCCAATGATGTCTTTGCTGCTGGGTCGTTTTACCGACTCGGCAGGGCTTAAGACTCGATCAACATATTCATCAACCGATAGTTTCTGCAAAGACTTACGCGAATGCTCTATCTGTTTTTCGCTCAGTAATCCACTAATCTTGGAATGCCAGTCAAACGGGTGAACTACGCCACTTAATGCGAGGTTGTTAGCTCGACGCTCCACATCACTAAACAAGTCGATCTGTTTGTCGTTATTTTCCAATGCCTGTACCTTTTTTGATAATTTTTCTAATTGGTTTTTTAGCTTTCGATGAAGCTCGGAGCTCTATTAGGCTGAGTACGTCTTCGCAACGAATCGCTGTATGCTTCTTAAATGATGATCAGTATGCTGCGTGTTGAATACAATTGTTCCAAGTAACTATTCCGGTAACTTTTCTAAGCAACATGTATTCCAAGAAATATCCGCTAATACTTTATTTTGTAGGTTATCACTTTGTGTTATTTGAGAAGCATTTTAACGCACCCATGTATTGTAATGGAAGCGCTGCGTTCATCAAGCTAGATTAGCGGCTGATTTAGATACAAAACCTTATCTAACTTTATTATGCACCATGCTGCGGCAATAAAATCTTATTTTATGAGACTAAATGCCCAGTAACTCGCCAAAATACCCACGCCTGCGTCAAGAACTCCAAAACCTCTGCCTATCTGAAACTGCAATAACTCGACTAAAATTAGGCCAGTTACAATTAGGATTAGGGCGCGATGTTTAGGTCGGCTGATTTTTTCAATTTCGGAGCATATCAGCAAAACTGTCAGTGTGAATGCAATGACAATATGCAGTAGTTTGTCAGCATGCTGCTCAAAATAGAGCAATGCAGAATAACTCAGGCCGATGGAGCGCAGATAGTCATGCGGCACCCAATGTGCAAAATTATAGCTTTGCCTGAAAACAAGAGAACTCATCAAAAGTATGAGACAGCAAAGTGCGGTTCTGCAAAACCATTTTCTATATAGCTGGGGATCAGTCATAATCGATTCATTGCATCTCACACTATCAGTAAATTGTCTCAATTCAAAATTAAACAAAGAGAACCAAAATTCTCCTCAGATCTTACCGGTGTGAACCCAGTTCTTGCGCGAGTGCTCGCTAATCGAGGGATCGTTAATTCTGGGCAAATTGATTATTCGCTGAAAAATTTGTTGCCGCCTCAGGGCCTGAGCAATATTTCTGATGCTGCGGAGCTGTTGTCTGAGGCGATCATTGCGGGGGCTGGTATTGTTGTGGTTGGCGATTTTGATGCCGACGGTGCCACCAGTTGCGCGCTTGCGGTGCGCTGTTTGAGGAGTTTCGGATTGACGGATGTTAGTTACCTTGTACCTAATCGTTTTGAATACGGCTATGGTTTGACACCAGAGATTGTTGGCGTGGCGGCAATGCGTCAGCCTGATATCATTATTACTGTGGACAATGGAATCAGCAGTGTCGATGGCGTAGACGCCGCACAACAGCTGGGTATGTCTGTGTTGGTTACTGATCATCATCTGCCCGGCGAAGAAATTCCGCGCGCTGATGTGATTGTCAATCCAAACTTAGCAGGGGATCGATTTAAGAGTAAGAACTTAGCTGGTGTTGGTGTGATTTTCTATGTCATGTTGGCGGTGCGCGCAAACCTTAGGCGGCTAGGGTGGTTTAAAGAATCCCAAATACTAGAGCCAAACATGTCTCAGTTTTTGGATTTAGTTGCTTTGGGGACTGTGGCTGACGTGGTGCCACTTGATCAGAATAACCGGATACTGGTGCAGCAAGGAATACAACGCATTCGGCAGGGCCAAGCCTGCGCGGGAATTAACGCTCTACTGACGGTGGGCAAGCGAAACCCATTGCGACTGAGCGCCAGCGATCTTGGTTTTGCGGTTGGCCCTAGGCTCAACGCAGCGGGTCGCTTGGATGATATGTCGGTCGGCATTGAATGTTTGCTGGCCGATGACGAAGATCGCGCAATGGCTTTAGCGCTTAGCTTGGATGAGCTAAATCGTGATCGTCGTGTGGTTGAGCAATCAATGCAAGATGATGCCTTGGCGATAGTTGATCAGCTCAGTGTGGATCAGGAAGTAATACCTGCCATTTACGTATTGCACGACGAGTCATGGCATCAGGGGGTTGTCGGATTAGTGGCATCCAGAATCAAGGAGCGCACAAATCGGCCTGTATTAGCTTTGGCCCCCAGTGACAAAGAAGGTGAATGGAAGGGCTCGGCAAGGAGTGTCGATGGGGTTCATGTTCGCGACTTACTAGCACGCCTCGATGCTTTACACCCAGGCTTGATGCTTAAATTTGGTGGGCATGCGATGGCCGCCGGTTTATCGCTGTTAGGCAAGGATATAGATAGATTTAAATCTGAGCTGCAAGTCGTGGCTGAGGAAATGACGGCTGATAAGGATTGGGGTCAATCTATATGGACAGATGGCGAGTTATCCTTTGACGATTTTTCGATCGAGATGGCCGACCAATTGCGGCAGATTTCCCCTTGGGGCCAAACTTTCCCCGAACCCACATTCGAAGGAAAATTTGAGGTGATGGAGGCGAGATTGGTTGGTGAAATCCATGCTAAGCTAAAGTTGCAACCACTAGGCACAAGTCAGAGCATAGATGCCATATTCTTTTCCTATTTAAGTAAATATGATTCATTGCCACAGGGGCAAATAACCGCTGTGTATAAGCTAGACGTTAACGAATTTCGAGAAAGGTTGAGCTTACAGTTAATGATCCAGCATATTGAGTAGTTGATCATCGACCTTATAGTAGTAGTATTGGTATATATGAAATTAATTTTTAATGGAGAATAAGTATGAGTTATCTTGATGCCGCCACCGGCGCAGTTGTCAGTGAGTTACCAGGCGAGGCAAAAGCGGCCTTTATTCGGCGCACCTATGGTCACTTAGCGGTAGCCATTGCGGCCTTTGCATTGCTGGAATCGCAACTGCTGAAAATGGGGCTGGGCGAGCAGGCAATGGCGCTTATTTCGACCAGTCGCTGGAGTTGGTTAATCGTGCTGGGCGCATTCATGTTGGTTGGCACGGTTGCCGACAAATGGGCACGTAGTAATTATTCCAGAGAGTTGCAGTATGCTGGCCTAGGGCTTTATATTGTGGCTGAAGCCTTTATCTTTCTGCCGCTTATTTACATGGCGACACGATACGCGCCTGATGTACTGCCCAATGCCGCATTGATTACTGGCTCACTAGTAGCTGGCCTCACAATGGTTGTGTTCACTACTCGCAAAGACTTTTCGTTTATGGGGCCTGCTCTAGCAATTGGCGGAGTAGTTGCAATGGGGATTATTATTGCTTCAATAGCCTTTGGGTTCAGTCTTGGAATGTTCTTTAGCGGGGCAATGATAATTTTTTCGGCGGGTTGCGTACTTTATACAACGTCGAATATTCTACATGTGTATAGAGAAGACCAGCATGTTGCTGCTTCTTTGTCGTTGTTCGCATCGGTCGCATTGATGTTCTGGTATGTGGTGCAATTCTTGATGAGCTTTGGCAGTGACTAAGCTTTGCGTAGGGCCGTGTATAAAAAAGTGTCTATCCTTGAATAAGTACCAGTTTTGAAAAAGCAGTACTTAGAAGATTGCGTGGGGAATACCCCCTTAATTAGCTTGCAGCGGATGTGGCAAGGCGAGTATGTCACTGTGCTCGCCAAGCTTGAAGGCAATAATCCCGCTGGATCGGTGAAGGACCGCCCGGCCTTAAATATGATTAATAAGGCTGAGGCTCGTGGTGATATTCAGCCTGGCGATACACTAATTGAGGCCACCAGTGGCAATACTGGCATTGCGCTGGCCATGGCGGCCGCCATGAAGGGCTATAAAATGGTTTTGCTAATGCCAGATAATATGAGCGAAGAACGGCGCGCGTCAATGCGTGCCTTTGGCGCACAGATTATCTCTATCCCCAAGGCTGATGGTGGCATGGAGCGTGCGCGTGACCTTGCTCTTGAGATGCAAGAAGAAGGGCATGGTATTGTGCTTGATCAATTTGCAAATCCCGATAATTGGAGTGCTCACTATGAGTCTACCGGCCCGGAAATATGGCGCGACACGGATGGCCAAATAACGCATTTTGTTAGCTCTATGGGGACCACCGGCACAATCATGGGAGTGTCACGATATCTTAATGAGCAAAACGCGGACGTGCAAATCATAGGCGTTCAGCCTGAAGACAATTCCGAAATCCCCGGCATTCGTCGTTGGCCGATTGAGTATTTACCAAAAATATTTGAGCCTTCAAGAGTTGACCGTACCATTGATGTTAGCCAAAGTTTGGCTGAGCAAACTATGCGTCAGATGGCGTCTCAAGAGGGTATTTTTGCTGGAGTTTCATCAGGTGGCGCGATGGCGATTGCCTTGCAGCTTGCTGCTGAATTAGAAGCCAAGCAAGAGCCGTCAATAATTGTCTCAATTGTGTGTGACCGAGGCGACCGATATCTTTCAACGGGAGTCTACTGACTCCTATTATGGAGCGTTCTCAATGAATGTACTCGCTTTCGATATAGAAACTATTCCGGATACTGACGGCGGTAGAAAGTTATATGACTTAGATGGTTTGAGTGACGCAGAAGTTGCCACAGCTATGTTTAATCTGCGCCGTGAAAAGGTTGGCCATGAGTTTATAGCGACTCACTTGCAAAAAGTGGTGGCTATATCTGCGGTGTATCGTAATGTCCATCAAGATAAGTTCTCGATATGGACGCTTGGCGATGTTGATAGTTCAGAAAAAGAAATCGTACAGAATTTCTTTGATGGCATTGATAAACACACACCGACACTGGTTACCTGGAATGGCAGTGGGTTTGATTTACCGGTTCTGCATTATCGCGGTTTGATTAATAGCGTACAGGCTCCACGTTATTGGGAAACCGGTGAAGACGATACAAATTTCAAGTGGAATAATTACTTAAGCCGATTTCATTCACGCCATACGGATTTAATGGACGTGATAGCGGGCTACAATAATAGAGCATTTGCGCCCTTGGACGAGATTGCGGTATTACTTGGCCTACCAGGGAAGATGGGTATGAGTGGCTCAAAAGTCTGGGAGCAATACTGTGATGGCCAAATTAAAGCTATCAGAGATTATTGTGAGACCGATGCGTTAAACACCTACTTAGTCTATCTGCACTGGCAGCATGTGAAGGGGAATCTAAGTGATAAAGCGCTTGCCCAAGAACACGAAGTTGTTAAACAAGCGCTGACCAAGGGTGAGCCACATTTGCAAGAATTCCTCACTGTGTGGAACCCATAATGGGCCTGTCGGATAATGAATTATGCTAGTACGAAAGCACCACTTTGGCCTATTTTTCCGAAAATTTTCGAGCAATGGAACAACCATTACGTCTCAAATTATCAAAAAATTAGTCTCAAACTCTCACTTTCTCCTGACGCAAATCATTATCCGACAGCCCCATAACAATTAGCTTAGAGAGTGCTTTGATTGGAACCCTTAGTTAATTCTTTCTCAGTTAGAACACTAGACCATAAATAGAGCAGCCGATTAAGCCGATATTCGCTAAAAATCCTAACATGAATCCTGGCCCGCGTTTTGCTGGGTCTTTTCTATAGCTCAGCATATACAGAATTCTGCCCACAAAGAATACCAAGCCCAAAATAGCAGCAACCTTGGCGCTAAAGTGATGTGCGCAAATCATCATCATTGGCAGTGTGATGATAAGGTTCTCCAAGGTATTCATTTGTACGCGAAACATTCGCTCGAAGGCTTCATCGCCTGAAATCGCTGGTGCTTTTACCTCACCTTTGCCGCGCGCCACGCCGACCATCATTTGAAATGCCATGTATTGAATTAACAATAATATTGCTACTAATGCTACGTTTTCCATCGGTGTTCTCCAAATTATATTTTTCGATTATTTTTCTAGTATAGCCGAATCATATACCGAACTTGTTCGACATGCATTAGAATAAGCAACCCTTAAAATAATCCAAATCAATCATGGCAAGACGGCGTAGAAATCGGAAACCGCTCGACAAAACACCCAAAGAAATTCAGATCAACTCTATGGCACATGATGGCCGTGGGGTAGGGCGTGGTGAAGACGGCAAAGTAGTGTTTGTGGACTATGCGCTGCCGGGTGAAAGGGTTGTCTATGAAGCGGTGGAAAATAGGAAGAGTTTTCTATTTGGAACAACGCTTGAGATTCTAGAGCCGTCTGAGCATAGAGTAGAGCCTAAATGCGAGGTTTTTGGCCAATGCGGCGGATGCGTGTTACAGCACTTGGAAGAATCTGTACAGATTGAATATAAGCAACAGCAATTGCTCGAAAATTTTCGCAAGATTGGCAATGTAGAACCAGAGTCATGGCTTGAGCCCATGCAGGATTTGCATTGGGGCTATCGTCGTAGAGCTCGGCTTGGGGCAAAATTTGTACCTAAGAAGGGTGGCGTGATTGTTGGTTTTAGAGAGCGAAACAGCGGATATATTCAACCCACCTCAAGATGTGAAGTGCTGCTGCCTGAAGTGTCTGAGCTATTGCCTGTGTTGCGCGACACTCTGGAGCAAATTAGCTGTAATGATAAAATTCCGCAGATTGAAATATCAGTAGCAGACAATGGCATTGTTATGATTGTGCGGCATCTAGAGGTCTTGAACCATAACGATCTAGAGCTGCTCACCGATTTCGCAAAACAGAATAATGTGCAACTTTTTCTTCAGCCGAGTAATTTGAAGTCGGTACACCCGTTGTTCCCAGAAAAACCCGACGCACTTTATTATGAATTTGACCAGTTCGATATTAAAATTGAATTTCTGCCGACTGATTTCATCCAAGTTAATAGCGGCATCAATCAACAGTTGGTGAGTCGCTCTATTGACTTGTTGGATATACAGGAAGATGACTCGGTGCTGGATTTGTTTTGCGGTGTCGGCAATTTCACCTTGCCGCTGGCAACAAAAGCCAAAAAGGTGGTGGGTGTGGAAGGCGATAGAGCCTTGGTTGATCGCGCTATTCATAATAAAAACATCAACCAATTGACTAATGTCGATTTTCACTACGGTGACTTGTTTAAGGAGGATATGTCCGCAGACTCTCATGGGGATTGGTTAGAGCAAAAATTTGATAAGGTGCTACTGGATCCACCACGCTCCGGCGCCGCCGAAATGATCAATAGAATTCCGCAGATTGGAGCGTCAAAAATTGTGTATGTTTCTTGCGGGCCGGCAACCCTAGCGCGAGATGCTGGCGTGATGGTTAATCAGCATGGCTACCGACTAACGCACGCAGGCGTTATTGATATGTTTCCACATACCGCACATGTGGAGTCAATTGCCGTGTTTGAAAAAGCATAGAGCAAACTAGTGGAGTTTGGCGGCTTGTGCTAACCGCAATTCCTCATACAGGGTTTTGAGTCGTTCACAAATTGCTGACCATTGGAAATTCTGCATGGCGTAATCTCGTGCGTCCTGGCCTTTGATAGAGAGTTTATTTTTGTCAGATAGAGCCTCGTCGATTTTTTCTACAATGGAACTCAATTCAAACTTGCACACCCAACCTGTGTTGCTGTGGGTGATTTGTTCAGAAAGGGCCACTCCTTGGGTGACTAAAGGAGGAGTGCCGCTGATCATGGCTTCGAGCACCGCTATGCCAAAATTCTCTGCGTGAGAGGTAAGTACGAATAGATCGCTGCCCTGAAGCAGTAGGTTCTTTTGCTCGCCAGCAACAAAGCCAAGCAGCGAGCAGTTTGTACTAATGTTTCGCCTATCGATTAACTCGGTTAGCTGCTTTGTGTAAGCCGAATCGCCCGATCCGGCTATTAGCAGCTGAAATGGTGACTTGATTTCAGCAAGAGCGTTTATCAAAATCTCTAGCCCTTTTTTGTGATGCAATCTGGCCATGAACAGAAGGATTGGTAGTTTTTCATTCAATTTGTGCTGATCGCAGAGCTTAGTTCGCGCATCCTCAGACAGTGCTGGGGTAGAGGTCCCTAATGGGATCACTTTTGAATTGAGTTTTGGGTACAATTCTAGAGCCTGGCTTTGTTCGGCATTTGATGTGAACTGGATCGCATTTGCCTGCTGAAGATTGTTTTTTTCAAGCAGTAGTAGAAAGATTTTTTTCCTAAACGGGCTTTGCGACAAAGACCATCTATCCAATTGGCCCATAGTGTGTACGAGGTAGGGCACATTTCGTTTGCGTGCCAGATACATTGCGTAGCTAGAGCAAAACGAGAATATGGCGTGCACATGAATAATGTCATAATTTTGAATATTGCCTCGCAACCATCCAACAAAAGCTGTTGAGTAGGCGAATTCTCTGATCGCAGCATTTTGTGGTGAATATCGTTCAAAGAAGATAGTCGGCGCGCCTTTGTAGTTTGTAACTTTGTTGGTTTCAATATCGAGCACGCCGCTACTATCGTCGTTGGTGGTGGCAATATGAGCGTCGATTCCAATTGATATTTGTGTTGCAACCATTTGAATAACAGCCTGACTCGGTCCACCCCGCGATGGGGCGACAGAGGGAATCACGTGCAGGACTCTCAATTAGTTCTCCATGAAACTTGTGGTGATAACACTTTTCGCAGCATCCATTGCTAAGGTGCTTTGCTGCAAGGCAGACAGCATTTCCTTTACCCGCCGATTGCTGTCAGCTTGATGGTTCTTCAAGAAGAGAATGCCTGCGATGCTACACATATACCAATGATAACGCATCGCAGGCTTATACTCAGCTACTGGCTGGAGCCAATATCAAACTCAGTTTCTAGTTGTTTCCATCAATCACGTTGCCATTGGGTTCGCTCTTTGGCGTACTCGGCTTAGCGTTAGGCGGCTGCTTAGGGGAATCTCCGGAACCGCTTGTCTGATTTGAGGAAACTTTCTGTCCAGTATTATTGTCGTTGCGCGTACGGTTTCGGTTGCGATTTCGGTTGCGATTTCGGTTGCGGTTTTGATTGTTGCCTGGTTTTGCTCCTTGAGGACGTCTTGAATCGTCACCGTCTTCTTGTTTGGCCGAGCTATTTTTTGACGGGCTACCTTTGGGGTTGTTTTTGGCTGCGTTGTTCGCATTACCCTTGGTATTCGGTTTACGGCCTCCGCGACGAGGTGCGTTTCCACGAAGGTCGCGACTACCTTGTGGCTTTCTGCCTTTATTGCCTTGTGGTTTGGCGCCGCTGCGAGTGTTTCGATTTGCGCGACCCTTGTTCTTCGGCTTTTCTTCTACAGGAGTATCTCCAGTCGCAAATAGAGCTCGCCAAAGTCGTACGAAAATACCGGGCTTAATTGGCTGGACTGGCTCAGGCTTTGGTGCTGGTGCAGGCTTGTCTTCCATCTTGATTGATTCGATACCAACCGCTGGTGCAGTGTTAGGAGCAATCACCGGTGCGATCGCTCCCTGCTTCTTTTGATATTTGGCCTTTCTCGGATCCTCTTTAGGTTCTGTGATTTCGACCTTGTAACTTGGAAGGTTGGGCATTTCATCCAAGTCTTCGCTGCGCAAACGTTGGATCTTAAAATGCGGTGTTTCAAGCTCAATGGTTGGGATGATGGTGATATTTGTGCCGAGACGGCTCTCCAATAGAGTCACCTCGTGTCGCTTCTCGTTCAATAGGTAGGTTGCGGTTTTTATTGGAAGGTGAGCGTTAATAGCTTCAGTATTTTCTTTTAGAGCTTCTTCTTCTATTATTCTAAGAACGCTTAAGGCTGAAGAGCCCACACTTCGTATATGGCCATTTCCTTCACAGCGCGGACAGGAATGATAGTTTGAATCTGCGATTGATGACCGTAGGCGCTGTCGCGACATTTCCAATAAGCCGAAGCGGGATATTCGCCCTACCTGCACCCGGGCGCGATCGGCCTTTAGGGCATTTTGCAGGCATTGTTCAACTGCACGTTGGTTTTTGTTGGCTAGCATATCGATAAAATCAATAACCACTAATCCGCCCAAATCTCGAATCCGAAGCTGTCTTGCTATCTCCTCGGCGGCTTCAAGATTTGTTTGCAGCGCTGTTTCTTCAATGTCACTGCCTTTGGTTGCCCGAGCAGAGTTTACGTCAATTGAGGTTAGGGCTTCAGTCGGATCGATTACCAAAGCGCCACCAGAAGCCAATCGCACCTCTCTGGCATAAGCTGATTCTATTTGGTGTTCAACTTGGTAGCGAGAAAACAGGGGAACCGTGTCTTCATACATCTTTAGCTTAATGACATTCTGTGGCATCACTTGCTTCATGAATCTAGATGCCCGATCAAATATCTCCTGATCATCAATAATGATTTCACTGATATCGCTGCGAAAATAATCTCGAATAGAGCGAACCACCAAATTGGTTTCCTGATAGACCAAGAATGGGGCTGGTGCGGCGTCTGCCGCTTCCTGAATGGCTTCCGCTAGCCGTTTTAGATAGTCCAAATCCCATTGTAATTCTTCAGCGCTTTTGCCAATACCCGCGGTACGCGCAATTAAAGCATGCTCGCGTGGGATGTCTAACTCAGACATGGCTTCGCGCAATTCTTGACGTTCGCTGCCTTCGATTCTACGTGAGATACCACCGCCCTTAGGGTTATTTGGCATCAATACTAAATAACGGCCAGCTAGACTAATAAACGTAGTTAGGGCTGCGCCTTTATTGCCTCGTTCATCTTTTTCTACCTGTACTAAAAGCTCCTGCCCATTTTTCAGAACATCGGCTATTTGAACCTTTGAAATTGGAGTGTCAGACTTGTAGTTTTGAAAGTAAGTGCGCGATACTTCTTTCATAGGCAAAAAGCCTTGGCGGCCTGAGCCGTATTCTACAAAGGCTGCTTCAAGACTCGGTTCAACTCGGGTGATTTTTCCTTTATAGATATTGCCTTTCTTAAGCGAGTTGCTGGCAGATTCTATATCAAGGTCTACTAATTTCTGTCCGTCGACAATGGCAACTCGAAGTTCTTCTGAGTGAGTCGCATTAAATAACATTCTTTTCATTTTATATATCCAGTCAAGCCGAGGGTGTCTGAACGCCTTTGCAATAAGTGAATGTACAGTTTTAAAAAATGCTTATCAGTTCCTTATGCTTGTGCATACTGAGCGTCGGTGACACTAATACTTTGCGCGAGCTATTAAACTGCTGAGCAATCTCTATATAGGAGAAGTTGCACGGGGTAGCCTAGTCGGCTAGTAAATGCAGCGTTTATATTATTAGAAAATTAAATCGTTGATGAAAACGATTGCCATTAAATTATAGCTTTTTCTATCAGTTCCGCGACGAGTTAGTTTGATGCAGCAATGAGCGAATAAACCAACTCTTGAATAGCATTAACCACAATGTTCAGAACTTAAACGGCTGCAAACCGTAATCTAATTGTTAGTACTGGCTGTTTTGTATTAAAAGCAAAATTAACCAATACTTGATGCCTGACTAGCAGGCAATAATCTTTTCCTAGGATCGTGTAGCGTTTTTTTGCGGGCATTTACAAATTAGCGAATATTAGCCAACATCCAAACAAATATACATGATCGATAATTACTCAAATGATAATTACTCAAATAAAGTACTTACTGTAAGCGTAACTGCAAATAACACCTTGCATCGGTGATTAAATAACAACCACAACTTGATTTAAGTTGCGCCAAATTGCACTAGTAGCAAAGCATGCCTAATCAGCAGCTAGCTCATACAATAGGCTAGGCATCTCAGAAAATTCAGGGTGAGATGCGTTTCCCTGCAGCAGTTGTCGCGTACTGTCTGAGTTGTTGCGGAAATATCCGTTCCCCAAAAATGATTGGGCTCAGTTCATATTACGACACAGGAGTTGTTCAGAATGAGCCGTTTGTTGCTCGATCGACTTGTAAGGGGCTGATAAACTTGGCGTAATACCGAATACCGGTACGTGTTTAGCTAGTTTCAGGCCTGTGATTTATTAAGCCAACTTCTGAATCAAGTTCTATGACTGCTTTATTTTAGTCAGGTAGTTGAGCATGTCCATAATTCAGAATCAATCTGAAACACACACACGGTAAGCTACCCAAAGAAAGCTGTTCTACGCATTCTGCATTTTAAGTGCAAAAAACGTGAGCCGATCATAACAGTTAGAACCCTTAGGCGCAATCAAACAAAAACTGCAGAATACTGAGTCTTTGAAGAGGTCGAGCTAGATTCAGATTTGAAAAAAATCAGTTTAATTTCAATAGTCTGTGAGATTTAACTAAACTCGCTTATAATCAAATGCTTGCTATTTTTCTCACCGAGTTGTTACGTGTCTAGACAAGCTAAACAAAAATCTTCGAAAACGCTTAAGTCAAGCGGCAAAGAGTCACGTATCGGTCAAAGAAAAGCCAATGCTTCCAGTAAGCCTAAGGCGGCAAAAGGGGTTAGAGGAGCTAAACTGCCGTCACAAAGATTAACGGAGAAAGCGGATGCAAGCGCATCCGTTGGTTCCAAGACAGTTCCTAAAATAGCTGCAAAAGCCTCTGCAAATACAACTGTTTCAAATATGGCCTATTTTGTAGAGGTGGATGAGAACCATGCGGGTCAACGTTTAGACAATTTCCTGATTACTCATCTCAAGGGTGTCCCTAGAACACGAGTCTATCGAATTATTCGCAAAGGTGAGGTTCGAGTTAATAAAGGCCGCGCCAAGCAAACCACACGTTTGGAGCAGGGCGATTCAATACGAATACCGCCGATACGACAGTCGGACCCTAAGCTGTTGAGTGGTGATAGCTCTAGATATGAATTTTTGAACCAAGCAGTCCTGTTTGAAGACGACGCTCTGCTTGTCCTTAACAAGCCCTCCGGCATGGCGGTACATGCTGGTAGCGGAATAAGCGTGGGTGTTATTGAGGCAATTAGAGTTTTGCGTACTGATCTCAAGTATATTGAGTTGGTTCATCGCTTAGACCGAGAAACTTCAGGCTGCTTGGTGTTGGCAAAAAAGTCTAGTGTTTTGAAAAGCTTACATGAAGATTTTAAGAACAATTCTCAAAAAAATAGTCGTCTGGATAAACGTTATATGTGCTTGGTCAAAGGAAAATGGAAGTACGGTAAGCGTACCGTCAATAAGCCGCTAAACACCGAAGCTAGGCGCCAAGGTGAGCGTATAGTTGTGGTCGACGATACTGGCAGTTATGCCAGCTCCATCATGTGGCCACTTAGGTCTAATAAAGTAGCCTCGTTATTGGAGGTTAAGTTGTTGACCGGCCGTACGCATCAGGTAAGAGTACATGCTGAGTCGGAAAATCATCCGATTGCCGGTGACCAAAAGTATGGTGATAAAATATTTAATACCGATATGAAGCAGCATAATTTGAAGCGGCTATTTCTGCATGCGGCTAGCATCACCTTGATTCACCCTATGAGTCAAACATCGCTAAAAGTTGTAGCTCCGTTGCCCAAGGAGTTGCAACTAGTCTTGGACAGTTTAGATTTAGGAGCTGATCAATGTATGAATTAGTTATTTTTGACTGGGATGGAACATTGATGGATTCAACTCAAAAGATCGCCAATTGCATCAAAGCGGCAGCGCGAGACATTGGTGTAGTGGAACCGGGCGATGAACAGGCTAAAAATATTATTGGTTTGAGCTTAGTTGAAGCCATGCAGATATTATTTCCAAAATTGAATCAGACGCAGATACAGAAATTAGTAGAAAGCTATAAGTACCACTTTATTAAGGGTGATCTAACGGAGCAAAAGATGTTTGACGGAGTGGAGCACGGTTTGCAAAAACTAAATGAGGCGGGAGCATTTTTGGCAGTAGCAACCGGCAAATCTAGAGCTGGGATGAGCCGGGTTTTTGCTGAGTTAGACTTGAGCCATCATTTTGCAATATCAAGGTGCGCAGATGAGACTCGGTCTAAGCCGCATCCGCAAATGCTGCATGAGATACTTGATTTTACCGGCATAGAACCGCATAAAGCCATTATGGTTGGTGACACAAGCTACGATATGCAAATGGCTAACAACGCTGGTGTTGATGGGCTTGGTGTTGCCTATGGTGTGCACAGCGATGCAGTGCTTCGAAATGCCAAGGCTGTCGACGTACTAACATCCTTTGAGCACGTCATGGATTGGTTGTTTGCAGGCAGAATCACACAGGCTTATGCCTGATATGAGATTGACCAGCAGTCACCTCCTGAGAAAAAAATATTCGAACTCGATGGCTTATATAGAGCTTTTCAATTGTTATAGAAATGTGGAGTGGGTCAAAGTCATTTCCCCTCCCCCCGAGCTACCTATTTTCCTGATTTTTTATTCTTTGCAACGATTCCCTCTGCATAGGCTGGGTTACTTGATATGACTGATGATAAATTTATAGGCGACACGGAAGGCTTGCAAGAAGGTGGCAAGGGGTTACGCTTTGATGTTTTAAATGCCGAGGGTGAGACAATCCCGGCATTTGCGATAAAGTTTGATTACCAGTACTTTGCATATCTAAATAAGTGCGGTCATATTGCTGTGCAGTTGGATTACATGCCAGGCGAGTTTTTTGATGACGAGGGGCGAACTCTAATTTGTTCTACCCATGGAGCAGAATATGCTCCCGATACCGGTGCTTGTTTAGGCGGGCCATGTTATGGGGTTGGGCTTGAGCCATTGCGGTTACGTGAAGCTAATGGCACATTGTTTTTAGATAATGATGACCTTTCGGTTGTCCAAAATGGGGTTGCCCAAAATTGGGTTGCCCAAAATGAGGAATAGTAATGAGGTATAGCTCAGATGTTTGATCGAAAAAAAGCTGCAACAACTAATGTGAATTCTTTGCCGGGTGCTGGAACAACAGGGCAATCAGGAGCGGCGACAACTAATGGCATATTGCAAGAATTAGCCATCGATTACATGCACGATAAAAAAGTGCGTCGTAGATGGAAAATTGCCTTATTTGTTCTATTTGCGGTGTATTTAATCGGTATTATTTTCGTTTCAGGCTCATCCAACAAGTCTGCGGCGTTAAGTTCGTCGCATACAGCTTTGGTTGAGTTGTCAGGCGTGATTGGCACCGAAATGGGTGTTTCTTCAGATCAAATCAACCAGAGTCTACGCAATGCCTTTGCATCCAAGAATTCTAAAGGGGTAGTGTTGCGCATTAATAGCCCTGGAGGCACGCCAGTACAGTCGGCGGAAATCAATGCTGAAATTAGCCGACTTAGAGCCCTATACCCGGACAAGCCAATGCATGCTGTGGTGTCGGACATGGCTGCCTCAGGTGGTTATTTTGTGGCGGTTGCAGCAGACAACATCTATGCAAACCGATCTAGCATCGTCGGATCAATTGGAGTGCGCATGGATGGTTTTGGCTTTGTGGAAGCGATGAAGAAGTATGGTGTCGAGCGGCGTTCATTAACAGCCGGAGAGAATAAGGCGATTTTGGACCCTTTTTTACCGGTCAAACCCGCGCAGAAAGCGCATGCCGAGAAAATGCTTGATCAAGTACACCAACACTTTATTGAAGCGGTAAAAGAAGGGCGCGGCGAGCGAATAACCGATGCGCCAGGGATCTATTCGGGCTTATTTTGGTCTGGAGAAGAAGCCAAGCTGCTAGGTTTGGTGGATGAGTTTGGAAGTGTGGATACCGTTGCCAGAGAGGTGATTGGTGCCGAAAAGATAGTTGACTACACGGTTTTGCCGAGTTTCTTTGACCAATTTAGCCGTAATTTTGGGGTTTCTGTAGGCCAAGGTATTGCGAATGTTCTAGGAGGCTGGTATAGCATTCAATGACGTATCATTTATAAATTGAATAGCGACTTGAATCTGGCTAATTGCAAGGCCAGCTCAGCTATTAGCCGCTGTGCGGAATAAACAAGTCCAGGCCATCCGCTGAGAATCAAGCCTTTAGCGAATAAGGTATAGGGTAGGATAACGAGCGGCGCTAGCCCCAATTTGCGCATCTGGTCAGCCAGGCTTAGTTCGTTCCAAGTCTGGGTGTTTAGCTTGCTGGCTTCCAGTAGTGCATAGTTCCATTGTGACTTGAGCCACCTTCGCGGATGCTTTCGGTCGTCGTGAAAGATTTTGCCTTGCAATACATCAACCTTCCCGGTTATTTGCACGCGTTGGGTATGACCGTCTTGTATATAGTGGGCTTTATTGCTGCGGAATAGGGATACTAGAGGTGGATAAAGTGATTGTTTCAGTACGCCTCCGGCAACAACATAGCTAAATGATACCCAATAGCCATGGGTTTTAGCGGCAGGCTTTAATTGCTCAATTTCGCTTAGTAGTTCCTTGCTTACAATATGGTCGGCATCGAGCGCTAACACCCATTTTGTTTCAATATTTTGTTGTAGACCGAAGTTCCATTGCTTGGCGTGTTGATCAAATTTTCGTTGAATAAAATCGACATTCGCATAGCCGGCGCAAATAGCTTCGGTAGCGTCCTGACTAAAGCTATCAATAACAATGACCCGATCAGCCCATTTTAAGGCATCCAGTGCACGCGATATGTTTGCCTCTTCATTTAGGCTCAATATCAAAGGTGTAATTTGATTTAACATCTATTGTTCAGCTGCGTATTGGAAACGAAGTGCTAATCTAGAATATCTCGAAAACGCCTCAACATGCGGCACTACTGTTATTCGAGAAGCGGTTTTGCTAAAAAGGTCTTTGGTTTTGAAAAACCGAGGCTCTTAGAGTTAGCGCTTTAGATTTCAGTAAAGGCCTTGGTTAATAAAAAGAGGGAAATCTTCGCGTTCCAACATCGTCACCAATTGGATAAGCGGCAAACCAATCAAAGCGTTCGGGTCCTCGCCTGCAAAGCGCTCAAGCAGCGCTATGCCAAGCCCTTCGGCCCTGAGGCTGCCTGCGCACTGATAAGGCTGTTCTTTGAGAAGGTATGCCTCAATAACTTCGTCGGTCAAAGGCTTATAAAAAACCGTATAAGGAGCCACAGTCGACTGAACTGCTTTGCTTTGAGTGTTGATTAGCGCCAGCCCTGTATACAGCTCAACTCGTTTACCCGAGGCAGCACGCAGTTGTTCAATAGCTCGTTCATGGGTATGTGGCTTGCCAACAATCTCATCACCGTGCACCGCGACCTGGTCGGAGCCAATGACTAACGCGTTTGTGTAAACCGATGCAACTGCCTTGGCTTTCTCAATCGCTAAACGTTCTACCAGCTCTTGTGGGGTTTCTCCAGGGTTCGCCGATTCGTCTATGTCAGGGTTGGCCGTCTCGAACGGAATCATTAAACGTTCTAATAACATTTTTCGAAACGGTGAGGATGATGCTAACACCAGTGTTGGGTAAGAACTTTGCATTCGGATAAAGATAGCCGCTAGTGGGAGTTGACTCTTATTATGTTACAAAAAAGCGTTGATTTCCCCAATATTGCGAGATACTCAATCAGAAGCTCCTTAGTTGCGAGAAAAGTTGCGAGAAAAGTTGCGAGAAAAGTTCACTATGATTCACCTTTTGCAATTGTGTAATAATAGGCTGTATGGATGCATTGATTGATCAAGCTCTCGAAACTTTATTGCACAGCGCAATATGGCGCTCGACCTGGCATATGTCGACTACTACGCTTGTGATAGTCGCGATCGTGACGTTCCTTATCCTGGCTTACCGACGTTCGAAGAAGCGTAGGCCGGCATCGAAGCGCGGATATAAGTATCGAAAACGTTACCCTAAGTGATCAAATGTCAACTAAATATTGACCAAGAAGGATTTGTTAAGCCATTAGTATTAGGTATACTGCTGCGCTGAGGTTTCGTTTCATGAATGCCGTAGTTGGCGTTACCTCGTGTAAATAAAAATTTAACGGCAACGAATTTAGCCCGATCAAACCCACTATTGTGGTTAGGAGATATATATTATGAAATCAATTAATAAGAGCGCTTTGGCGCTAGCCGCATTACTAACTGTTGCGGCATGTGGTAATGATAACAAAGAGTCAGCTATCGAAAGTGCAATTGATGCTAACAAAGAAGCTGCTTCAGAAGCGGTAGAAGCGACAGCGAATGCTGTAGATTCTGCGGCTGATGCAGTTGCAGAAGGTGCGTCTGACGCGGTCGACGCGGCTGGTGACATGGCCGAAGGCGCAGCTGATATGGCTAGTGATGCAGGCGAAGCTGTAGCTGATGGCGCATCTGCTGCCGTTGATGCCGCTGGCGATGCAGTTGATGCAGCCGGTGATATGGCTTCTGATGCTGCTGATGCAGCCGGTGAAATGGCTTCCGATGCAGTTGATGCAGCTGGTGATATGGCAGATGATGCTGCCGACGCAGCTGGTGATATGGCAGATGATGCTGCCGACGCAGCTGGCGATATGGCAGATGATGCAGCTGACGCTGCAGTTGATGCCGCTGAGTCTACAGAAGAAGCAGTAAATAACTAGTTATTACTAGGTCTGCCGTCAATTGAGTCAGATTTGTGTAGTTTTATGGCTGTGCATTTTAAGTTGTATGATTTAGATAACAGTTGAGATAATTTGGATTATTGAATTATCGACCAATATAAGCAGACTTTAGTTTGATTATTTTGGTTTGACTAGTTTAAGTTTGACTATGTAAGGTTTGACTAAAAAGTTTAAAAGCCCTATTGGATATGCAATAGGGCTTTTTTTCTATTCGAATTTTTAACCCGGATTATGTATTAGAAATCTACTCGGCAACAGCTCCTGCGTTGCCCTACCTCCTGCTCCATGCAGTCGTACGAATGAAAGTAGCTTT
>Ga0316189_10001007_pt1 | contig 28044 bp, 49 predicted proteins | sample LowCovwburrow_MG_FD_204930 | JGI IMG/M metagenome (GOLD analysis project Ga0316189, IMG submission 204930) | Coastal sediment microbial communities from Maine, United States - Lowes Cove worm burrow | ecosystem: Environmental > Aquatic > Marine > Coastal > Sediment | place: USA: Maine...
ATCCTGGCAGCGAGGTAGATAGCATTAGCCTCGGCATGCACGAACCATTTATACTTGAGTGGCCGAACTTGACGCTCCGGGAGAGTATCGACGATGCCGATAGGGAAGGAGTTGAAGCCTGTGGATCGAACCTCTCCCACATTGCCCACAACCACGGCCCCAAGTTTTGTTGACTCATCTTTACTCCTCTGCGCTACAGCCTCAGCTATGGCCATGTAGTAGGCGTCGTGCTTACTCATACCCAAGCCTCAGTAGTTTGATCACCATTCGAGCGTCGCCAAGTGACGTATGGTAACCGTCCATGTCCAGGCCAGCCCGTTCCATACATTCGGGGAGTGAAGGTGCTCGATCCTTGGACCAATCAACAAACATCATGGCCGGATCCAACACGCGATGACGGAAGGGTAGGTCAGGGTAGAGTTGCTCCAAGAAAGGACGGTCGAAGGCGTTGAAATTCTTACCTGCTACCGTGGCTCGCTCTTGGCTGAAATGCTCCATAATGAAGCAGTCAAACAGCTTAGCAAAACGCTCCGGGGTAGTGATGACTGCACCACACTCTAGCTGAATGTCTCCATCATGGATAATCTGTGGATCGACCTTGGCCAGCACCTCGATAATGCCAGTATGCATTTGGATAGGCACCAGTGACCATACACAACTGTCACGCCAGATCAGTGCCCTAAATGTAGGCAGGGCCTCAACTGGATTAAAGAACTCTGTGTTCTCGACCACTGCACCCACCTCAATAACTGAATGGAGTGTAGGATCTAGTCCGGTTGTTTCGACATCGATGGAGATATACCGCATTCTTCTTTACACCTTTTGATTAGTTGTTGGCTTATTGCTATTGCTAGAGCGGGTAGCCCGTTAGTATTCCGGTTACCAGTGCATAGCCCGCTCAAGACTTGGGCACTTGTAGAGAGTAGGAGTCCGAACTCAAACTCCGCCAGTAGTTTCTCATGCTGATCCACGTTGTATCCTTAATGCGTCGCGATCCTCTTGATTCAAGTCAGAGAAAGCCATACGCAAGCCATGCTTTTGTGCATGCCTTTTAGCTCGGGTATATCCAAGCTTAGAAAATCGGAATACAGAATCTCGCCACGCATACGCATACTCATTGAATGCGTCGTTGGTTATACTGCCGTTGCGGAAAGCCTTCGCCGCTTCACTGAATGTCATGAGGATACCTTGCTATAGATTAGAGAGATGTGGTTGTGGGCTAGGCCCCAGGACTGAGCGATTGAAAATGTTTCCAAGGAGTAAGTGTAGCCATAGCTATCACTCTTAAGCCCATACCAAAACAAGTTACGCTTCACGGCCACCCTTGGGTATAGATTTTGTAGTGTATCGCAGAGCGTGACCAGCTATAGGGAATCGCGTGGGTCCAATGCCAAGAGCTACTCAAGTGTTCTGACTCTGCTACCCCGTAAGTCAGGCTTATGGCATACCATCTGAGTGTTCGCTTCTTCTTCATACGATACCGTAGATTCTACAAACCTCAGCCGTGATATAGGATCCAGATGCGTCAGTCATGTAGTGACTTGAATAATGTTCTTCATAGCCAAGAGATAACTCACCAAACCACCAGATTCTAAGCCGACGATGCATAACGACTCCATGATCTTGACTCTTGGTAGCCAGTCCACCAGACATACCCAGGGGTCGTGATGTGCCTAGTGTAGTTCAAAGACTCCCCGGATAGAAATATACAACTGCCATAGTTCCTAACACGACGCATAACAGAGCCACATTCTTGTAGTGATTGACCTACCCCAGGAGAGTGTTCCTGCGTAGTCATAGACATGGCACCTGCCGTAGTGTGAAAACGACGATAAGAAACTTCTATTCACTATGCTGGCATAGGCATATGGCCCGCAAGTTCTACGACTCATAGTGCCATGACCCTAGCTTGTTGTAGCTGGCACACTCTGCCCAGCGCCAGCTATGACTGAAGAACATCTCGATCCGTGAATCAACAGTGTCGTAGGTTGCGTATCTACGCATCAAGAACCTTGTAGATCAGACGCATGGTCTCAAGATCCTCGACGCTTACAGCGTGGAAGTCTGGCAGCCTGACCTTAGCCCCGAGGAGCAGGACTGTTTGCTCCACGGTCAGGTCCTTGATAACAAGATCCTGCACGTCAGTGACCAGGTTGTTCCACTCGATGACACGAGCATAGTTGTCCTTATACTCCTGCGTCTCCATCTCTCGTAGACGTTCTTCAAACGCTGCGTGCTCAATACCACCACTCATACTAACACCAATCCTGAGATGTGCTCATAGCGAGCATAAAGTTTCAACGCGGCTGTTTCTTTATCGGGTGCCTCGACCTGTGTCGTAATCATGTAGCTTATGCCGAGAGCACCCTTAGCCCTACCCTTAAATGTTGCTTTGTAGATCAAAGATACTCCTCGATATGTTTTGCGATCATTGAAAACGTGTGTCCTTCTCGGTCATTCATATGCATCAGCCTATGGGATACCACGTCTTTGAGCATGGCTGCTTGCTTAATGTCTTCAGGCAGCATGGAGCAATACTCATCGCCGTCAAGGAGATAGGTATCATCCTTCCACTCACCTTCAGGGTAGACATCACACAACACTCCGAGGCAGCAAAACTTATTGCCATTCCTCAATGCTCCTGTGCCCTGAGTGTAGTCACCCGACCGCAGGGCCTTGAGCCACTCGTCTTTAAGCTGTTGCTGCACGAATCTTCTCCAAACATTTCAGCCCGTGGGCACAGGTGGGAACAAACGAATCACCATTGTGGACGATACACCCATAGAACGGCTCACCCTTGAGGATCTTACTCCAAGCTACGGCGCGTTCCATCCGCATACCCGTTGTATACGGCTCCGGGAACAGGTGAGGATCACCATGCATCTCGGTGATGGTTACCTGCTCGCCACGAGGGAAGTGTGGCGACTGGAAGTAGAGCGGAACCTCCGTGTCAGGATTCTGCTTGGCCCAGAGGTCGGGTGCCCTATAACGTGTAACAGTGTAGCCACCCTCCTTGACAGGCTCGTAGCCCATGTCTAGAATGGCCTTGCTTTGGATCCCGGAAGTCCACACTAGTGGGGAGACATACGGCCACTCGCCACCAGTGTCTAGGAGCACCTTACCGATTTGACCATCACCGTTGGTTCTGTATCCTATGACTTTCATATTATCCTAACTGTTGCGTCTGCGTGGTCAACCTCACAGTCGCTAACTGTCACGAAGTAATCACAAACTGGGCGATCAGGATTCTGTCGCTTGATGGACTCCAGCCAGAGTATAAGTTCATCTACTGTCATGGCCACACCCCGAGCAGCGAGTGTAGCCCTCGCGCATTCCGCTCCCACAGTGGCGGCAAACGATCTTGCTGCTCATGCAGGCAATGATTGCCAAACCGATGATCCCGAGAAATACTCCCAGGAAGAATCCCATAAGGGGACGCTGCTTACCGCTTCCCACCATTGTCGAGATAAGAATAATCGACAACCAAATAACAATAATCATGCGTTCAAATACCTTTCGCCCAGTTCACAGCAAGCATATGCCTGCCCAAATAAGTTATCGTCATCGTATGACCAGACGATATGTCCGGTCGGATTGAGCTTCTTCAACTCAGGATCCTTGATCATTGCGGCACGAGTCCGCACCCATAGATATGGGATTGCCGTGTCGTAGACTTTAGGATACGTGTGCTTGCAGGTCACAGATTCAAACCTTCCAATGTCCTGGAACCCAGGCCCCAGTTTTCTCGTCGCGGGTGAAGTCAGCCATAATAGATGGCTCACTGGTAATAACGTCCTTGGCAATCATGCTGAAGAGATAGGCAATCTCCTCCTCAGCACTCTCGTGTGTTCGCATGGCAATCATGTGCCTGATTGCACGCATGTTTGCGGTCATGGTGATCCCAGTGGATACTCCCTGGCCTATAACTCGCCTGAATAGTGAGGTCAGCTTCTTCTTGGTAGCAAAGGACTTCATGTCCGCAATACCCCATAGGTCGCATAGCTCCTTGTAGGCTCGCTCGTCCTCACTAAATGCGTCTTCAAGGATCTTGCGTGTTATGTCTTTCTTCTTCTCGAAGACACTAGTAGGTAGGCGTTGTATCTTACCCGCGCCGTAGCACTTGATGCAGTCGGCACCCTCACACTCCTTACACTTGCGATAGCCCATGAGAGACAGGTCACCCGAGGCCAGTGACTTAGGCATCCAGAAGGGCACGTCGTCATAGCGAACATACCTACCAGACTGGATTGAATAAGCTGTGCCTACACGGTGTCGGACTAGCTCGACCTCACAGACCCGCGTTACTCCCTCGATGGCATAGGTATAACTCGCATGCTCGATCACTGATCCGTGGCCAGAGGCTACCACGTTGGTCAGATACTCGTGCCAATCCTTACGCACGCGCGTAACGTTCGGGTTCAAGCCAGGCTCAAAGCTAAGGTAGCAACGCTTCGCGTTCATACCACAGATAGCACCGGCATCGCTTGTCTCGGGTGGCTGGTTGCCTTGACCCTCGCACGCGGGACAATCCGAGGAGTAATCAACGTCGAAGCCCGAGCCTCGACAGGTCTCGCATAGGTCGCCACGTTCAACGTAAGGGACATCTGTCTCCTCTGCTCCGCAACGGTCGAGCCACCTACGCATAGCACCGGGATTGATGCGTGTCTGTGCCGTGCGGAAAATCTCAATATCAACTTGATGCATTAAAACCAACTTGGTCCTTGGACCTTAGGCCCATCGGTGGAGTGATTGATAAGGTTGCGAGTGTGTAGTGTTTGTGCCCACTCGGCTTTGATCGTCTTGACTGGTAGGTTCAGAGCCTTAGCGCCGTCACCATGAGTAACGGCATAGACAGTATCTACCTTACCACACTCGACACGAGACATGAATGGCCCGTAAGGAATCTTGGCACGGTAGCAGCCAGTTGCTGTAACCTTATAGCCATGAGGCGCGTCGATTAGCATGTTTCTTTGCTTGCTAACTGCCCTCACACTGGATATAAAGTTAGGTGCTATGGCATCGTCATTATCCAGGCGTGTCGTGATTGTGCACTGATCACCTTTAAGTAGCCACTGCAACTTAGTGAGCCAGTTACTCCCACAAAGTATAGGTGTATACTCTGGATAATCATAGATAGATAGCGGCGTATACTTGTCGAACAATACAAGCCACTCAAAGTCTCTACTGTCTTGGGCCTGAACGGAGGGCAGGCAGATACTCTCAAAGAGCATCTGCCTATGTTCAAGCCACTCTTTACTGAGCACATCTAGACCATTCTTATCTAGGCGTGCCCAGTTAGAGTCGCGCACGTTGAATCTTGTTATCAGGTAGTGGATCAAGAAAACTTCTCAAGTGTGTTCACGATAGCGTGGGCTCGTTCAATAACAGCCCCATCGTTCTTGGTGTCATAGTCCTTCTCTTTCATATCCATGGTAACGATATGTAGCATTGCGTGAAATCTAGTTTCCCGCCACGCTTCTCCCAGTGCCTTCTCCATCTCGCTACCCTCGTCGCCGTCATAAGTCATGGTCTCTCCTAATTTAATAAGTGGATATCTCACGACGTCCACTTAGACTCTTTTACCGAAGTGGTAATTGGGCTGCCGGAATCGAACCGGCTCACCGTTAGCCCTCTTGAAACTCGTCTACATACTTACGCACAATGTGTCTTGGATTCCAGCCGTGCTTGATCTCCTCACCGATACGACCAATTGGACGGGTATGCTTGCTGATGTAGGTGCTGGACACTCCTAAGGAGACTAGTGCTTGGCAGGTAGGCAAGCCTTGCTCCCGCAAAGCATGGTATCTTTCCATGATCTCATGCTCTTCAGCGTCGGCCTCAGCTTTGATTGCGTCTCTAACTACTTGCCAGTTGTCTGGTATCTCTGATTCTGGCCTGATGGGACGCCCCGCACAAGGAGCAATGCCTATACAGAATTGCATGCTCAGTGCCCCACACTCCTGGCATGGGTATTCCTGTGGGTTACCTACTTCAGTAGCCATTTGATTGTCCTCTCTGGTGTGGTGTCATGGCGCTTTCTAAGACTTCTCAAACTATCAGGGTGCATGTAGCCATTGTCGTAGCATGTCTGCAACAGTATTGCTTCTGGCCTGTGGAGTAGTCCAGGAGACACTGGCATGTGGTAGGCACCGATAAAGATTCTTTCACACAGGTTCTTGACGGCACGGCATAGCTGATAGATACCCTGCTTCTCCATGTCATAGCGCATCACTTGGATCAGTTGCTTACTGAACAGTCCGGGCGTTCCCCAGTCTGACTCTGTATTAGCTACCACATAACTCCAGTAAGGACTCTCGAAGACTGTTGCATGTTTCTGGTAGTCGTAGCGACTAGGCACGTGAGCAATCCACTGCTTGTAACCGTAGCCCTCTAGCTCCCACCGTGGCATAGAGGTTTCGAGTATGTCCGCATAGAGATACATGCGCTCCTTACTCTTAGACTGAGATGCGAAAGCGTCTCGATTCTCTTCAATGCCTGTTACTTCCATCGCCGGAGGATGCCCGAGTCTAGCTGTTAGCTGCACGTTGCGTGGATCGAGGTTGCCGAGACGGAGTCTTGATACAAGCATATCGGCTTCGGAACCCTCTCGCTCTGCCTGCCTGATTTGGCTATCCACGGAACGTCTTCACGACAATAGAGGAGACAGCAAGAATCAGGAGCAGCATGATAAGGATTGAGTATGCAAGCTCATACCATCTTACTGGCACTGGTGGGGCCTCAATCAGGCACGCCTCCCAATCCACCTTGTCGATGGAGCGATAGCGAATGTCTTTGCTGACAGCTACTCTAACGTAGTCGCCACCTTTATCGAAGATAACCCAGCCGATCTGTTGATTGACTTTGTGTCTGACCTTGTGACCAGCAGGCCACGGGACTCTTGTAAATTCTTTACTCATCTAAACACCTTTTTACAGACTGGGCAGCCGACAGCCAACCCTTTTCCACCACAGTGAACATCTAGCAGACCAGCCCTGGCCCACTTAGCGTAAATCAATTTTCGTATATGCTTCATGTTTGTATGCTCGGCTCTTGACCGTTAAGCCAAGAGCCGAGCATCGTCCTTCCTTAGTCCGTGGGCAGGTTCTTAGCCCATGGGACTTCCGATGCGAGGTAGCAGTGCTCGGGCTGTGCCGAGAGCACAACGCGACCGATTCGCTTTTCGAGCTGCACGGTATCGTCGTGGTTGATAACGATGCGTGCTCCTTCCAAGACGACGACGGGATAGTTGACCTCGGTCAAGATACCACGATACTGATACCTGAGCCCCAGCCACACGACATGCTTCCCGATCCAGGGATCGAGGTGCTTAGCGGTGGCGTCGATACCAACCGATTCCAGCAGGGGAGCATCCCCGTTTGAGCGTGCTTCGCGGGCGGCCATTTGAAGTTCTGCGTCCATAATATTCTCACTTGCAAGTAATTAAAAGAGATAGTCGCCTTGAATACGACCTTTGAATGCTACCCACTTGTCTCCTGATTTGACAGTGTGGGCAACGACACGTCTGAAATGATCCCACCTACCAGTGGCAGAATCCTTTACCTTGATTGTAAAGCTATAAGCTTCTTCTGGATTTGACGTAGATCGGAATGGTTCCTCCTCGCCTGTAATAATCTCGACTGTTTGAGCTACGCGATTGGTGACAATCCTAACGTCCACCTCTTGACCGTCTTCACTAAAAGTAAAGCCACTCGTGTAGCGTAACTTGTTGCCAAAGTTCTCAATGTCCATCACCATGGCCCACTCCGTTTCTTTCCATGGATCCAAAGTCCGCCACCACCAACTTTGGCAACGTCCTTTAGGTCTTTAGCTTGGGATCCAACGCCCCATATCATGATGTATACCGTCCCGAGTTTGTGTTTCTTACGGTAGGCCCGACCCTTCTCGATCTCTTTAATTAAGTGACCGTGATCAAACTCACCGTCCGTTACCAAGACGATTGTCACGTCTTGGACACGTTCTTTCATAGCTAACCTAACCGCTAGGTCAGCCCGAGTCATGCCGCTGATAATACTTCCTTGGAGGTATTTCTCAAACGCTTTGTGTTCCGTAGGCATCTCTGCCCACCCTGGGAGGACACACTTGGCACTATGCTTCAACCTCTTCTTGTGCATGCACTTGGGCTTACCTTTCCAGCGGACAGGTCCACCAGCAAAGTTGATAAGCCCAACCTGAAACCCGTCCATTGGCGTGCGAGTAATTAGAAGAACAGATTGCATGGCAAGCTTAAGATGCATAGCCATGCTGCCAGACGAATCTACTACGAATAGTATCTTGTCGGACATTCTAAAATTCTTTACAGGCCGAACAATTTCGAGCGGCATGGGTCGTTCTTGCGCTAGCGCCGGAGCAACCAAAAGGAGAAGCAGTAGTGCCTTGTGCATTTTCTATCCGTTCTTGGAGTCGTATTCGATGAAAAAGACATCGATACTTTTGCGGACATTCTCTCGCTCAGTATAATCTGTGCAGAGTTTTCCGCAACGCTTACATCCTCCGTCGAAGATCATGCGCTTACGATACGAATACAAAAGTCCTAGCCAGATAAGTAATGCGGCTATCATTAGCATGCCACCAAATGCCTGACCAGTAGCGCTGAATAACGCCAACCCAATACCGAGTGGTAGCAGGGATGCGAAACCCAACACAGAGGCGCAAGAGGCACTACTTGGTGAGCCGTCAAAGAAATCCTTGTCTAGACGGTAGACATGCTTCTTGAGCAGCCAATCGTGATAGCCTAGCCTACATAACCACTTCATTACTCAGCCCGTGTTCCTCAGCCAGTTCAACCAGGCCGATGTCCCAGTGCATTGGTGAGCGATTGTCATGCAAGCTTTGAAGATCCTCTAAGAGCTGCGGATACTCCTCGGCACCACCCAGAGCTTCAGGGCGAGCAAGAAGGATATCCTCAATGCTAATGCTACACTCTGGGTCGTGTATTCCGTTCGCCTCAATCAGCTTTATCAACTCTTTGCTAGGAGAGTCAAAGCGCATGCAATCCTCCTCGGATAGAAGGATACCGATTGCACACCGATGTCCTTCGTTGTCCATATAACGACAGCCGTTCTCATTCTCACACTTGATCTTCTGCGTGAGAAGGTGCTCGGCAACCGTGTCGAAAAGACTTTGCTTGTTCATACCATCTCCAAACTATAGTCGTTAGCCAATTCAACTAAGGACTCTTCCCACATGGACGGCGGCTCTTGATCGTGCATACGTTGCAGGTCCATCAGTAGCCGCTCATACTTGGCAGCGTCCCCAAGAGCTTCAGGAGCCAGCATGACGATCTCTGTTACACCAAGCCCACAGCTATTGGGAATGTTAGCTGCGGCTAGCTTCTTGGAAAGCTCAGGATGGTCATCTGGATTATCAAAGCGCTTGCAATCCTCCTCGGATAGAAGGATGCCAACCGCACACCTATTACCTGCCGGATCAAGGTAGAGGCACCGAGTTGCATTCTCGGAGCGTTCTCTCTGAGCCAACAGATGCTTGGCAACCTTATTGAATACTTCTTGCTTGCTCATACACTACTCGGGTCTACATTGCAGATCGTGAGGAGCAGGTTGAGCTTGCGCTCAATACGCTCCAACGTCTTGTGGTTTTCCACCATGGGAGTGAACGGGTTGTGGATAGGCTTGGTCTCCGGCGCTGCCATAGTCCGCGTGACTGTGACCTTTGCTTGACACGCCTTGGGCTTGGGCTTGGGCGCTGCCTGAGACAGCGCGTCCTTGACACGGTCAATGATATACTTTGAAAGAGCTTCACCTTTCCGCATCCGATAAAAAGAACCTGTGGACACTCCAAGGTATTGTGCGGCTTCTTTGGATGACATGCCAGCAGTCTGAGACTTGAGCATGTGGAGCCAGTAAGTGGTAAGGGGACGACTGTTGAAATTACGCGGCATGATTATCTCTTGAAAAGGTTGATGGTTCGGTCGCGCCAGCCAAGTTTTGTCTTGACTAATCTGTGGCGCTTAAGGTTTGCGACTAATGTTTCGATGCCCTTGGAAGTAAGTTGCATCTTCTTACGGAGTAGACCTGTGGAGATCAGTCCGTGTGTCTCGACGAGTATCATTGCATCTGCAATGAGCGGTGAATCTTTCTTCAGCCGCTTGCCTTTGTCGAGTAGTGTCCGTTCTGCTGAGTCTCGCTCAATTTCAGCGAGAAGACGTTGGACGTATGGGAGTTGGTCAATGTGATCAGGGCAATAAGGTTTCCAGTGTCTTGGGATTTTGGAACATAGTAGGCATTGCCTTCGGTTCCTCGGGAGGGTTTCACGGTATAGCCTAACGTCATACATTGCCGCAGGTGGGATTCGAACCCACACTTGAGGGATTTTAAATCCCTTGCCTCTGCCTATTGGACTACTGCGGCCCCGAGGTTATCGACCCCGAGTCACTGAATTGAACCAGTCATCATTCGGGGTGCCACCCTCGAATGCTAGGTAATACTTATCGAGCGTCCGACAACGCTTGTCTGATTCCTCCCTGGATACATCCCGGAAGATGTAGCCAGACTTGATGATCGCCCACAGCTCCGATAGCTGCTTCATAAGGTTCAACTGAAAACCCTTGGAGGCTCGCATCCTGTGGCTAGCAACGCGGATCTTACCCGGCTTACATGCTAGTTGCTCGATACAGATAATGAAGTTGCTACCAACTTCCTCACCGATAAGCCAGGCATAAATGCTGAGTTGCCTGGCCCATGATTCATCGATCTCCTCAAAGAAGTGACCGATGTTAATGTCAATCCCACCGAGGTGGTAGAGGTGACAGTCCTTGTGCGTCTGTAGATGGCTGCGGCTTTGCTTGCCTACCCAACCGTCTCGACACTTGACGTAACCCTTCTTGGGAGAGACGCCATTCTTTGAACAGTAACCGTTGACCTTCCAGTCAACAATCACGTGTGCTCCAGCATCGCTAACGTAGTAACAATCTGGCTTACCCATGAGGGTTGGACCCTCCACCAAAGGATCTACCCTCACTTCGCCTTGTGCAAGAAACTCGAATCGAGGTTCCTCGGAGGCTTTCTGCAACTCGATCATTAGATCCGTGAGTGCGCCGCTCTGCTTGTAAGCGTCAAAGACAACCTTACCAGCTATGCGTGCCCAATCGAGATGCTCTTCTGAACACTGCTCCTTCAGCAGTGGCTCAAGAGCAAACTCGTCTCTGATCTCCCCATACAACCGTTCGGTGATATAGCTTTTGACATACGCATCAAAAGCTGAACCAACCGACATAGGTTGAGTCTGCGCGAAACGCGGTGGTCGATTGTCAGCAAGGTATCGTAGATAATACTCCTGCTGATCGTCTAGCCAACACCCGAGGGCACTTGGACTTAGATACTTAGGCGATCTCATACAATCCTTTGATTCTGAGTCTGAGGTTGCAGCGAGGGCAGTCTTTCTCGCCTTTGAATGTCTTGTCTATCTCGTGATGTTGACTACACGCCGGGCACCGAATAACTCTCGGCTTACCCATATAGACTTGCTCTACTGTATTTACTTCTTGACCGGCAAACGCCAATATCTTGCCTCCTCTGGCACACCACGCTCGGTGAGTGCCCTATACTTAAAAGTTACCTGCGAGCCACGTGGAAACATGGTCGCTTCAATCCATTCTGGCACCTCTTCTCCAGGATGCTCGATTGCCCATTCGACAGGCGTGCATGTTGCTTCAGCACGACACTCACCAACAGTCCAATCCAGGGAGCGTTCGTAGTCCGTGAATCCTGACAACTCGAAACGTAGCCCAGCGTATTGAACAATAAGCGCACCCATCAACCCTAGGAGCTTCGAGCCCTTATCCGTCTGGCGGCCCGTTATATACCCTATGACGATTGCCTCGTCATCAGATAGGTTCTTAACCTTGAGAAGCTTGTAGGTTCTCTCAGTGTTCCATACGCTGTTCGGATCCCGTATGATTATCCCTTCACCCTCAGCCTCACGAACCGTGCGCTCGAAAATCTCGATTGCATTAACCGCTAGGTCAGTGCTGCTGGGAAGCTTGAACTGCTTATGCGAGAGGACGTATTCGTTACCTGCTAGATGCTTATCCAGCAGGAACGTCGCTGCCTCAAACCGCGAAACTGGCCTCATGCGATGCAGTAGAGGAACCTCTAGTCCTTCCCACCAATCCAACACTCCCTCGAAGTCTTTTACATAGTTCGTGGTGTCCACGATCCTAGGTCCGAGTATCGCCTCCGGTGATGGCATCCCGAAGCAGTGATACTTTACCTCTGTCCAGTCGTCATCGTCAGGGACGATCTTCCCGATGATCTTACGCAGCCGCTGCCGAGGAGCTTTACCTCGACCCGTCCAGAGTTCACCGTCCAGGAATAGATCGGGTAGATGATCCAGCCACCAGTCGGGTGCATGAATGACATTCCCGTAACGTGACCACAGCCCTGAGCAGACTTGCTCGTCAACATAACGTTCGTCCTTATCCGTATTGGCGAAGGGAACGTCTGCCTTCAGCATACCCCGTGTTCCAGGGATGTAGACGCAACGCTGGCCGTCCATTTTCTCTGAGCAGAACCAACCTCCGATGGAGTGTTTCCGCACGTCGAACTTGTGTGCCAGCATAGTGAAATGCTGCTTAGGCATCATCATCGTCGTCTATGAGATGGTCAGCATAGAGATGCTTATACTCTTTAGCCACTGCCAAGACGCAGAGCTGCATCAATCCTACTGCTGCGCTAGGGTTGCAGATCAACCCCACCAACTGTGCAGGATCCTGTATAGCGTGTTGAAGGAACAGTATCGTCATACGATACATCTCTTCGTCAGCATGTGCGTCGATTAGGATTTGGTTGCGGAGGACAATGGTATCAAACATTTTACGTTCAAAGTATTCAGGCATCAGTCTTCTTCTTCTTGGATTAGGTGTGCAGAGTAGAGGTGACGGTATTCCTTAGCCTGTGCTAAGGCACACATTTGGAGTATTCCTGCAAGCATATCCGGGTTCTCATCGAATAGCACAAGCATCTGAGCCAGACGGTCAGCAGATTCTGTCCCCGCAAGGAGGAATCTTAGCGTGCCGCGTGCTCGTTCTTCAGTGGAGATTGAATCGAGAAGCCCTTGGTATTTGGCTATATAACGATCAATCTCTAGGCGTGTAAAGTGATCAGCCATTAGCAGCCCATCCTTCTCTCCGCTGCACAAAGTGCTTCATAGTGACGCTCCTCCTCAAGGTAGTCGTAGTAACCTTTGACTAGAGGATCGTTCATGTTGACCTCAGACTTGATGATCTCCAGCACAGTGGTGCGCCCCTTGCAGGCAGGACACTGCTTATCGTAGTGTCCGTTCATATATTCGAACTGGAAGTCAGGACCTTCGCGGCTCATGTCTTCTTCAGTGAATGCCGGTTGCTCCGAGGCAGGAAACCCGAGGTAGGTCTTGCCTGTGCCGTCACAATCGTAGCACACCACCCACTTGGCTGGCAGCTCGATTGTGATGTCTTCTTCGGAGCCAATGTATGTTACAGTTTTAATCATCCTGCATGGAAGGAGCTAAGAACAACACCTTCCCCGCCTTTCACGTTGGAGGCTAGACGCTTGACTGTTACGCGGTCAGTGTCCGTCCAGGCGTCGCCTTCGTCACCTTGCGGACACTCTCGACGAGCTTTCCACGATGTCTCAGCACGGACGACATGGCCACTGTAGTAGTCCCATCTCGGATTGGCTGGGCTGTCTTTAAGTTTCAGTAGATAGAGATTCATAATTGCTTTCAGTATAAGTTAAGGTGGGGTGCCCCGTTTAAGGTCGGGGCCACACCTGTCAGATTACTCTGCCGGTTCACCGATCGGTGTTCCGAGCGCCTTCATGTAGTAGACGCAGCGAACGTCGAAGCAGCGATACTGTTCGAGTTGGTTATCGAACACTCCCTGAATGTTTCCACTAGAGGCTGGTCTTTTTCCAGTCCCCTTGACATGCTTCTTGACGCCCTTTTGACAGAGCATCTTTCTAAGCGAGCCATCCTTTTTCTGGAAATGGACAGTAAAGAGTTGACCGTTCGGGATAAGGTTCAGAACTGAACGAACGATCTTCTCGGACACAAACGACGCAGTAAGGCTTGTCATGGTAATACTCCTGGACTTGCCGGTTTCAAAAAGTTCATACATCATACCGTGTTGCTTATCAACAGGGCACAATTTGATTTCTCCAGGGTAGCGAAATTCGTTACCCTGTTGGTAGCACGTTAGGCAGACGACTTGCATAAGATTAGGTCCGATGCTTTCTGTGCTGCACTACTTGCCCTGACGATCAAACGTTCGTCACTCTCGCGAATCTTCTTCGCCCACCCTGCTAGGTAGGATGCACTATTCTCGATTGTCTCGTCGAGAATCCCAGCATGTCCTGCCAGGAAGCAAGATCCCATCTCAGCGATTAACTCTTCCTCGGAGTATCGGTGGTCACCAAAGCTTCCCCGGTCTGTGATACCGGGGCGGGCTAGGCGAGACTCGTGTCCGGTTGAGTGGACCATCTCGTGGAAGAGACTACTGTAGTATCCTTCGACTGGATCGAAGCTGTTGATACTTGGAACGTGAATCTTATCCTCCGAAGGGATGTAGTAACAGCTTGGCCCGCTGAGTATTGCGGGACCATCGTAGCCTGTAACAATCTCCTCGGCAGCTTCGATTGGGTCGTTTGATTCCTCGCCTTCTTCAGCGTCAGGGTCCTTAGGGACTTCGTCAGTCTCAAGAATAATGCACTGCTCAATGTTGAACAGTCGATAGAGACGTAGTGAAGACGTGCGCTTCACTACCTTACTTTTCACCTTAGTGATCTTCCCGTTAGCGTCATACTCCCGGAACTGCCACCAGGTAACAGGTGTTGACTTCTCACCCTTGCGGACTGACCAGCCCTGCTCCTGAGCTTGCTTATAGGTGACCCACCAACGTGAGCCGTATCCTGCTGAGAGTAGCATCCAAATGTTACTCCCACGATAAGCCTTCTTCGACTTGAGGTTGTGTGGTAACCGCGAAGAGCCTCCTTTCCAGGGCTGTGTCCAAGGACCGACACCGGAGTCTAGTAGCTCCAAGATACGCTCTTGGACTATGCCATATACTGACTTACCCATTGAGGATTATCCTCCTCAACTCGCGGGCCTGCTCCTCAGTCTCGACCATGCAGTAGCTGTGCAGTGGACCGTGAGGGGCGGGCATGTCGAAGTGCATTGCAGGATGCTTAGGCTCAAGAATAAAGAGTGTTCGACTCCCGATACTCAGGCCAGGACCAGACTTGGTCATGTTGATCTCGCCGTCCTCCCACAGCATAACCACGTTGCCTACTCGATTCATTAGGTTGGGACGATGTGCAGCGTTGACTGCGTCCATTCGATTGACAACCTTCTCGGCTACGATCTTCATCTTCGCAGCGTTGGCATAGGCTTCCGGGTCAGCGTTGATCTTCTCTTGCAAGTGCTTAATTAAATCTTCTCTCATACATACTCCTCTGGAGGTTCTGGAAATTCAGGATATGCTCGTTGCACTAGCCGGTATCTGGCTTGTAGCTTCTTGAGCGTTTGATTGATGTAGGGTTGTGACTTACTGAAGTGCTCAGCGATCTCAGTCTGGGTCATACCTTGACCACGCATCTCTAAGAGCTTGGACTCGAAACGTGTGAGCCGCATCTTTAAGAGGATCTCCTCTTGAGTGAGGAAGTCTGGATCGTGGGAGAGTATAGCAAGACCACTGCGTCCGTCTGCTAAGAACTCTCCGTCTGCCTTCTGCTTCGATCCTTGAAACACTAGGAACTTTGCCTTGAGTTTCCGGAGAGCAATCATGCGGTCGTAAGGTTGCATGTCGTCCAGGTTAAGAGACTTGATCATCTTGTTCCAAGAATCCTTGGGAACATGGATCAAGTGATCTTTCTCTAGGAACGTTCGAATGAACCTGCGAACCGTAACGTTGATGTATGGTCCAATGTTGTTGTCCTTAAGCCTCCCTTGGAGGGCGAAGTCTACTGCTTGGCACAGTCCCAACATTGCCGCTGCGTAAATGTCTTCCTTCTTCTCTTGATTGAAGCGAATGTATTTACGCGCCAAGCCCCGAGCTAGAGGCACAGCTTGGATGATCACTTGCTCAGCAGCGCTTTTATCGCCGGCTCTCAAGCGTTCCACCAATGCCTCTAGTTCAGGGCCTTCAAGTTTCACGAACAATCTTTCCTCCACTCAAATTTAATAGAGAGATGCTTACAGCCTATACAGTTGCGTTTCATAGTGAGGTATACCTGCTTCTTGGATGTTTCTGAATAGCTGAAGATCGCGAAGTAACAAGTCGTTGTCGTGACTGTGTCCGGTTGTATTGCGGGAACACTCTGCGGCGATTTGACTTGTCCTTCGCTTTGTTCAATGTTTCAAAGTTTGCGATCTTTACTCCGAGGCAGGAAGCTTGTGGGCATGTCCCATCGTTCAATGTCATACATGCTTCGTGGCAATACTTTCGTGACTTAGGCATCCAGTATTGTTCCTCCACGGCAGCACATTTGTGGCACCACTTCTTTCGCATTGCAGGACCCAAACGTTTCGCTGGAGTATCGTGACTCATTTTACTTTCCACCGGCCAGGAGTAAAGGAAGATGCCACAGCTAGCCCGCTGCGCTCAGCTATATTGTCGCATAGGACTTACGACAATCAAGCGTGAGCGTAATTTTAATTTAACGGTTTGGGAGTGGAGTAAACGGACCCTATTTACTCCAGGGGAGTAAATAACCATGCCTCCTTCAGGACGAAACGTTCTAGCTCATAGATAGATCCGTTAGGGTCATAGACCATTGATCCGTCCCATGCACAGACATGGTTCTCACCACTGGAGTGTCTTCCGAAGAGAAGAGCCTTACGCCCTACAATCATCTGGACAAATCTCTTCTCCGCCGCTGACGCAGAGAAGACTCTGTTCCACTTATCGGGATAACCTTGCGGCCCCGATCTGGGATGAACCTCCACTGGAGCAAAGACATGCCCGTGGGCATACGCTACGTCCTGCATCTCTTGTATATGATGCCCGCGTAGGCATCTAGGAACTGGCAACTGAGGCCAGATAACTTCCTGTCCGTCGTGCCCTACGATCTCAATTATCTCCTGAGGAGTCAGGTCCATCAACATCGCTGTCGAGTAGAGGAGGCAATTGTGGTTTGGCTGGCGCAGGAGTTTCATATTTCCTAGACTCTTCTAATAGGCTTTCAGGGATCTCAATAGACTCTGTTGCTTCTTCGGTTAAAGCATTAGCAATGCCGCATCCAAAGACTACAACGTCAATACCCTTAGATCGACACCAAGTGACGACTGGCTCAAGGGCACCGTTTGCTGAACATAGCACGACCATATCCAACCTGTCTGCCATGTTCACGATATCCATTGCGATACCTACATTCCAATTGAAGGAGCGTTCTTCCCGATACTTGGGAGAGAACCCTACTTCCTTGAGTGCAGTGATGAACCTAGTGGCAGGGCCTTTGGCTTGGGAGCCGTAAGCAATGGCTTGCATGACATCACCAAAGTCTCCGATGAAGTCATACAGTTTGCCATAGTCTAGCTTACGCCCGCCATACCGCCGGCTGATGGTGTGATACAAGTTGCTTATGTCGACGAAAATTCCGACTCGTTTCATGATTTGAACACCGATAGGTATTGATACCAGTTTGGAGATCGCATGAGCTTTTCATACTCGACCTCCGTAGCTCCAGTCATAACCCATACTCCGCTGCCGTGATGGCCGAATAAGGGGAAATCTCTAATCTGGGCTGTTGTGAACTTTGAACCTTTGAAGCCTGGCAATTTGACTTCAATCCAGCGTTGTCCATACCGCGAGTGACAGGCGAATAAATCCGGCCAGCCTGACGAATAAGCATTGCCATGCGTAGCTTTGACGAACCAGCCAAGATTCGTAAGATATTCAATGATAGCTTTTTGAATCTTGGCTTCTGGTCCGGTCTTCCCGTGTTGCTTAGGTTTGAGTGGCTTCATAGAAATATGCCAATGTTAACAGTTGAATGGCCATGCCGATCGACTTACGTTTTCCCTGCCCCGGAGTATCACAACCCCGAAGCTCCTCAATCGCCCGGTGTCTCAGATACGTCGGGTCCGTGTTCTCCGATATGATCTTCATCGGTCCCGGCTTCCTCGGGTCGAACGCTAGGCTCTTCAGGACCATCCTGATTCGGGTCAGTGAGGGCGATGCGGCGAGCTTCTTGGATTTCTTCACTTGTGATTATGTCTTTCTGGATTAGGAGTCTTGCCATGATAATAACTTCGGCCAACATCTGACCTTGTTCAACAACAAGCTGTTGAAGCGCTTTCGTGCGCTGCTCAGCGATATGGACACGTTGTTCGAGTGCCCGCCTACTCCTCGGATTCGCTGCTGTTGGCAACAACTTTTTGCTTTGCCTTTTTGGCTTTTGCTTTTGACCTGGCTTTGAAGAACGCATTGATATATCCCTTCTTGAATATGTTTGGTCGTGACTTGGAGTGGGCTGCCTTCTTGAGACTAGCTGCTGCCGCATTTAGCATCAGCACTTCACGGTGATCGTGAAAGTCTTCCCATAGAAGATAGCGTCCCCACATTTCCTCCGTAAGGAGGTTTCGGACTTTAACGTAGTCCTGATACTGTTGCTCGTTGATCTCTTTGAGCCAATAGAAACCTTCCCGGAGGACATCCGCTGGGAACTCTTGTGAATTCTCATGGAACATAAGTCGTTCCTCGCGCACGCCAGCATATGCTAGCGCTGGACGCATCTCAGTTAGTGTCAGTGAGATTACATCGACCATGTGTTCTTTACTGTGGCCCATCAGTTAGCTCCTTGATAGCGAGAATCAAATCGTCTCGCCCCATACGTGAATAGTTTTTGATGCAGAGTCGTTGTGCAATAGGGATCAACTGTCTAATAGTCTTCTCCCCAAGGTCAATAGATGGGTGCGTGTCCATCCATTTAATAAGCTTGTCGCGTGCTGAGTCTTGAATATACTTAGTCACCTCTTCCTGTTGTTCTTTAGTTGAATCCTTCCAAAGGACTTCAAAGCCTGGCTTGAGTAGGAGCAACTCAATGCTACGGTCCCGTAACATACGGTTATGAAGCTCCTCTCGCACTTTAATAAGTCCACTCATTTCTCACACCAGGTTGTCATGCGTTCCCAACCCATGCTTAGGAGGGGAACTCGATCCTTATGCTCTTTGATAAAGTCCCGTTGGACTTTGATCGTCTCGTCGACATAGTCTGGATGCGTTGGACACATCACCTCGTCATGCACGTTGAGTGGCATAACACGCCAGCCGCAGATGCCTGCCGGTTGAATGTCCCAGATCCTCCGCTGGAGAGCTTTACAAAGCTGAGCACCACTTGCTTGGATAACGTGGTTACCGGCTGCTCGCATGTTAGATGCTTGAACCTGGAATGCCGCACCGAAGAGTGCGCTTCTGGCTGCACCTGCTACCGTCTGCGTTCGCTCACGACGCACAACTTTGATCTTAAGCTTCGTCCAGTGCTTAGGAGGATTCTCACCCAACTCAAAGAGCACCCGAACGATCTTGTTCTCCAGCGTGAAGTATCTAGGGAACCCGAAAATGGATTCAATATACTTAGCTGGATCGTGCCATTCTACCCTGCTACCCAAGCCACCTGGCTGACGCATTGAACAGAACAGATCAAAGATTCGTTGCCGTTCCTTACCCCATACTTTGTATTTCTTCACCCAGTTATTGTATGCTATGTTGGCTGCTTCTTCGCTGATGCCAACCCTGTGCATAAGTGTATAAGCTTCACCGCCATAGGCGATAGCGAACACACCGTTCTTGGAACGCGAGTAAAGATTCTTACCTTCAGGGAGCAACTTCGTAGCTAAGATGTCCTCGTAGCTTTTACCAGGGAACAGATACTTACCGAAGAGTCCGTGAATCTTCTTACCCTTTAGAAGCTCAGCACGTAGCTCCGGGTCACCATAGACAGCGTCCATGAGAACAACCTCGAAGCCGTCGAAGTCACCACCCATTAGGACCTGGTCACCAAACGCTAGATAGAAACAAGATCGAATCTCTTCGCCCTTATTGATACCTTGTGCATTGAGTCCACCATCGCCTGACATGCGTGACGACTTAGCTCCAATGACTTTAAGATTCGCATGGAACCTACCAGCCTTTATAAGCTTGAGGAAGATACCCTTCTCATATATCTTGCTGCGTGCGTCTAGAATGAATTGAGCCCGTGCAGCAACTGGATGCTTCTCGGTTGATTCGAGGAGTCCCGAACCTTCACAGTCTTCGCACTTAGGATCAAAGCCATCGCAGGAGCAAACACTCTCCATTGTCCACTTAGCAAGATCCTCTAGGATGATCTTCTTAGTAGAGCCTGCAATGATCGCTCGTTCTTCTGGGGCGAGAACCTCATTGAGATACTCACGCACAATCTTGACTGAGTTAACATTGAACGGGAGCTTAGCCAACCACATGACGCGGTCGTCTAGCAGCGCTTTAACCTTTGGTATATCAATCCTGAAGCCATGCCAACGAACAGCACCAACCATACAGGCTAATACTGAATCGTCGTCATCAACCTCCGGCCTACCGAAGTAGTCGTAGAGCATTTGAAGATACTTCACATCGTCTGTAGCGTAGACACGCGCTAGACTATTGAATGCCCAGTGATTGATATGGTGTTCAATCACGTCAGGCCATGCACCGTTCCAATCGTCTGGCGTTCCTACTGCCAGAGCGAAGGGTGCATACCCATATTCAAGTGGACGATACTCCTTGGGAATATCTACGTCCGAGAACGTTAGTATCTTATCCACATCAATATTTAGAGCGTCACCAGCTAGAGCTTTCAAAGCACTAGACGGTGCAAAGGTAAGCACTACATCGCAGAACTCTGGAACAACTCGCCCCAGGTCATCCTTGATATCGTAGACTTTCCACCGCTCCTTTTTATTGGCTTTACGTGCGAAATAAATATCCTTAAAAGGTATACGCTCACCTAGCTCGTCAGCTAGTGCTTGAGCTAAGACTGCTGGCACACGCCTAACACGAATGTCTTTACGATCCATTGTCGATTGGTATGGACCCTTACGTGCATGCAGCATGAGGTCGAAAGACTTGACAGGCTTAAGACACAGCCCGTCACGAGCATCCGGCTCACACAGTGCATACTCTTCAATATGGTCATCAGGTAAGGCGTCGAGACCTACTTTACTTCCTAGGAGTGTAAGTGTAGTGTAGAGTTGGCATAGATGGAAATGGTCAAAGGTAAGATTGAATCCACATACTCCACCTTCGTGGAGCATCATCTTTTCAATGACAGCCAGAGTCTCCGAGATAGGAGTTCTCCAGACTTCGTGTAATTCAATCGGACCATCGTCTAGTGCGTATTGCAGTAAGACAACAGGTCCATGATATCCACAGGTTTCAGTATCGTAGTAATACATTACTTGATGTAAGCCTCCCCGGCAGCATAAAGAATCACATCGCTATGTTCTTCGTCTGGCAGAGAGACCACGTCGACTAGACCTTCCATCCTGATAGCCAGTGAGCTATCGTCAATTATGACAACACGTAACTTCGTCTTGTTGGAAATGTCTCGAAGCTTACGCTTCAAGTCACCTACGGTAATGATCTCTTGGATGCCCATCTTAATCTTTCGGGATTATGTAGTCGATGCCTTGCTCTTTCGCGGATTGTTGGAGCGTGTAGTAAAGATCACCTGTTGTGATCTCTCCAGAGGCCCAAGCTAACGCACGGGTATGTAACCCGTTGCCTATTGCTTCGCGGATAAGATCCATCATCTCAAAGATTTCACTACGCTTACGCATACGCTTTGAGGTGCTGACCTTGACTGGCTTAGGTCGGACAATCGACTCACCGCGAACCTTCTTAGTCTTAAGCTCACGGACAGTATCAACAGCGGCTTGCAGTCCTCCCTTGGAGTAGTGTGTGTAGATGTCACGCACTTGGATCTGACTGAACTTACCAACGCCGATCTCTTCTTGCAGAACTTCTGGAAGCTTCAGGAGCATGTAACGAACCTGCACCCAGCCACGCGACATACCAAGTAGCTCGGCTGCATCTTTCTCACTGACACCCAGCTCGAACAAACGCTGCATTGCCTTAGCTTCTTGGAGCAAAGACAAGTTAACGCGCTGCAAGTTCTCTGACAGATTGACTGCTCGCGCATTGATCTCCGTCATTGCAGGCTGGAGCGTGCAGAGAATCTCTGTCCGGTTCAGAACCTTATGCGCCGTGAACCTGCGATAGCCTAAGATCAAAAGATACTTGAAGCCCGTTTCCTTTTGCTGCTCTACGGAGTAGGGAGCAATAGCTACAGGCTGCAAGAGTCCATTCTTCTCAATGTCTTTTGATAGGTCGATCACATCCATTGGGATGATCTTCCCTCGACAGTTGAAGCTTTCATCCATATGGATTTCGGACATTGGAACAACGAATAGTCGTGGCTCTGTCATAGTGTTACTTTCAGCTAGAGGTGAATGAGTCATCAATCTCTCCCAGGGTTAGAGATTGCAGGCGCTTCTTCTTCTTCAGGTTGTTGAGCACAAGCTCATCAGTAGGCAAGTGAATTAAGTCAATGATCGTGGCACCACGATTCATGTCCATGCCCATACGGTGAATACGATCTTCTGCCTGCATGCGTGCTTCGCCGTCAAAGTCATTGCTATAGAACAATGCAGATGGTGCGAGGTTAAAGGTAAGAGCCATGCCACCAGCCTTCGGGTGGCCAACAACTGCTACCTTGGGGTATAGGTCGTAGAGTTCTTGACGGCGTGGGGAGGAAGCATCCATGGCGTCGAGTAGGTCATCCTTGTTCAGCATCTCACCATGAGCGTCCTGAGCAATGTATCCCTTCTTATCGATGCGGAGCGTAGCCCAACCATACTTGTGACAGATCGCAATGATACGTTCGATCGTTGCGGTGAACCCTCCCCAGATTACGAAGCGTCCGGCATCTTCGTGATCGTCAAGAAGTTCAATGAGTGCATCATCCTTGGGAGTGCCAATCTCTACAGCCTCACGGGCAAGCTGATCGATCTCATTGTTCTCGTCACAAATGTCACAGTCTACAGTAGCTTTCTCAAAGTCCTCACGTCGAATGTCCTGCGGAGCAAGAGGGTCTACCTCCTCACGCGGGACCTGCGTCTTATACGATCCGGTGCCGTGACACTGTGGACACTTGGATTTACCTACTACCTTCTCAGCGTATTGGAAGCCATCGCTAAGCTCCCGCAGGAGCGTCATCACCGTGATCGCGCGTGCGTTCATTTTTCTAATCAGGCGCGACGCCCGCAAGGCTTCAATCGTGGGTCGAACCTTGATAATTCGATACTGCTTCTCAGGCAGGTCGAGACAATCCTTCTTCAGCTTGATCATTACTAGGTCAGCGATACGCTTGTTAAGATGTGATACCTCGTTCTTACTCGCTACGAAGTCATGGTCATAATCAAGCTCGACTCTATGCTGTGCGGCAGAGGCGTAGGCTCCACACTTGTTGCACTTCTTAGCATCGTCTAGCCAGGATACCAGATGCGGATATACTCCGCCGGTGATCGACTGACGTTGTTCAATGATACTCATGCGAGCCTTGAACTTAGAGAGCGTTCCCTCCTTCAGGAAGCCAGGACAAGTGATCTCACATTGGTGATACCAGTCTGTCGGAGCTTTCGGCGCAGGTGTTCCAGACATGAGAATGACGTAACCCTCGTCACCCCACTCAGCACGCACAGACTCAGCCAGATGCTTAGCCGCTTGGCTGCGCTGGGATGTTGGGTTCTTAAGCTTCGACGACTCATCGAAACAAATGAATCGTGGAGCCCTCTCACTTGGATCCCAGTTGCGGAGGATCTTGACGAGACCTTGGTAGGTCATCATCCTAGGAGTGTAGGATGCTCGCCACTTAACTACTTCACGCCCGACTGCAACAACACCGGACTTAGGTCCGACATACCAAATCTCATGGTCCTTGATGTCTTCGATATGATCGAGAGCTTCAATGAATACCAGAGTCTTGCCAACGCCCATCTCACCTGCAATGATGCAGTATTGTCTTGTCAAGACATGCTTGAGCATATCAACTTGATGCTCGTAGAGTGGGCGTTCAGTCTCGACTGCTATCAGCGGCTTGTCGTAGTTAACGTAAGGATTCTCCCCGGCTAGAAAGTCCAGCCTGAACTTGTTACGCGCCGAGTCCTTGATTGACCAAATCTTCCTGGGATTAGGCTCGTCGAAGCCATGCCACTTGTGGCCCTCCATTGACTTGACTTCAGCAATCATAGGTCGACTGAAGCCGAAGCCCATAAAGATCCGACCATCTTTATAGTCGAGCGTCACCGGGATCTTGTAGCGTCCCGCCGTGAGCTTTTTAACGATCTTCATGATGATACTCTCGTCGTTAATGTCTTGTCGCACAGCGTGCAAACGTAGCTGTCTACATAGTGATCGTTCCACTCACATAGACTTGTATTGTATTGCTTGATAACTTGGTGCGTTAGTGGATGCTTGCACCGTTCTTGAATCTTCTTAAACAAGACACTAGCCTCCAGGAGCATACGCTCATGCTTGCGCCTCCAGATACCAATGGTGCGCGGTGTAACACCTTTCTTATTGACTAGCTGTCGGCATACCTTAGCTTGATCCCTCCAGCCAGGCCAGTCTTGCATCTCCTCATATCTAGTGGTTCCCATGGAGTATAAATGTCCCGTCCTGCTGCTTTTGTTTAGAGTAAGGTGTAAAGATTTCCTTGAAGCCAAAACGTTCAAGGTATCCTTGAACAGTGTTCATCAAGGATCTAAGGTCTCTAGTCTGATGTGCCTGAGCGCCGTTCACTAATGCATCGTGCCACACGTCTAACGTGCCAGTCACGATTGTTAGATACTCGCTTCTTGCTTTCTTGGAGTATAGCTTCAGGTCTGTTTGATTTTGAAGTTCGATCAAACAATCGAGATCAATCACCACTAAAAATGATATTAGGAAATGCGAGAAGATACTCGAATCCTGGCGTCCGCTTCGGAGTGTGTTGATCGGATTGTTGTCTAGTTTCAAACACGAAAGAAACGCGGCTGGGTCTCCAGAGTTAAGATAACTCTGGTCCAAGCCGCGTGCAGGACTGTAACCTAATACTCGGTTACAGACGTGAATCAATGATGTAAGGTCGCCCTTAGTAATCGCTATAGGATATACTTGATACTCCATGGCCACTCCAGGGCTGGGCGGGCTGGCCCCAACAGGCCAGCCCGCCCTATTCAATTACTGCGGACGGGAAGTCTCCGCAGCCAGTTCAACTTCCGGCGCCGTTGGGTTGTTGAACTTCTCCATCTCCTGCTCGTAGCCACCCTTGCTAGGCATGTCAAAAGGGGTGGTGCATTCGTGGCACGTCGGAGCAAACCACGTATACTTACCCTTCTTGATCTTTCGAGCAGTCAGCGTCGCAGGCCCGTTCATCTGGGCCTTGACGTCGGGTGCCGCCCTGCGTGCCGACTTGCTACCCATAAAGAAGGTAGCAAAAGCCGCCACCTGAGGAATCCAGAGCAAGAACTGGAAGCCCCACATGCACCCAGAGTCGGGTGTGTCAGACCGACCCTTGATGTTAGCGAACGTTTGCGTCGAAGGATCATAACTGGAGATGACACTATCTCCAATCTCAAGAGCCATCGGACGCCATGCACAGACAAGCACATCAACATTTTGGCCAATGTCGATATACTCTTGCCCACGAATCAGTGCATAGTTGTTGACGGTAAAAGCTCCGTCCTTACACTTCTGACTGTTGGAAGTCATCAGTTGGACACGAGGGAGGAACGCTTCAGTTTGAAGCTCCTCGAATGCCTTATCGTCGGCCTTGATAAGCGCTTCTTTCTTAGCACTTAAAGTCGACAGGCTTAGGGTCTCCTCACCATCGTCAGACATGAAGGAGTTGGCAATCACAGCCGCAAGCAAAGTTTTCAAGATAATCTCGGTTTCAATCAATCAAAGGATGGAGAGTTGTTTTGATCCTTAAGCTTTTGGATCTCATCTTCTCTCCGGGGAAGTGGATGTGTGTGGCCATTTGCTTCCTCAGTTTCCGTTGCCGGATACGGAGGAATGCTATGCGAATGACCATTCACATTCCAGGACATTGCCCGGTTACGTCCGGGTGGATAAGGATGCGTGTGTCCGTCTGTCATACCAGTTGTTGGCATTGAATGCTCCATGGGAGGAATTTAACCTCCTCTTCACTTTAATTGGGTGTGCTAACATTACACTACAGGAGCAAGGTAAGGGATTCTCGATTCTGAATCCCTTACCTTAGTCTCGACTAACCGAGTGCGGCGCTTGCCTCTTCGGCAGCAACAGCCAGCTTGGCTGCATCCTCGGAAGCCTTGTCAGCCTTGGCCTTAGCCTTGACTGCGTCACGCTTCTTCTTAGCCTCGGCACGCTCAGCCTTACGCTGGTCGTCCTTAGCCTGTTGAACCGCAACGGACTGCGGATCCAAGTGCATGAACCATGCACACGCCATTTGGAAACCCTCCTCAGGAGTGCTGAGTCCAGCACAGAGAGTGGGGCCAGCCGAGGGTGAGCTATGCTCTTCCTTGACTTCCTTCAGCTTCTGCAAGAATGCAACAGGCTGGAAGGTTGCGGCCTTCGGGTCCTTACCCTGACGCTTGGCTTCCTTGATCTCCTTGACACGAGCGTTGATCTGAGGCACGAACACGTCGGGCTTCTCAGTGATCGCACGGTCAACGAAGTTTGCCATCTCCTCGGTGGGAAGCTTGGCGAGAGCGTAAGCGTTAGCCAACTTGATCTTGCCCTCGTTGATGAGGGAAGTGATCTCCTCGTTCTCGATCTTGTTCAAGCCAAGACGCTGGCTGATCCAGGCGCTCGACTTACCAAGCTGCGAGGCCAACTCGGCCTCAGTCATAAACTGGTTACGAGCCAGGATACGACGCAACTGCTGCGAATACTCCACGGGACGAGTTTCGATCCGGTGAATGTTCGCCATGAGCTGTGCTTCGAGAACAGCGTCGTCGTTAAGGTCAACGACATCGACGTTGATGCTATCGAGGCCGGCGTCCTTCGACGCGCTGTAACGGTGCAGGCCGTCAACAAGCTCGAAATACTCTTGGCCAGAATCGGCATCCGTTCGGGGGCGAACAGTAATTGCTCCCAGGAAGCCTTTTTGGCGGATTGACTGGACCAGACCTTGATACTCCTCAGCCTTGCGATTGACAGCACGCAATGCTACGGGGTTTTCACGGATCAGATCAAGAGATACGGTGCGCAAGTCACCCATACAACAACTCCAAAGATAAAAGTGTTTGCCGGAGTAAAGTAAACATCCGACTGCTAGCAGCCAGTATGACTAACACAAGTCATACGGGAACATAGGACCATACGCTAGAATCGAGAATCTTATAACACGATTTAAGTCCTTTGATACCAACGACTTACGTCAACGAGGTAGCTGACCGAGTCCTTCGCCTCTACTTATACATACGCTCAATCGCGCTCACCTATAAGCCCAATCGTAAGTGTCGATATACCAACGACTTAACGACTTACTGACCGTCGATTAGTCCCCTTTCCCTCTACTACTACTCTCTTTTATTTCTCTCTTTTCTATAGTCTGCAATAAGGAGAAGAGTCAGTAAGTTAGAATAGAAGTCCTTGCCACCTATAGACTTACGATTCGCCTTATAGAAACGTTCAAGGTCGCGTATAGTCTAGTAGCAAGGGCTTCGTCTGGTAGGTTATGGATTTACTTTCCATCCTATAACAGATGGGGCTTCTATTTTGTTCCAGGGAGTAAAGACTATGGTAATGAGGGCAGAGGCTATATCGCGGTTCCTCCGCGCGAAGGCTCCGCCAGACTTGGCTGATTTGTATTCCATTGAGATGGAGTGTCAAGTCAACGTTGGCCAGGATGGTGGTGATCGTATTGACGGTGAATTCAAAGGGAGGCGATGGCATGGGTGGACCGATGGTCTAACGACTTGGAAGAGTTTTCGGATACCTTACAAAGCAGGGTCGTCGCCATACTATGATGACAAGGAGGTCAAGTT
>Ga0316189_10001009_pt1 | contig 28041 bp, 27 predicted proteins | sample LowCovwburrow_MG_FD_204930 | JGI IMG/M metagenome (GOLD analysis project Ga0316189, IMG submission 204930) | Coastal sediment microbial communities from Maine, United States - Lowes Cove worm burrow | ecosystem: Environmental > Aquatic > Marine > Coastal > Sediment | place: USA: Maine...
AAAAAATAAATCGGTCGTGATTTATACGACAAATATCTTACACACCGGACAAATACCACCACATTGTGATAGTTACCACTAATCTTTCCGACAAAAAATAAAGTAATAAACAAGTCATGTTTCCTAAACTGGTTTTTATGGCCTTTGCGTTTGTGATCTTTGGAAATTCATCCGAAGATAAAAGCGTATATCATAAGCAGTATTACCAAACCGGAAAGCTGAAAGCCGAGGGCTGGTTAAAAAACGGCGCAAAAACAGACTACTGGAAATTCTATCACCCTAACGGGAAATGCTCAGAACAGGGGCATTACAGAAAAGGACAGCGGGTGGCATATTGGTATTTTTATGATGCAAATGGTAGGCCAATGCAAGAGGGACATTATAAAAATGGTGATAAAACGAACTGGTGGTTATTCTATGATACCAAGGGAAAAGTCAATCATAAGTGTCAGTTGAACAATGGAAAGAAAAATGGCTATTGTCTGCAATACCTGAACGAAAAAATTACTTCAGCTGAAAAATATAGGGATGGAAAAAAAATTAAGGAATGGTACAGTTTTAGTAGTTTTAAAAAAGAGAACAGCTTATCAGACTTAAGATAATGCAAGTAAACTAATTTAAAATTTTTGAATTGAAGCGAAAATCAAGGTTTTTGTGTAGCTATGAAGGCTTTTTAGATCAGTATAGCAGGGCTACGGAAAAAAGAGAAAATAACTGTGCTTAAGACCAATTTGTAGCCAATTGAAAAGATTTAAATGAGTTCGACAATCAAAGTTATCATTCCCGCATTCAATGAGGCAGATTCCATTGCCGAGGTTATTAAAGATATTCCCGATTCGGTATCCGAAATTATTGTGGTCAATAATAATTCTTCCGATAGCACCCTAGAAAATGCGCAAGCCGCAGGTGCTACCGTTTTGACGGAAGAAAGAAAAGGGTACGGCTATGCCTGTTTAAAAGGTATGGATTACGTTGCACAACAGTCTGTTGTACCTGATATTATCGTATTTATTGATGGAGACTACTCCGATTATCCCGAAGAACTTAATAAGGTCGTAGCCCCTATTTTAAATAAAGGTTATGATTTTGTAATCGGTGCACGGGTAAAACGACTAAGGGAGCAAGGCAGTATGACCCCCCAACAAATATTCGGTAATTGGCTCGCCACATTCTTGATGAAATTGTTGTTTAGGGCAACATTTACCGATCTTGGGCCGTTTAGGGCTATAGCCTATAACAAGTTGTTAACACTTGAAATGGAGGACAAGACCTACGGCTGGACAGTGGAAATGCAGCTAAAAGCATTAAAAAAGAAATTAATATATACCGAAGTACCAGTGCGTTACAAGAAAAGAATTTGTATTTCGAAGGTATCGGGTACTGTAAAAGGTAGTATATTTGCAGGCGTAAAAATATTGGCTTGGATTTTCAAATACAGCTTAAAATAATATGGGATTACTAATCGCTTATATCATTCTCGCAATATACAGTATCTCACTATTATTGATATTCTTCTATAGTTTGGCACAATTGAACCTTTTGGTCAACTACTTGGGCTATAAAAGGAGAAACCAGACCGCTCCTAAATTTAATCTTCTCGACCCAAAGGAAATTCCGGTTGTTACCATTCAGCTTCCTGTCTATAATGAGGAATATGTGATGGAGCGGCTGTTGGAAAATATTGCTAAAATTGAATACCCGAAAAGCAAACTTGAAATCCAGGTATTAGATGACTCTACCGATGATTCAGTGGTAGATACCGCACAATGGGTTAAAGAATTGCAAAAAACAGGACTTGATATACAACATATTCGCCGAGAAAATCGCCAAGGTTTTAAGGCGGGCGCATTAAAAGAAGGGCTTGAAACTGCCAAAGGCGAGTTTGTAGCGATTTTTGATGCCGATTTTTTACCGGATAGTGATTGGTTGAAAAAAACGGTCATTTATTTTAAAGACCCCGAAATAGGTGTAGTACAGACTCGTTGGGGGCACATTAATCGAGATTATTCTACTTTGACACGTATTCAGGCTTTTGCCTTAGACGCCCATTTTACTTTGGAACAGGTCGGAAGAAATGCAAAAGGCCATTTCATCAACTTTAACGGTACGGCAGGTATATGGCGCAAAGAATGTATTTTCGATGCTGGTAATTGGGAAGGTGATACCCTTACTGAAGACCTTGACCTCAGTTATAGAGCGCAACTTAAAAACTGGAAATTCAAGTATTTGGAAGACGTAGAGACTCCGGCTGAGCTTCCAGTGGTTATTAGCGCGGCACGTTCGCAACAATTTCGTTGGAACAAGGGTGGTGCTGAAAATTTTAGAAAAACGGTCTGGAGCGTAATTACGGCTAGGAACATTCCGTTCAAAACGAAATTTCATGGAGTGATGCACTTGTTGAACAGTTCGATGTTCTTATGTGTTTTCTTGGTCTCTTTGTTAAGTATTCCTGCCATGTATATCAAGGCATTATTTCCTCAATTTGATTTGGTATTTACCTTACTCAGTTTCTTTGTTTCGAGTACCATTATCTTATTTGTTTGCTATTGGTTTACCTACAAGAGTATTCAAGGCAGCAGCTTTGATAATTTCGTCGATTATAGCAAACTCTTTTTTACCTTCTTTTCGGTGGCTTTAGGTTTTTCTTTGCATAACTCCATAGCGGTTCTAGAAGGCCATATGGGTAAGCGTAGCGAATTTGTGCGAACGCCGAAATTCAACCTCAACAATCTTACTGACTCTTGGAAGGGCAACAAGTACCTCGCCAAGAAGCTTTCTCCAAATATGATTTTGGAGGCCATACTAATAGTCTACTTCCTTTTCGGCATGTACAGTGCCATTCCCCTAAATGATTTTGGACTCTTTCCTTTTCATTTGATGCTATTCATCGGTTTTGCTTTTGTATTTACAAAGTCTCTGACGGCGCGGGCTTAGATATGTTTTAGGATTTCCTTAATTACATAATCGTTCCATTTAATTTTCTTACTTTTCGGTTCTTTGTTATGCAACACCAATAGAACCATGCCCAACCAATTCACCACATATTTGAAGCTGCATAAGGTGCCTATTTTATTGGCTTTACTGTGCTTAGGGTTCTATTACACTTTTGCCTATCATCTTGATCGTTCAGACTTTATAAAACTGTTTGGGCTATTCGCAGCTTTATTTTACTTGTGTCTTCGGTTGATTCAATTCGAGAAGTGGAACCCAAAATTTCTGATGGTCATTGGTGTTCTTTTCCGTCTGGTATTCCTATTTGCCGACCCTAATCTCTCCCAAGACTTTTACCGCTTTATTTGGGACGGGCATCTAGTTCAAAATTTCATAAACCCCTATTTGGAAATACCGGACAACCTCATAGGACAAAAAGATTTGGCCATCGCCAATGCACAAGAACTCTACAACGGAATGGGCGGTTTGAGCACAAGACATTTTAGCAACTACCCCCCGCTGAACCAATTATTTTTTGCCATAGCTGCCGTCTTAGGAGGGAAAAGTATCATGGGATCCATAATCGTAATACGCACAATGATCATTCTGAGTGATATGGGAATTATCTATTTTGGGAGAAAATTACTCAAAAACCTTAACCGGTCGCCCCATCTTATCTTTTGGTATTTTTTGAATCCATTAGTTATTGTTGAACTAACCGGTAATCTACATTTCGAGGGCGTTATGCTTTTCTTTTTCGTTTGGTCACTGTACCTATTATCGATTAAAAAATATTTGTTAGCCGCCATACCTTACGCAATGTCTATTTGTGTTAAGCTGGTACCCTTATTATTTCTTCCGCTTTTTCTAAAACACTTCGGTGTCAAAAAGTGTGTTGTTTTCTATGTTACCTTAGGTGCTTTATCCTTCTTATTTTTCCTTCCCTTCTATTCTTCTGAATTCGTAGAGAATTATTCGAAAACAATTGGGCTTTGGTTCTCAAATTTCGAATTCAACGCTGGTCTTTATAACGTCATTAAGCAAATTGCCGTCCAGTTCGATGGCAAACCTTGGGAGCTCATAAAGACCTATGGCAAAATAACCCAGATAGCAACCATATCGGCGGTTCTTCTTTTCACCTTCTTAAGAAAAAATCAGAAGCTACAGGTTCTAATTAACTCGATGTTATGGTCTTTGACACTCTACTATCTCATGTCGGCTACGGTTCACCCATGGTACATTATTTTCTTGGTGCTGCTCGGCATTTTTACCGATTATCGCTTTGCCGTGGCCTGGTCTGCTTTAGCCATACTCAGCTATTTTGCCTATTCAGAAGCCGAGTTTAAAGAAAACCTTTGGATACTGGCTATTGAATATATTGTAGTATATGTAATTTTGCTATACGAAATCTTCAACCCAAGGGCACAAAAACCAATTTTTCGTAAAAATTAAACCTCAAATAATTGTAGTTTCGATGTAATCTTGTACATTTGGTCCTTCATGAAAGGACAAAGTCACATATTAGAAACAATGAGCAGTTTCGCTCCGGCCCGTCCGTTTTCTATCCGTCGTCGCCCGTAGGGGTGTTCAATATTTCATGGGAATAGGTGAGTCCATTTCCGCACAACTTCAACAAATCCTTTTTCATTTACCGTTAAATTGTCATAGCAATGGAAATTTTAATTGCTAACACATCACATTTAAAATATGCTTCGGTTATCAGCGATACCATTACGGAATCTGCTCAGGTACGGGGTACTGGTATTGCCAAACGAACTCCCGAGTATATTCAAAAAAGATTGGAGAACGGTAATGCCGTTATTGCCCTTGATGGGGAGAAGTTTGCAGGCTTTTGTTATATAGAAGTCTGGGGCCACGAAAAATTTGTGGCGAACTCGGGCCTTATCGTACATCCTGAATATAGAAACAAAGGATTGGCAAAAAAGATAAAAAAGAAAATCTTCGACCTATCGAAGAAAAAATTTCCCAATGCCAAAATATTCGGAATCACCACCGGCTTGGCCGTAATGAAAATGAACTACGAACTCGGTTACAAGCCAGTTACATTTTCTGAACTCACTGACGATCCAGAATTTTGGAAAGGGTGTCAGACCTGTAAGAATTTTGATATTCTTACTCGCACCGAACGAAAAATGTGTCTGTGTACAGGTATGTTACACGACCCAAATGCCAAATCCAAGGAAATTGAAAAGGAGGAAGTAAATAGTAAAGCGTTTAAACGGTTGAAAAGTATTAAGGAAAGTTTGTTCCTAAAAAAGAAAACAAAATAAATGAAATCTGTCACATTGAGCGCAGCGGCTGAAAGGCTTTGGAACTCCTAAGGCTTGATAGTAAACTTTTGCGTTCAATCCAGCAGAACTATTTAAACAGATTTCTGCCTTCGCAGGAATGACAAAAATAAAATATGAAACTAGTACTAGCATACAGCGGTGGTCTCGACACCTCATACTGCGCCAAATATTTATCAAAGGAAAAAGGCTTTGATGTTCATGCCGTAAGTGTAAATACAGGCGGATTCTCCAAAGAAGAAATCGCTGCCATCGAAAAGAAAGCCTTACAATTGGGCGCAAGTTCGTACACCTCGATTGATGCGGTTCAGACCTTTTACGAAAAAGTGGTCAAATACCTCATCTTTGGTAACGTTCTAAAAAACAATACCTATCCCCTATCTGTAAGTGCCGAACGCATAGTTCAGGCTATTGAAATTGTAAACTACGCGAAGAAAGTTGGGGCCGAATACATCGCCCACGGAAGTACCGGAGCCGGTAACGATCAAGTACGTTTCGATATGATCTTTCAGATTATCGCTCCGGAAATAGAGATTATTACCCCTATTCGGGACAATACGCTGTCAAGGGAAGCCGAAATAGCATACCTCAAACAGAATGGTGTTGATTACCCTTGGGAAAAAGCCAAGTATTCTATCAATCGAGGACTTTGGGGAACTTCCGTAGGCGGTGAAGAAACATTGACTTCCGAAAAGCCTTTACCCGATTCGGCATACCCAAGTCAATTGCAAGAAAAAGAACCTTCGGAAGTAAAACTGACTTTTGAAAAAGGGGAGCTTATTGCACTAAACGGTCAAAAAGACACGCCGGTAAATAACATCACAAAGCTTGATGCAATAGCATCTAAGTACGCCATCGGTAGAGATATTCATGTAGGCGATACGATTATCGGCATAAAGGGTCGAGTAGGTTTTGAAGCTCCGGCCTCCCTCATTATTATCAAAGCGCACCATTTATTGGAGAAACATACCTTGACCAAATGGCAGCAATTCCAGAAAGAGCAACAAGGTAATTTCTATGGAATGTTGTTGCACGAGGGTAATTATCTAGATGCTGTGATGCGAAATATTGAGGCCTTCTTGACCGACACCCAAAAAACGGTTTCGGGAGATGTGTTTGTGGGGTTGTACCCATTCCAATTTCGATTAAACGGAATTTCCTCTGAACACGACCTCATGAACGCGTCGTTCGGCAGCTATGGCGAAATAAATAAAGGCTGGTCGGCAGACGATGCCAAAGGTTTTATCAAAATACTTTCCAATTCAGGAAAAATTTATAATCACGTAAATCACACCCATGATTAAGGTAGGCATCATAGGCGGCTCAGGTTATACAGGTGGAGAACTCGTACGGATTCTATTGCACCATCCTGAAGCTGAAATCGATTTTGTGTATAGTACCACAAGAGCTGGGAAAAAGGTTTCTAGTGCGCATCCTGATTTATTGGGGACTACGGAACTAGTATTTACTGGAAACATCAATCCCGATGTCGATGTAGTCTTCTTATGTTTGGGACATGGAAATTCTTCTAAATTCCTGATGGCAAACCATTTTTCGAAGAATACCAAAATCATTGACCTAAGCAACGATTTCCGATTGGAAAAGGATGCCATTTTTGAGGGGAAAAAATTTGTTTATGGACTTCCAGAATTAAGGAAATCAGAAATTCAAAAAGCAAAGTATATTGCCAATCCCGGCTGTTTTGCAACGACCATTCAACTCGGACTATTGCCTCTTGCAAAAGCCGGATTATTGGATCAAGAGGTGCATATCAATGCGGTAACGGGCAGCACGGGCGCTGGGGCGAGTCCATCGGCGACCTCGCATTTTAGTTGGCGAAATAACAACATGAGTTGGTACAAACCTTTTACCCACCAGCATTTGGGGGAAATCAACGAGAGCTTGAAATCCTTGCAATCCGACTCGGGCGCCCTTTTCTTCCTTCCCAATCGCGGAAATTTTACAAGAGGAATTCTGGCCACGGCTTACACCAAATTTGAAGGTAATGAAGCGCAGGCTATCGAACTATATAAAGACTTTTATGACGAAGCGGTTTTTACGCACGTGGCAGACGAGCCCATTCACCTAAAACAAATAGTGAACACCAATCAATGTCATATCCATTTACATAAATATAATGACACCTTATTAGTAACATCGGTAATAGACAATCTTTTAAAAGGAGCTTCTGGACAGGCGGTGCAGAACATGAATTTGATGTTTGGATTTATAGAAAGTGAAGGATTGAATTTGAAAGCGGGAGTATATTAAGGTACGAAGTAAAAAGTTCGAAACCATTCGTCTTTGCGTGGAGCAAAACGAAAAGTTGAAGTGTATTAAGCAATTGAGGTCACAAATCAACCTGCTGCATAAAGGTTCGCAATAAAGAGATTGCTTCGTGCCTCGAAATTATAGATAACTAAACAGATTTCCACCTTTGTGGAAATGACAATTAAAGATACCAGCTCATGAAAATAGCTATAATCGGAACGGGAAACTTAGGACTCTCCATCGCCAAAGGAATCTTGAATTCCAACGGTGCAACAACCATGTACCTGACAAAACGGAACATCTCCGAAATCAAGGATTTTGAAAAATATGGTAATGTCACCATAACCTCAGATAATCGAGAGGCCGTTAAAAATTCAGATATCTTGATTTTGGCCGTGCAGCCTAGCCAATTAGAGGCGATTTTGAACGAAACCAAAGACTTATTGAACGAAAATCACGTGGTTATTTCAACCATAACGGGTTTCAGTATTGCCAAAATGGAATCTATTATCGGTGAGGAGCATAACATTATTCGAAGTATGCCAAATACCGCAATTTCGGTCGGCCAATCGATGACCTGTATTTGTAGTAATGAGAAGGGGCAAAAGAAAATAGAATTGGCGAAGGCCATTTTCAATCGGATGGGGCATTCTATGGAAATTCCAGAACCACAGATGCAGGCTGCAACGGTCATTTGCGCTAGCGGTATCGCTTTCTGGATGCGCCTGATCCGTGCAACTACACAAGGTGCCATACAACTGGGATTCGATGCTAAAGAAGCACAAGAACTAGCCATGCACACCTGTAGCGGGGCCGCAAGCTTGCTTATCGATTCCGGAAGCCATCCCGAAGCGGAAATCGATAAAGTAACGACCCCTAAAGGCTGCACGATTCAAGGTCTAAATGAAATGGAACATCAAGGATTAAGCTCCTCATTGATTCAAGGCATAGTGGCCTCATTCGAAAAGATTAGTCGCATTAGGGAAGGACAGCTTTGAGGTTCGATGTGCTAATCATTAGTCTTTGCGAAGAGTGGACATAAGAATAAAATTGACAAAAAGGATGAAGGGACGAAGCAATCTTTTAATTTGGAACATGAATTCAACAGATTGCTTCGTGACTTACAATCACAAAATAAACAGATTCCCGCCTTCGCGGGAATAACAATAAAAGAAATTATTCATGAACCTATTCGATGTTTACCCACTTTACGATGTAACTCCAGTTTCCGCAGAGGGAATTGTGGTGACCGATGAAAAGGGCCAAAACTACCTCGATTTTTATGGAGGCCATGCCGTGATTTCCATTGGACATTCGCATCCACATTATGTAAAACGGCTGAAGGACCAATTGGACAAAATCGGATTTTACAGTAATTCGGTCAAAAATCCGCTACAGGAAGAACTGGCCACTAAATTGGGGCAGCTTTCCGGTTGCGAAGATTATAACCTGTTTCTCTGTAATTCGGGTGCCGAGGCCAATGAAAATGCCTTAAAAATGGCGTCTTTCCACACCGGAAAATCTCGGGTTATCGCCTTTAATAATAGTTTTCATGGGCGGACTTCTGCAGCGGTGGCAGCTACGGACAATCCTAAAATCAATGCTCCGATCAACCAACAGCAAAAAGTGACCTTTCTTCCTTTTAACGATTTGGAGGCCTTCCAAAAAGAAATTGAAAAAGGAGATGTTTGTGGCGTTATTTTGGAAGCAATTCAAGGCGTAGGTGGCTTAGATCAACCTTCGACTGATTTCTACCAAAACGTCGCTACACTTTGCAAATCGAACAAAGTCATTTTGATTGCTGACGAGGTACAATCCGGTTTTGGTCGGAGTGGAAAGTTCTTCGGATTTCAACATCATGACATCACCCCCGATATCATTTCCATCGCCAAGGGCATGGGTAATGGCTTTCCTGTCGGTGGAGTATTAATTCACCAGGCTATTAAAGCTTCCTACGGATTGTTAGGCACAACTTTCGGTGGTAATCATCTAGCTTGCACAGCAACAATGGCCGTTCTAGAAGTACTGGAACATGAGGAATTGTTGAAGAACGCGACAAAGTTGGAGACCTATTTTAAGTCAAAGGCTTCAGAAATTCCACAAATCAAAAGAGTAAAAGGCAGAGGATTGATGCTCGGTCTCGAATTCGATTTTGAAGTCGCGGACCTAAGAAAACGATTAATTTATAACCAACATCTATTTACGGGTGGTGCAAAGGATAAATACGTTCTTAGAGTTCTACCGGCATTGAACATTACCGAAGCACATTTGGATACATTTTTTGAAGCCCTACAAAAAGAATTAACATGAGTTTGTTATTGGATATACAACAACGCAATGCCGTTCTTTCGACAATGGCACAGCTTTTAGAACAAGAGCGAGAGGCAATCCTCGCCGCCAACAAAATCGATATGGAAAACTATTTAGGTGATGACCTTGCTATGCGAGATCGCTTGAAAGTCGACCATGCCAAAATAGATGGGATGATACTGTCTTTACGACAATTGGCAGCGCAAGATGACCCGTTAGGTGTAGAACGATTTCAGTTCATCCACGAAAATGGCATGCAGGTAAGCAACAAAACCGCTCCGTTCGGCACGGTATTGATTATTTACGAATCGAGGCCCGATGTCACCATTGAGGCTGCGGGCATTGCTTTTAAATCTGGAAACAAAATTCTTTTAAAGGGAGGAAAAGAATCTTTGAACAGCAATGTTGTCTTACTGTATTTATGGCATAAGGCCTTGGAGGATAACCAAACTTCCATCGATTGGGTAACTTATTTACAATTCAATAGAACCGAGACCCAGACTTTCTTGGAAAAACCTACACAAAAAGTAGATTTGATTGTTCCAAGAGGTGGTGAAAAGTTGATAGCTTTCGTTAAACAACATGCTACTTGCCCGGTGATTGTTAGTGGCAGGGGAAACAATTTTGTTTACGTAGATGGCGAAGCCGATCTGCAGATGGCCATCGATATTATCGTAAATGCCAAGACTACCAAAATATCGGCCTGTAATGCCTTGGACAAGGTATTGATAGCATCTGACCTACCAAGAAAAGGGCAGTTTCTACAGCTTTTAATTCAAGAACTGGCGAAGAGCAATGTTGAAATTTTTGCCGATACTGCTATAGCAAGTATGGATGGCACGAAACCCATCGAAGATGAGCAGATTTGGCACGAAGAGTTTCTAGATTATAAAATTGTTATTGGCCAGACCGCCGATTTAGAGGATGCCATTACCAAAATAAACACCTATGGAGGAGGGCACTCAGCATCGATATTGACACAAAACAATGATACGGCAACCTATTTTATGAATAATGTTGACTGCGCAGCAGTATATCACAATGCTTCCACTCGATTTACGGATGGAGGTCAGTTCGGCCTTGGCGGAGAACTCGCCATTAGTACCGATAAATTGCACCAACGCGGACCTATTGGATTACAGCATTTGGTCACAAATAAGTGGTATGTGAGGGGAAATGGCCAGGTTAGAGGTTAGAAGTTTGAGGTGCGATTTATAAAATACTCAGACTTAATTATGCTGTATTTGTGGGAAGCAGGTTACAAAGGTGAACTTAATAAAAGTGTCGAAGCAACGAAGGAATCTGTTAAATACGGGTTCCAAATTAATAGATTGCTTCGTGCCTCGCAATGACTAAATAAACAGATTCCCGCCTTCGCGGGAATGACATAAATAATAATGATTAAAAAACGAATCTTATTAAAAATCGGTTCCAATACCCTGACCAAGGAAACCAATCAGATTTCCCGAGGAAAAATCGAGGATATCGGTAGGCAAGTGGCTTCCCTGAAAGATGAGTACGAGTTTATTATCGTTAGTTCGGGTGCTATTGCCGCGGCCAAACAGTTCGTAAAATTGGAGCATAATGGGGAAGAAATTAATGTGAAACAAGCACTGGCAGCCATAGGCCAACCCCATTTGATACGCATGTTTCAAGAGAATTTTAGAGAGTTGGGGCTTTTTTCCGCTCAATGTTTGTTGTCGTATTCCGATTTTGAAAATCCTAAATCGAATGCGAACATTAAGAACACAATAGATATATTGGTAGCCAATAACTTCATCCCCATTATCAATGAAAACGATACCGTTGCGGCAGATGAAATACAGTTTGGCGACAATGATAAATTGGCTGCGCTAACAGCGGCATTGCTCAAAGTAGACCTCCTATTGATAGCGACCAACACCGATGGCATTTACACGAAAGCATCTTTAGAAAACGGACGACCAAAAACCATCGCCGAAGTATCTAGTCTAGATCAACTAAAGCAAGAGATAAGCACGTTAAAATCGTCTCACGGCACAGGCGGTATGCAGTCGAAAATCGAAGCGGCTACTATAGCCCAAAAAGCAGGAATTGAAACTTGGATCATCAATGGTTTGAATGATAACTTTATTACGGATGCCCTGACCGGCACCAGTAACCTTACCAAAATAAAATAATGAAACACTATCTCTCCATAAATGACATCGACTTCCTTTCTGAATGGGTAGCGGAAGCTCGAGGGTTAAAGAAAAATCCCAGAGAATTTAAAAACTTGGGCAAAGACAAGACCATCGGACTATTATTTTTCAATAACAGCCTTCGCACCCGTCTGAGCACTCAAAAAGCAGCTATGAATCTAGGTATGGAAGTAATCGTTATGAACTTTGGCAGCGAAGGTTGGGCCTTGGAATATGCTGATGGCACCATCATGAACCAAGGTACATCAGAACACATTAAAGAAGCGGCGCAAGTCGTTTCTCAATATTGTGATGTCATCGCTATACGGGCTTTTGCCGGATTAAAGGACAAGACCAAAGACGAGGCAGAGCCGGTTTTAAACGGATTCAAAAAATACGCTTCGGTGCCTATTGTGAATATGGAAAGCTCGGTCGGGCATCCGTTACAAGCTTTGGCCGATGCAATTACCTTAGCTGAGCAAAATACAAAACCAAGACCTAAAATAGTGCTTTCATGGGCACCGCACCCTAAGGCCTTACCACATGCGGTAGCGAATTCATTTGTAGAAATGATGCACTTACAAGATGCCGATTTTGTAATTACCCATCCCAGGGGCTATGAATTGAATACTGAGATATCAAAAGAAGCAAAAGTCGAATACGACCAAGATAAAGCCTGTGAAAACGCCGATTTTATCTATGTAAAAAACTGGAGTAGTTATTCCGAATACGGTAAAGTTTTGAGTCAGGATAAAAGTTGGATGATGACCAAGAAGAAATTGGGCAACGCTAAATTTTTGCACTGTCTGCCGGTTCGGAGAAATGTTGTAGCTGAGGATGCAGTACTTGATGGTGAGCAATCCCTTGTAATTGAGCAAGCGAATAATAGAACCTACTCGGCGCAAGTGGTATTAAAAAAGATACTGGAAAAGCTTTGAACCATTGAGAAATCACAAAGCTATACGGAGTAAATAAAACAGATTCCCGCTCGCGGGAATGAAAATGAAGTGAAATTGAAACTAAAAGATAACGTTTATATTATTACCGGTGCAACTAGCGGAATGGGGAAGGCAATTGCTGAAACCTTTTCAAAAGAAGGAGCAAAATTAATTCTTTCGGGACGAAATGTAGAAAGAGGAAAGGCCCTTGCCCAAAAATTAAAGGATGCTGTATTTATCGCGGGAGATGTCAGCGAACCTTCGTACAACGAAAAATTGGTAAACTCGGCACTTAAAAATTTCAACAGACTAGATGCGCTCTCGATCAATGCTGGAATTCTGGGTCTTGGCAACGTCGTAGATCTCCCAGAAGCTTTATGGCATACAACGATAAATACGAATCTTAGTTCAATTTTCTATCTGTCAAAATACGCGATTCCACATTTACAAAAAGAGGGTGGGACCATTTTAATCAATGCGTCGATTGCAGCGTACAAAAGTTTTCCAAACCACCCGGCCTATTGTGCTTCTAAAGCGGCATCGGTGGCCTTAATGAAACAAATGGCCGTAGAATACGCACCAAAAATTAGAGTCAATGCCATTTGTCCCGGTCCGGTAGATACGCCTTTACTTTGGGATTCTGCCAAAGCTTTTGAAAATCCTGAAGAAGCTGTACAAAACGCCGGAAAAGCTACATTAATGAAGCGTTTAGGCACTCCAGAAGACGTGGCTAAACTAGCATTGTTTCTTGTCTCTGAAGATGCCTCTTGGATTACCGGTACGGCAATGACCATTGATGGAGGAATACTAAATACGTGATATGAAATCAAACTTATCCATCATAAAAATCGGCGGTAACGTCATTGAAAACAAAACGGAACTTTCAAAGTTCTTGCTGGCTTTTTCTCAACTAGATGGACCCAAAATATTGGCGCACGGTGGCGGAAAACTGGCAACGGAACTCGGCAAAAAACTGGGTATCGAATCCAAATATATTGGAGGACGTAGAATTACCGATTCCGAAAGTCTAGAACTGATTACCATGGTGTACGGCGGACTTGTCAACAAGAACATCGTTGCCGAACTGCAATCACTTAATTGCAACGCCATAGGTCTAAGCGGCGCCGATGGTGATACGATTCAAGCACACAAGCGGCCTGTAAAGGATATCGATTATGGTTTCGCAGGTGATGTTGACGGTGTCAACGCTAAAACTATCGGGCAACTGTTGAAGGTCGGCCTAACCCCCGTTTTCTGTGCAATGACCCATGATGGAAACGGACAACTGCTTAATACAAATGCCGATACCATAGCCTCTGAACTGGCCATCGGAATGAGCGATAGCTACAAAACCACGCTGTATTATTGTTTTGAAAAAAAAGGCGTTTTGATGGATATCAACAATACCGATTCAGTAGTAAAACATATCGATTCGTCATCCTATAAAAAATTATTGGAAGCAAAAGTGATCGCAGAAGGTATGCTTCCCAAGATGGAGAATTGTTTTCATGCTTTGAACAAAAATGTACATCAGGTATGTATAGGTGACATCACTATGCTAGACCCAAAATCGACTTTATATACCACCCTTACCTTATGAAAATGGAACAAGTAACTTTAACTGAAAAGGCCATAGAATTACTAAAGGAACTGATTTCCATTCAATCTTTTTCATCAGAAGAGGATAAAACCGCGGATGCCATTGAGAATTGGTTCAAGGCTTTTCATGTTCCGTTTCAACGGAAAATCAATAACGTCTTTGCTGTTAACAAACATTTTGATGGAGGCAAACCGACACTTTTACTGAATTCACACCACGATACAGTCAAGCCGAACTCGGCCTATACTAAAGACCCTTTCCACCCACACATTGAAGACGGAAAGCTATTCGGTTTAGGAAGTAACGACGCAGGAGGTGCATTGGTTTCATTGTTGGCGGCCTTTACGCACTTCTATGCATCGGAAAATCTAAGCCATAATATTTTAATGGTGGCCTCGATGGAAGAGGAAAACGCAGGCCCAAACAGTCTAAGAGGCTTATTACCAAGTCTTCCGAAAATCGATGTGGCTATCGTAGGTGAACCCACTTTGTTGGATCTTGCCATAGCTGAAAAAGGCTTGGTCGTCTTTGACGGGGTTATAAAGGGAACGCCTTCGCATGCCGCTCATCCGAATACCGATAACTCCATATACAACTCCATAAAAGTTTTGGAATGGTTCAAAAATTACAAATTTGAAAAAGTGTCCGATGCTTTGGGCGAAGTCAAATTGACCGTCACCCAAATCAAGGCAGGAAGTCAACACAATGTGGTTCCCGCGCAGGTCGATTTGGTGATTGATGTACGGGTAAACGATAAATATTCGAATGCAGAGATCGCCAAGATATTGAAGAAAGAAGCGCCCTGCGAACTAAAAGAAAGAGGATTGAAACTTAACTCCTCAAAAATCGACAAAGACCATGCTTTGGTGCAATCCGGTATAGCTTTAGGCAGAAAAACCTATGGTTCCCCTACCCTTTCGGACCAAGCGGCATTAACCTGTCAGTCATTAAAATTAGGACCTGGGGACAGTACGCGCTCGCACTCGGCAGATGAGTTTATTTATGTAAAGGAAATCGAGGAGGGGGTTGATTTGTATATCAAACTATTAGAAGGATTCCTCAATAAATAAACACAAACACACGTATCAAATACAAATTCAAACCTTTTGTATTTGAACTTGATTTTTGAATTTGAATTTGAAACTAACATTCAACAGATTCTGGCCTTCGCCGAAATGACAATAGAATTAATTCAATCAGTTCCCCGCCTTCGCGGGGAAGACAATAAAATAATTAACTCATGAAACTCTGGGATAAAGGCTTTAGTACCGATAAAAAAATAGACCACTTCACGGTTGGTAATGATCGAGAACTAGATCTCTACTTGGCGAAATACGACGTAATCGCCTCAAAGGCACACGCAAAAATGCTGAGAAAAATTGGACTGCTAAATACTGATGAAACAAATGCTTTGGTTGGTGAATTGGATACTATAGCAACATCCATAGAAAAGCGGACTTTTATCATCGAGGATTCTTTTGAAGATATGCATTCAAAAATCGAGTTCTTGCTTACCGAGAAATTGGGTGATACCGGAAAGAAAATACATACTGCGCGCTCACGGAACGATCAGGTTTTGGTCGCCATGCATTTGTATTTAAAGGATGAGCTAGCGGAAATCAAATCACAGACGAAATCCTTATTCGATTTACTATTAGATTTGGCCGAAACTCATAAAGATGTATTGCTGCCAGGCTATACCCATCTGCAGATTGCGATGCCCTCTTCTTTCGGGCTATGGCTTTCCGCCTATGCAGAGAGCCTTATCGATGATCTGTATTTTATAAATGCGGCTCATAAAGTAGCGGACCAAAATCCGTTGGGGAGTGCCGCCGGTTATGGTAGTTCCTTTCCGATTGATAGAACCTTTACTACAAAAGAAATGGGTTTTGAAACAATGAAGTACAATGTAGTCGCTGCCCAAATGGGTCGAGGCAAAGTTGAAAAAGCGACTGCCTTCGGTATGGCAAGTATTGCTGCCACCATATCTAAATTGGCAATGGATATTTGTCTGTATATGAGCCAAAATTTTAGTTTCATTTCCTTCCCGGACGAACTAACCACAGGCAGCAGTATTATGCCGCATAAAAAGAATCCAGACGTATTTGAATTGGTTCGGGCAAAATGTAATAAACTGCAAGCTGTACCCAATCAATTGACCTTAGTAATCAATAACTTGCCGAGTGGCTATCATCGCGATCTACAATTGGTCAAAGAAATAATTGTGCCTGCCATTCAAGATATGAAAGCTTGCTTGGAGATTTTGACCTTTAGTTTAAAGGAAATCCGAGTTAATGCAACCATTCTCGACGACCCAAAATACGATTACCTCTTTAGTGTTGACACCTTAAACGAACTCGTGCAGAACGGTTTGCCGTTCAGGGATGCCTATAAAAAAATGGGGCAAGAAATTCAAGAGGGTACGTTCACTCCTAAACGCGATATTCACCATACACATGAAGGTAGTTTGGGTAATTTATGTCTGAAGGAGATTAGGGGGAAGATGGAGAAAGTGCTTGATTAAGTTGGTAATAACCTTATCAAAAACACTACATTTCTACCACAATTATTTTCCAAATAAAAGACAGATGGAAAATTCCGAAGACATCGAACGTTTGGCCCAGGCCGAGGTTCGGCTCTCCTATTTTTTGGCGGAACAGATTAAGAATTCCACTACCTATTTTGGTTATCCCGAAGTGCCTGAAAACAATGACCTATCCATTTTGGGCATAAGCAGTTTGGCCAAAATGCATCTCAATAATGCTGGAGACCCATGGGTACACGGCAATGCAAAAATGCACACTAAAGAATTCGAGCGCGAAGCCTTAGATTTCGTAGCGCGCCTCTACGGTATTGAAAATCGGTATTGGGGCTACATTACCAGCGGTGGAACCGAGGGTAATTTATATGGCATGTATACGGGCAGAGAGTATTTCACTACTCATGATAAAAAACCATTTTTTTTGTATGCCGAATCTAGTCACTACTCTTTGGCAAAAAATGCAAGACTCTTAAATCTAGAATCTAAGGCAATCACTGCTCAGACTTCAGGTGAAATGTACTATGAACATCTACAATTCGTTTTGGGCCAATTGAAACAGTCGGAAAAAACCGATTTGGGTATAATCATCAATCTTAACATTGGTACCACAATGACAGGTGCTATCGATAACCTAAAAAAGGTGAATATTTGTATTGACGAATCGGGCATCCACAGAGAGCATATTCTTATTCATGCCGACGCGGCATTATTGGGATTTATTTACCCTTTTATGGAAAAGAGGGAAGTACTTTTTGAAAATGGAGTATCTAGTATCGCCATTTCGGGCCATAAATTTCCTGGTGCCATTCACCCTTGCGGTATCGTACTGACCGACAAATCTGTTCATGAAATCGCTTTTGGAGACCAATGGGTACCCTATGTAGGCACTCAAGACACAACGATTAGTGGCTCAAGAAACGGATTCTTGGCACTGAACCTTTGGTACATTTTTCAAAAAAAAGGGATACGAAGGCTTTAAGAAAGAAGGGGAAACGTGTATTCGAAACGCCCGGTATTTAAGGGACAAACTTAACGAAATCGAATACCCGAAGGTCTCCCTTTTTCCCAACCAGATAATTGTCACCTTCAAAAAGCCCGCTCAAGAATTAGTAGAAAAATACCAATTAGCCACCCAAAGCGATATGGCGCATGTCGTGGTTATGCAGCATATTACCAAGTCACGCATTGACACCTTTTGTAAGGAAATGGAAAGAATATTCTAAGAAGGGCTTAAAACCCTTCTCGCATCACCCTGTCAACTGCAAATTTTCGAAAATATTACACGTTCGTTATATCGTTTCTTCGGCCTTAATCCAATCGGCAATTCCTGGGTTGGAAATTGACTTTGATGGCACCGTAAGGAAGTAAACGCCTTCTCCTCATCTTCAGCGCTAAAATCAATCTTAGTCTACAACACATCAGGATGTGCAAAAATAGCCATTATGATTTTCGGTGGTTTACTGTTCGATAAGACTTCATAGCCCACTTCTTTTTGGCCCGGCGATGGTTGGCACCCAAAGACGAAGGACAATAGCATCAAAAAAATCAATAATTTGTCAGCATGTATTTTCAATGGGCTTTTCTTAGCTGAAACGTCTTGATTTGTTCTTTCCCCGTGATGCTTCATATGTTTAAAGTTACTAAATTCGAACCTTTAGCAATGTTATTTCAAATCCTTCTATGCAAAATCAATCTTCCAAGTATTTCGCCCTTCTTTTAACAATCTTTTTTACATTGGGTAACTTTATAAGTGCCCAAGATCAATACCAAAGAAATACATCGGCCGATGTGCAGGGCTATATTTTTAGTCTGACCCTCAACGACGACAACGACCAAATCAAAGGAGAAGCCTTGGTCACCGTAGACTTCAAAAATGAGATAAATGAATTTTCGTTGGATCTTGTCGGCAAGTCAGAAACTTATGGAATGGAGGTAACCAACATTTTCGATGGTAACAGCTCGGCCAACTATACTTTCGAACAGAACAAAATCAAAATTGTACCGACTGCTTCCGGTGAAAAAATCAGAACCTTTAAAATCGAATATAGCGGAGTTCCAGAACGGGGATTGGTCATAGATACCACAAAATTTGGGCAACGCTCTTTCTTTGGGGATAATTGGCCCAATTTGGCCAGGCATTGGCTACCTTCGGTCGACCACCCCTATGACAAGGCCACCATCGAATTTCGGATCACGGCGCCCGACCATTACGATGTCGTTGCCACGGGCGAAAAAATAGAGGAAAGTAGTCTTGGCAACGGACTTAAACTAACGACCTATAAAGAACCTGCACCTGTAGCCATGAAGGTGGTTACCGTCGGAGTAACCAAATTCGCCAGCACTATATTGGATTATGTTTATCAGATTCCCGTTACCGCTTGGGTCTATCCCGAAAATCGCTTAGATGGTTTTTCAGATTACAAAGTAGCCACTAACGTACTAAAATATTTTATCGACAATGTCGGCCCCTATTCCTATGCTAAACTAGCCAATATGCAAGCCAAGACCCAGTGGGGCGGTCTTGAGAATGCCGGCACTATCGCTTATTTCGAAAATTCCGTAACCGGAAAAAACGAGATCGAAGGTCTGATTGCCCATGAAGTAGCCCACCAATGGTTCGGCAATTCGGCCAGCGAGAAGGACTGGAACCATGTTTGGCTCAGCGAAGGTTTCGCCACCTATTTTGCTATTTTATATCAAGAAAGTGTCTACGGTGATGAAAAAAGAAAAGAAGAATTGACCCTTGATCGAAAACAGATAATCGAATACTACAAAAAGAATCCAGCACCCATTGTAGACCCTTCCATTACCAACCCCATGAAAGTGCTAAGCGTAAACACCTATCAAAAAGGCGGTTGGGTATTGAACATGCTCCGCCATCAACTGGGTGATGAAACCTTCTGGAAAGGCATACGTGCTTATTACAAAACTTTCCAAAACTCAAATGCCATGACCACGGACTTCCAAAAAGTCATGGAGGAAGTCTCACGTGAAAATTTAGAGTGGTTCTTTAATCAATGGATTTTCACTGAAGGCCATCCTGAAATTAAATGGAACTGGAGCTATAAAAAAGGTAAAGTTAAAATGGTCATAGAACAACAACAAGACCACATATTTCAATTCCCTCTAGAAGTTGGGTTCGTGGTGGACGGCAAGACCATACTAAAAACAATAGAAATAGATGAACGATCTAAAACCGTTGAAATTGAGGCGGCCTCCCGACCAGAAACGGTTACTTTAGACCCAAACCTCTGGCTTTTGTTCGAAGAAAGAAACTAAATTCAGTTTATGGATTAATACTATTATTTCAAACCGGTTGATAATAATTGAAAAATTATTCCTACATTTAATATGTTCTCTTACAAACTAATTCTCATATTTTATTCTTCCCCTTTTATAAAAGACAGCAGCTTTTCATGGTTGTCGCATTATTTAAATAAATCTAAAAATACAACCGTATGAAACTGAAAGTCGCAGAATATAATATGGAATGGATGAAATATTTATTCGTCAATGGTATTCCCGTAAATGTTCCGCCGCCCGATGCTAAACCTGAAGCCGATTGGAATGAACAAGAAGCACTGACCGTTAAAAGTCAACGATTGATTTCCGTTTTAGCTCACTTGAATGCGGACATTATTGCAGTTGTAGAGGGCCCGGATACGCTCGCCAACGGCTCAAAAACAGCTAAGGCCCAATTGGAGGAGTGGATGACCGTGTTCAACCTTACGGATAGAAATTACAAGGTCATTGAAGGCTTTACTTCTAGAGGGCAGCAAGAATTATGTGCAATTTACGATGCGGACAAGTTAATCGTTGAGCATACTCCTGAAGGGAAGAACAGTTTCAATGAACCCTTTCTAGCCGACACTTTGGAACAAAGTATAAAAGAGCAGTATAAACATTTTAGACCTCCCGTAGAACTTACCGTAAAAAATAAGGCCGATCAGAAAAAACTTTTTAAAATGATCATCGCGCATGCCAAGTCAAAAGGGATTTTTGATCGCGTAGATTACGCCAGATATGAATATTTATCAGATTTGAACAGAAGAAAACTCTACGCAGAATGTATGCATATGCGCGAAAGAGTCGATACTTGGATTACCGAAGGTGATAAGGTGCTAGTTACCGGTGATATTAACGATGGCATGGGTAGCGATTTTTATGAAAACCGTTTCGGCAAAAGTGCGATAGAAATTTTGTTGGGAAACGTTTATCAACCTGAATTGATTTTAAAAAGTGCCTTGGGAAAACCAAAACTCGGTAAATATGGCTGGTCTCCTAGCTCTAGTTCATTCACAGATACAATTACCAAAAACTGGTTTACCGTTCTTATCGATCATATTTTGGTGAGCCAAGATATTAAAATAGATAGTAGCGCGGTATTGAACCCCTATTCCGAACCACATAAAACAAATCTAGATACCGAATTGAAAAATGCCCTTAAAGAGGGGTCCGACCATTTTCCGGTGTACGCTGTTATCGATGTGTGAAAGAAGTTGTTTTGTTTCGTATTCGTTCATGGAACAGTAACTAAAGAAATTTAGGTGATTCTTGTGGGCGTTTCATTTACCGAATTAACAGGAAGAAAGGTATAATTTGAATTAAACAAACTTTCGCTCAATCTACTAACATAAAATAGTTTAAAATATGCTTCTATAGAAAATGCAGATAGGCCAATGGGCTGTGGGGCTGTAGATAGCTGGGCAATAGAATGGTCAAAATTACTTTATCATACCCAAATTCACCACTTCCTGATCGGTCAGGTACCGCCAATGACCGCGGGGTAGGTCTTTTTTGGTAAGACCTGCATAAACTACCCGGTCTAGTTTAACAATTTCATATTCCAACGTCTTAAATATACGTTCCACAATATTGCTTCGTGTACTAAAGATTTCCATACCTACTTGGGTTTTCGGAGCCTTATCTACAAAACTGACATCGTGCACTTTAACAACCTTTTCGTCAACGACCAGACCTTCTTGAATTTTTTTAAGGTCGGCACTTCTAAGCGGTTTACTGAGCTCAATATGGAATATTTTACGGAGTCCGTTTTTTGGGCTGTTGAGACGTTTTGTCAATTCTCCATCGTTCGTGAACAACAAAAGCCCAGTAGTATTCTTGTCTAATTTACCAACCGGTTTCAATTCGGTCTTAGAGGCTTTTGATATGAGACCTACAGCGGTGCGCCTACCATGTTCGTCACGGCCGGCAGTCGTAAAATCTTTGGGTTTGTTTAAAAGTACATACTCCCTTTTTATGGGATTCAGCAAACGGCCATCGAATTTTACTTCATCACTCAATTTCACCTTATGCCCCATTTCAGTAATAGGTTTTCCGTTTACGGTAACATTTCCGGCAGTAATATAGATATCAGCTTCCCGCCGGGAGCAAACACCAGAGTTGGCAACATATTTGTTCAACCTAATCAGATTGGGGTCATTGGACTTATGGGTATTTCCCATATTTTTTATCGGGGCATTTCCCCTCGATTTACTATTTCTGCGGAAGGTTCCGCCCTCTCTACCCGATGCCCTTCTATCGCCATTGGAATTTGTTCTACCTGATGACTTCTTCCCTTTATTAGACTCCGATCTGCTCATATCACCCCTATTTTTTTGCAAAGGTAGTAAAGGGTTTTGGATGCGGTGACAAATAGCTGCTTAATCGGCTGCTAAAAAGGTCGTTCTACGAAACTCTATCACAAGGTAATCAGGGAATAATCAACTGAATAACCTGAGAAGCAATTCTATCCTAAACCTCCACACAAAACTGCTTTTCCCCATTTACCGTCAACCCAGTAACATCGGGGCGTGATTAATGCCCTCTAAGATTCGCCATTGGCAATACCATAGGTGTGAAACTCTTTATTCTCTTTTGAAGCCACTGCGGCACCATCGGTCAACGCCAACCAAATCGGGAATATTTGCGCCATGATCACTTTTAGCCGATTTGTACTCATAGTATACGATTGAGAACAAGGTCGACATCAATCAATAAAATACTGAACACCCCTATAACAATTATAAGCTTGATAATGTTATGAAGCCCAACATAATGCAATTTCGTCTTTGATTTCCAGAGCATTATCACAAAAAAAATGAGGAATACAATGCATCCTAAAAAATAAATATACATATAACCTACATCAAAATAGTTAATTAAAAGTAAGGCAGGAATCAAGGTCAACAGCACTAGAATACAGATACAAATCTTAGAAAATCGCGGCCCATACAATACCGGAACAGTCTTGTAGTTCTGTGCCATATCACCGGCAATATTTTCTAAGTCCTTTATCATTTCCCTGGCCAATATCAATAGGAAAAGAAAAATCGCATGTACAAAAATTACCGTCTCAAAATTTTTATAGTACACAAACACCGCGAAAAAAGGAGCAATAGCCAATATGGCGGAAACGAAATTGCCCAAGAAAGGTACTTTCTTCAACTTATGTGAATAAAACCAAATACCAAAAATATAAGCGGAAAAGAAAAGCACCGCTTTAAAAGAAACGTAGCTCGCCGCAAAGACCGCCAAAAAATTGAGCATAAAATAGGTGGTTAGTTTAAAGCGTTGGCTGACCAACCGATCTAACATGCTCTTTCTAGGTTTATTGATCAAGTCTTTCTCTGCATCGTAAAAATTATTAATGATATAGCCACTTGCGATAACAAGACCCGAGGCCACTACAATCAAAAAAAGATTGAGATCAAAGATTACTTTGCTTAACGGAAAATTAGGAGACAATATGTAAATTGAAGCCAAATATTGCGCAAGAGCTATCATTAAAATATTATAACCTCGCACCACTGAAAACAGACTCAATAACTTTAAAAGCAAGAGTTTATTTTTTCTGCTCAACATGTCTTCGAAAATTGTACTAGAAATTATAAACGACTTCTAACTTGTAACCGTTCAAAGTGTTTTGGGCCTTCTCAAAATCTTGGGTGAAGCCCAAAATATAACCACCCCCACCAGAACCGCAGAGTTTTAGGTAGTAGTCATTGGTATCTATACCTTGCTTCCAAAGTTCATGGAACTTCGCAGGAATCATCGGCTTGAAATTATCGAGTACCACATGTGAAAGTTGCTTCAAATTTCCGAAAAGTGATTTTACGTCTCCTTTGACAAAATCATCGACGCAGGCATCAGTATGCTTGATAAACTGGTTCTTTAACATATTACGGAAACCTTCTTGCTTCATTTTTTCCATAAAAAGCTGTACCATCGGGGCCGTTTCGCCTGTCGAACCACTGTCTAATAAGAATACTGCACCCTTACCTTCGGTGTTCTGGGACGGGATACTCGTAGACTCTATATTGTCTTTTGAATTTATAAGGATTGGTAGGCTTAAATAGCTGTTTAATGGATCTAACCCGGATGATTTGCCATGGAAGAAAGATTCCATTTTACCAAAAATTAATTTTAATTTCAGCAATTTTTCGCGGGTTAAATTCTCCAGAACCGTTACTTTGTCATGCGCATATTTGTCATAAATAGCCGCGACGAGTGCACCGCTACTTCCAACACCATAACCCTGCGGGATGGAACTATCAAAATACATACCCGCGGCAATATCAGTCTTTAAAGTGTCGAAATCAAAAGAAACGAGTTTAGGGCTGTTCTTATGCACCATCTCTAAATATCCTTCGAATTCCCGTAGGCTTTGATTCGATTTTTTGGCCGATTCAGATGGATTCTCATCGGTCTTTAAAGCACCCTTAAAAAAATTATATGGAATGGAGAGTCCTTTTGAATCTTTAATGATTCCGTATTCTCCGAAAAGAAGAATTTTTGAGTAAAATAGGGGTCCTTTCATCTAAAGATTAAATAATTTAATTGTGTAAAGATACGGATTTTTGATTTGAAAAAACGACTATATGGTCTGTACCACGGTCACTAAGCCATGTATTAGCATTTTTTCGCTCCGATGCCTAATCGGTCGCGGATATGCTGCCCTTTTTCACAATGCTCGAGCAGTTCGGTTTTGATAAACTCATATACCTTTTTCTTCTCGTTCTCCGGATAAAGTACATGAACGTTTGCACCGGCATCTAGCGTAAAGCAAACATGGGTCTTTGAAGTCTTTCGAAAAGCCCATATTTTATTTATGATTTCAAGCGTATTCGGTTTCATTAAAATAAAATAAGGCTGACTGGTCATCATCATAGCATGCAAGGTCAATGCTTCACTTTCGACGATTTTCACAAATTCGTCTAAATTTCCTTCGACAAATATCGATTTGAGTTTCGTCAGATTTTCATCCGCTTGATCGAATCGTTGATTTGCGAACGGATGGCCGTACATTAAATCGTGACCAATAGTACTGCTCACCTGCTTTTGACCTTTGTCGACCAGCAAGATGGTATCTTGATAGTTTTTAAATACGTCATGTACTTTATAAGGGTACTTGATTGCATAAAGATTAGAACTGCCCGAAGTATTTTCATGATGTCCCCATTGCACTATATCGCCCTCAATACTACGGCAGGCACTACCGGAACCAAGACGGGCCAAAAAGGACGCCTTTTTTTTAAAAAAGGCAGTATCCATATCTGGGATAAGCCCCTTTTCCAAATCCATCAAACACAAGGCAAGTGCCGACATGCCGCTAGCCGAAGATGCTATGCCACTGCTATGCGGGAACGAGTTGGAAGTCTCTATAATAAAATGATAGTGCTTTAAAAAGGGAAGGTACTTTTCAATACGTTTAAAAAAGGTCTCGACCTTGGGTCGGAAATCTTCTTTGGCCTCTCCTTCAAAAAATAATTCGAATGAGAAACCAGATGCCTTTTCGTCTAATTTTGCGTAGGAAATCGAAGTGGTCGTAGTACATACATCTAATGTGAAACTTATAGAGGGGTTGGCAGGAATTTGATTTTCCCTTTTCCCCCAATACTTGACCAAAGCAATATTGCTGGGCGATTTCCATGTAGTTTTTCCGGAAGCTTTTAGTTCAGCGTACGATGAAGGAATAAAGTCTTTTTCGGTCATTGCAGAATCTATTTTGTACAAAGATAGTTTTTAAGCAGATTGTGATACGCTCCGACCAAATAAATCACTATTTTAGGGAGAAATACACCTTCCAAGTTGAAAAAAAAACTTACATATATTGCCTATGCGGTCTGTATTTCTGTCGCAATCGGTTTTCTTGCTAGTTTTGCCACTCAAAGTTCGGTCAACGACTGGTACCTTACTCTTAACAAACCTAGCTTTAACCCACCCAACTGGATTTTCGCGCCTGTCTGGACACTTCTTTACATTCTAATGGGTATTGCCGCGGGCATCGTCTGGGGCAAAGGGCTGCACCATCTATTGGTTAAGACGGCCTTGTATCATTTTGGATTTCAATTATTGCTCAATGCTGCTTGGAGCATTGTTTTCTTTGGTCTTAAAGAACCTTTCTGGGCTCTTATAGTCATTATTTCTTTGTTGATTCTGCTTGTACTTACTATCCGTTGGTTCAAGTTGGTCAGTAAAGTAGCGGCCTTCTTGTTGTTGCCCTACCTTTTATGGGTATGTTTTGCGATGGTGCTGAATTATAAAATTTGGGAGCTGAATTAGATTTCAAGTTTCTTGTCTTAGGTTCGATACCGGCTTGAAACTCGAAACTATTATTTTGACATTTCCAGTAACTTCATCATCTTTCGATAATTCCGAGTGGTCGCTTCGACCTTTAATTTTCTTTCAATAAGGTTGTTATTGAGTTTCGCTTTGCCATAGCCAGTTTGGCAGAATAGGTAAACACAGTCTTCGCTAACGAAACACTTTTCATTTTCGTAGATTTCGATTTGAAGTGCTTTAACCAATTCGGGTGCGGGGATACTTTTTAGCAACACAAAATACACTTGCTTTTTTTCAATGGTTTCTTTATCGGTATAGGGGTTCTGTATTATGATGCTCTCAAAATTGCTTTTCGATTTTACTAGCACCGGCACGTCAAAACCAAATACAGCCTGTATGCCGGTTTTGATTCTTTTTTCTAAAATGCCTATATCCGTTTCAGTAGAGTCAAAGGCAATGTTACCACTTTGAATATAGGTCGTTACATTTTGGAGATTTAACTTTTCAAGCATAGCTCTAAGATCGACCATGGGCATTTTCTTCTGCCCGCTTACGTTGACACCCCTAAGTAAGGCGATAAAGTTTGCCATAGTTATGAACTCGTAATGGCCTGAGCCACTATATAGCCACCCGTCCAGGCATTTTGAAAATTGAATCCGCCGGTAATGGCATCTACATCGACCACCTCTCCTGCAAAATACATGTTTTTAAGCTTTTTACTTTCGAACGTCTTAAAATTGATTTCCTTTAAAACAACCCCTCCGGCGGTCACAAATTCTTCTTTAAAAGTACTTTTACCTTCGATTTGAAGTTCACATTCGGTCAGTTGCCTAGCTAATTTTTCTAATTGGTTTTTAGTGACATCGGCCCATTTATCAGTTTTCGTAATTCCAGATACGCTAACCAAATTCCCCCATAGACGTCTTGGTACATCTACCGTCTTTGTGCGAGACACTGTTTTTTTAGCCTCAATCGTCTTGATTTCCATGAATAAGCTTAAAACCCCCTCAAAACTGTAATCCGGCAGCCAATTAACCCTTATTTTGAAACGATAGCCCATATCGTTCAATAGTTTGGCTCCCCAAGCGGATAACTTTAAAATTGCAGGGCCACTTAAACCCCAATGTGTTATAAGTACCGGTCCCTCAGAAGTCATCAAAGGTGGTCTGGTATTTTTACTTTTTAGTTTTATGCTGATTTTTGCATCTGAAGGTCTTTGTTCGAGCACATCGACTCTTGCAGGAGTACTCACCCCCGGAATGCCACTAATGCGTTTATCCTTACAATTAAATGTGAATAAAGATGGTACGGCAGGTTCGAGCCTATGGCCCAGCTTTTGTAAAATCTTCCAGATTTTTGGATTACTTCCAGTTGCAACAACTATTTTTTTACAGTAGTACATACCCTTAATCGAAGT
>Ga0316189_10001010_pt1 | contig 28040 bp, 30 predicted proteins | sample LowCovwburrow_MG_FD_204930 | JGI IMG/M metagenome (GOLD analysis project Ga0316189, IMG submission 204930) | Coastal sediment microbial communities from Maine, United States - Lowes Cove worm burrow | ecosystem: Environmental > Aquatic > Marine > Coastal > Sediment | place: USA: Maine...
TGTCGTCATTCTTTTTAATTGCACATTAAAGCTAAAGGATTTTCTAAATAAAACCGCACCCGTAAATCAGATATGGATTTTCAAAAATTGACTCATACTACCCTGCAAGTCAGAACAGATAAGGGTTAACAACATTCAATTCGAATGACAATTTCCCGTATTAGTACTGGTGTTTTTTATTTTTTGAAAGATCAGAATGTAATCAAATGGTAATCATTTGACTATGTAAACGAGCTTATTTGGCTTGCATATTAGAAAAAAAGTCAGCCTAACACTATTAGTATTATAAACATTTCAATATTTTGTTGAATAGAAGTTAGATCGAATCTATAAATTAAGACTGCCAATCATTTACTTGGCTCAAACCAAGACGCGTACATTCTATAATTGTTTGCGATTCGCTTGACTTCTCCTTCAAATAATTCAGGTGTGATGTCCTTTACCTTTTTGGCCGGCACACCAGCATATACAGATCCACTTTCAACTTTGGTGCCTTCTAAAAGAACAGCACCTGCTGCAATTATACAGCCAGATTCAATTTCACAATTATCCATGACGATTGCGCCCATCCCTATGAGGACATTATCATTAATTTTACAACCATGTACTAAAGCATTATGACCAATTGACACGTTATTACCTATGGTTGTTTTTGTTTTTTCATAAGTGCAGTGAATTACAGCACCATCCTGAATATTGACATTGTCACCCATTTTTATACTGTTGACATCTCCCCGAATAACAGCATTAAACCAAACTGAACAATTCTCTCCCATTTTCACATCACCAACAATAGTTGAATTTTCTGCCAACCAGCAAGATTTAGGGATTTGAGGTGTATTTCCTCTGCATGATTTAATTAAAGCCATAACGTTTTTTGTTTGTCTTACAAACATAGCTCATCTCACAAAAATATCCAATATTAAGTCCCTAATTCAAAAATTTTCCAGCACTAAGGCAGTCACCATTAGAGGTATTAATAAATTGGAAAATATAAACCCCTTTTGCCACATTAAACGTTAAAAAATCAATCGGCCCATTTAATATATGGTCCAGAACTAATTGTCCAGAAATACTATAAATCATAATTTTTAGGTCTTCTTTATTTGTGGGATTAGTAATTGTAATTTCATCTAGACCTTGATTGGTGTAGATGGAACCAATATTATTTTTAAACTCAAGAATTTGAATGGTTTTACACAATGTATCAGAACAACCATTGTAATTGGTTTCTGCCAAACAAATGTGGTGCAGACCTTTGGCATAGGTGGTGTCTAGTTCTTCATAATTATACTTTGGGGTCCAATGTTCATCAATGTTAGCATTGAGGTTCCAAAAATAAGTGTGATCTGGTGGAGGAAACGGCACAGCAAGAAACTCTTTATTGGCATTAACACATTCTATTTTAGCCTTTTCAAATCCTACATAAATGCCATTGTCAAAAGTCAAATCATTAGATATGATTTCAAAATCTGGTGCAGGACTGATTGAATCAAGAACTAAGGTATCAGAAACTTGATCACCAATACTATCAGTTACTGTGACAACATAAAGGCCTGCAATTTGACCCGACACATTGTTGTTGGTTGTTTGTAAAGGTCCATTGACCATATCTTGCCACTGGTAAGAATAAGGTGGAACTCCACCTTCAGCTTCTGCGTATATGACCCCAGATGCAAATTGCTGGGGCGAAGTTCTGCACTCAGCTGGCAGAGTGCCTGTTTTTACTGACAACTCTTGAGCAAAAGTAATTCCTCCACAGTGAGCTAAAAAAAGAATGATAACTAGGAACCTCATAGTTATGATATTGACGATTTCATACTCAGGAATGTTGCATTGAAAGTGATTTTAGATATGACTGTGTATTTTCATGCGGAGTTATGCAATCAATAAGCAATGCGTGAGCAATGTATGAGTAATGCGAAGAGGGTTTTGATGCAGTAGACCTTTTTGCAAGATTTATTAGATACAAAGCGTTTTTTGTTTGTCTTACAAAATTAGAAAGATTTGCTATTTAAGTTCGCAATCCAAGCCATAGGTTTCTGTAAAAATAACCTGAGTTTCTCCATCTAATCCATTGCACTTTTCATTGGCTTCTTTTTTTGACATCTTTATAAAAATAGTATCTCTTTCCTCAGTCCATGAGGTTGATGCCCCATCATAAAATTCAGTGCAAATACAAGTTCTATCTTTCTTACAAGCTACAATTGAAAATGTCAAAAGGCATAGCCCAACTATTATAATCTGCTTCATAATTTTAAAATATTAGTTTCCCAGACCCTAATTCCTTGTCTGTTGAAGTATCTATAACTTGATATATATATGTACCACGCTTTTGTTCAAAAGGAATAAATTCTTGATCGGATTGTATTTTGGAGGATAAAATTTGTTGCCCTGAAATAGCATAAATGTTCAATAAAAGTCCTTCTTCAAAACCAATTTTGCTAAAAACTAAACTACTAATGTTAAAGTCTGGCTTAATATAAAATAATTCACCTGTTTCATTTTCAATATCAGCTGGGCCAAATATGCCTATGTTAACGCAACTAGTATCCCTACAACTATTGATATTTTTCACTGCTAGACATACCTCATAAATACCTGGATAATATGTATTCTCTAAATTAGCATTATAATGAGCAACAAACTCCCAATTTGAGGAAGCGTTCAGGACATCAAAGTTCCAATAAAAAATGCTGTCAGATTGTATAAAATTTGGAACAGAAAAATTCATACTAGTATTGATAAAATTAACGTTTGCATAATTGAAACCAATGTAACCATCAGGAATTACAGAAAGTTGGTTTGAAATCAAATCAAAACTTGAGATGGGGTTTACAGAGTCAAGTAATACAATTTCTGATGCAGAATTATTCGCGTCATCTGTCACTGTTATTTCATATTGACCCGGATTTAAAAACGCCCATGTAGTGAGTGATGAAGTCGCTCCATTTTGTAAATTCTCCCAATTGTAAACATAGTTGCCAGATCCACCACTTGCCGTAACTGAAACAGTTCCATAGCCAGTTTGATAATGACTTAATCTGCAAGAGGCAGGTATAGATTCAACTGTTAATTGAATAGGTCCTTGACCGAAAGAAAATAATGAAGTCAGTATGCTAATTAAAATGAAGTAATGTTTCATATTAAAGTTTAGGATAAAATTAACATTACTTTTCTAATTAACACAATTTTGAGTTTCATTGTCAAAGTTCTGTCTTTTTTAATAAGCATTTACGTCTACCTAATTCAAAAATTTTCCCGCACTTAGGTAGTCACCATTAGAGGTATTAATAAATTGGAAAATGTAAACCCCTTTTGCAACATTAAACTGTAAAAATTCAATTGGTCCTTCTAATAGATGTTCAAGAACCAATTGTCCGGAAACATTATAAATCATAATTTTAACGTCTTCCTTATTTGAAGGGTTTGTTACAGTAATTTCATCTAGACCTTGATTGGTGTAGATGGAACCAATATTATTTTTAAACTCAAGAATTTGAATGGTTTTACACAATGTATCAGTGCAACCATTATAATTGGTCTCAACAAGGCAGATGTCATATTTCCCTTTAGTATAATTGGTGTCGATCTCTTCAAAAAATCGTTTTGGTGTCCATATGCCAGTTTGCCCTAAATCTAAATTCCAAAAATAATTGGTATCATATGGCCAAACCTCAAAGATTGGTTTATTATTAATATTGACCAAATGTATTTTAGCCTTTTCAAATCCCACGTAAATGCCATTATCAAAAGTCAAATCATTAGATATAATTTCAAAATCTGGCGTAGGATTTATCGAATCAACAACTAAGGTGTCGGAAACTTGATCACCAATACTATCAATCGCTGTGACAACATATATACCAGGACTCTGAGCAATCACAGTAGTATTAGTTGATTGCAGTGGCCCGAAGGATAATTGTTCCCAAAAATAAGTATACGGTGGAACACCTCCTTCTGCTACAGCAGTTAATTCCCCATTTCCAGATTGAAGGCTTGACGTTCTGCAATATGTAGGAGAAACTATTTCTGCTCTTAATGTCAAGTCTTGTCCAAATGCAATCCCAAATCCGATCCAAAACAATAAAATTAGCCTGTATTTCAGCATAGTTCAATTTCTATATTTTGCATTCAGTTCTTAATAAGTCCTGCTTTTTGTGAATTACTTTTTTTAAGTCCAGTGCAAAATTTTATACCTTTGTAACTTATGTTAAGTGTTAACCCAAAAGATTTACCAGTTCCGCAATTGCATGGCTATTTATTAGGTGCTATTGGACCTCGTCCGATTGCATTTGCAAGTACAATTGATGAGGATGGTAACTCTAATTTGGCGCCATTTAGCTTTTTCAATGTCTTTAGTGCTAACCCCCCAATTTTGATTTTTTCGCCAGCAAGGAGTGGCAGAACAAACCAAACTAAGGACACTTATAACAACGTCAAAAAGGTCAAAGAGGTTGTAATCAATGTTGTGAATTATGACATGGTACATCAGATGTCTTTGGCCAGTTCACCTTTTGCACCAGAGGTTGATGAATTTGAAAAGGCAGGCTTTACGAAAATTGCTTCTGAAACCATTCGACCTTCTAGAGTTGCAGAGGCTCCTGTTCAATTTGAATGCGTTGTTAATGAAGTCAAGGAATTGGGACAAGATGGTGGTGCAGGAAATTTAGTCATTTGTGAAGTGAAAATGATTCACATTGATGAAGCGGTTTTAGGTGATGATGGTAAAATTGATCAGAAAAAAATTGATCTTGTTTCAAGAATGGGTGGCAACTGGTATTGTCGTGCGGATGAACATTCAATGTTTGAAATTCAGAAGCCGATTACTACAATTGGGATTGGATTCGATCAGGTACCAGACGATATTAAACAGTCAAATGTCCTAACCATGAATGATCTTGGCCAATTGGGTAATATTGAAGAATTGCCTAATGAAACTGACGTTAATGAATATAAATTGATCGAATTAAGTGATCTTTTTATGGATTTAGAAGATAATCAGGCTGAACTTGAATTATCTTTGCATAGAAGGGCTCAAAACTTACTAAAAGAAAATAAAATTGAGGAGGCGTGGAAAACGCTCCTTGCATTCAATAATTAACAACAAATCAAAACTATGTATACATTAAAAGGTGAAATCAAAGTAATCGGAGAAACTCAAAATATAACAGACTCTTTTAAAAAGAGAGAATTTGTAGTATTAGATGCTTCTGGCCAATATCCTCAAACCATCATGTTCCAAGCTGTTCAAGACAGATGTGAGATGCTAAATGCTGTAAAGGTTGGTGATATGGTTGAAGTGGTGTTTTTCTTAAGAGGTAGAGAATGGGTTAATCCTGAAGGCGTGTCTAAATATTTTAATTCATTAGATGCTTGGAAAATTAATCCTGCTTCTGGAGACGGTGCTGGTGCCTCAACACCTGCAAGTGCAGACAATGCAGAAACATTTGTTGCAGAAGGAGATGATGATTTACCATTCTAATTAATTGGACCATTGGGAAAAAAAGGGGCTGTTAATCAAAACAACCCCTTTTTTATTTTATAACGCTTTAAAACTATACCCCTGTTCTTGAAAGTAGGTCAAGATTTTTGGTAGAATTACCTTTAAGTTTTCAAATGCTTTATCAGAGTCATGCAAGACAATTATTTGACCTGAACGGTCTCGAGATATTAATTTATGAAGGATAAGCTTGGGATCAATATTTTGGTCGAAATCGTAAGCCAAAAATGACCAAAATACAATCTTGAAATCTTTTTTTGTCAATAAGTTATATTGTGGTTTTGTTAATCGACCGTATGGTGGTCTAAAAAATTTCGAATCAATGTATTCTTGCGCTTCCAAAACATCATTTATATAGGCTTCTTTTTTAGTCTTCAAACCATCCAAATGATTCATTGTATGATTCCCAATAGTATGACCCTCCTGTTGAATTTGATTCATTAAGTTAGGGTGCGATTTAGCATTTTCGCCCAGACAAAAAAAGGTAGCTTTTGCATTGAATTGATTCAATTGATCTAAAATCCATTCAGTTGTTTTTGAATTAGGACCATCATCAAATGTGAGATACAATTCTTTCTCTTTTTTAACTGAAAAACCCCAAATAGATCCAGGATAAATCCGCTGGAGCCATTTGAGGTAATTAAATATTCTCACCTTAAAAGGTTATGGTGTTTGACCTGTAATTTGCATTATAAAATTACCGATAGTACTGTCATAAGACTTCAGGCGATTTATTGCTTTATAGTCTCGTCTCTTTTTTCTAAATTCAGCCATATAGGAATTAACGGCTTCATCAAGTTTAGCTTTTAATTCTTCATTATCTGACTTATACCTCATGTTCACAGTTTGGTAAAGGGTGAAAATACTTCTAAAGGCAGCCGTTGCATCATCAAGCATTCCAGCACTAAACTGTACATCAACGTCAAGATAATAATCTAATTCCTCTTGATAAGTTTCGAATAAATCGAGTGCTAGATTCTCAGCATCTTCTATTGCACCAACACTATAATATGCACCAACATAGTAAGGCATAATTCTACCGTACGGTACCTTATGAGATGGCATAATTTCTAATGATCTATCCATTAAAGCGATTACTTTTTCCTTGGCAATTTTTTGCTCTTCTTTCAGTTTTTTCACCTCATCAGACAGGCTATCGTTTTCAATACCTTTAATGAAATTAATTTTCTGATCGGCTCTTTCATATTCTTCTGAATAAGCGTCTGCTAACACACTAAATTGGATTCGGTAATTATTGATCCCTCGCTTAGTATAGTAATCAACTAATACACCTTCTTTTTCCATATTTCCCCATTGGTAATTTTTCATTAGGTTTTCGTAAGAACGATCCTTATTCATCTCACCTAATGTATTAGGATTTCTACTGTTCACAACATTAAGCGGTGCAAGTCTGTAAATTAAGCCTTCACTTAGAAAATATTTTTGAAGTCCTAGATATGTTCTTGCGGAAGCAGATCCTGCAAAATATATATTTCGTTCCCAATTAAAATTATTGATAATATCTAAGATCATAATTTCAGCTTTCAATAAGTGGTTCTTACCATTTGGTAATTTCCATCTTAGCTCATCAGCTATCCTGTGATATTCTTTTTCATCAACCAATTTTTTGGCATTCTCTTTATTAATTGGAGAAGAAAAACCTCTTGATGGAACTACAAATACTTTTTCACCTTGCAATTCAACGCGATTCGAAGGATTATGTAAGTAGTTCATAGCGTAGTCTAACGGCAAATAATCAAAGGCATCATTAAACTCTAATAATATATTTTGAATAGCCTGTAGTTGTGCCTCTTGGAATCCGAGTTTTTGTCCATTCTTCAAAATATCAAATACAAACTTTCTATATTTATAGTAATTTCCTGTTGTATTAAATGTCCTCAACGATTCAACTAGCTCTGGTTGTTGCGTATTTAAGTTTGATTGGACCAAAATACCATACAACTTGTCACAAGCCGTTTTGAAACCAGCAGCAAACTCCCTCGGATTTGATTCAATTTTAACGTTCATGATCTTTTCCGCCTCATTTGTCATTTTCTCAGTTGTCATAGTTAACTGATTAGAGCTCTGGAGGTAAATTACATCTAAAGATTGATGCTGACGATATTCATGTTCTTCAAATGAAATTGGCAATGGTTCAGAACCATAAGCCTTACGCTTCATTTGGGTTGTATACCAATCTGTACTAAATAGACTTAGGTTACAAACCCTGACATCTGTTTTCTTATCTTCAACTTCCTGCAAATACCATAATGGGAATGTATCATTATCACCATTGGTAAACAATATTGAATTTTGAGTACATCCTATTAAGTAATTATGCGCTAATGCTTGGGCCGTATATCTGCCTGATCTATCATGGTCGTCCCAACCTTGCATTCCCATTAAAATGGGCACTGGAAGACATATTAAAGTGGCCAATATACTAGCTTGAACTTCTTGCTTGATTCCTTTTCGGAGCGCAATCATTAGTCCAAAAGCCGCCAATGTTACAAATGATAGGTATAACATAGCTACTCCTGTTGCCATGCTACCCGCAAAAAGAACAATTGAAACACCACCCATAACTGCAGCAATTTTTCCAAACTCGGGCCATTCCATTTCTTTAAAAGCTTTGAATAAACCGAGCACAGATAACCCGATCCAGATTGAAAAGGCATAAAATGAGGCTGCATAGGCGTAGTCTCTTTCTCTAGGTTCGTATGGTTTCTGGTTAAGGTATAGAATAACTGCTAAACCAGTTAGCATAAATAAAAGCATGACAAACCACCAAGATTTGGACGCTCTTGTCAACGTGAAAATAAATCCAATTAAACCAAGAATTAATGGTAACATATAGAACTTATTATGCGCCGGATTATCACTGATCACGGACGGCACGCTGGTTTGATCTCCAATATGATGCTTGTCAATAAAGTTCAAACCGGAAATCCAGTTGCCATCTCTTGCATTACCATGTCCTTGTTCATCACTTTGTCGACCAGAAAAATTCCACATAAAATAACGCCAATACATCCAATTAATTTGATAATCCGCTAAGTACTGGAGGTTTTGACCAAACGTTGGGGTTTCTTTTGCATTTGACCCTGACCAACCAATATAACCTTTAACATGGCGGTCTTCTGCACTGTACATTCTTGGTAAAAAGGTTGATCCTTGAGTACTGAAGGTCCGTTTTTGCTTTTCCCCATCATACGTTTTATAGTATTTTTCAATTACAGATCCTTCAGTTTTTTGTGCGTAGGCATCTGCTTCTGCCTTAGTTTCAAATCCAGCTAAGTCCTTACCTGTATTTTTATGTTGAACCACAAAGCGACGCATATAAACATCTGAACGATCTCTCCATTGTGCTTTTGGTGCTAATTTTGCGTTATAATACTGACCGTACAAAATTGGCCAATCACCATACTGCTCTCGTTTTAAATAAGCCTCTAAACTTACTAAGTTCTCAGGGTCATTCTCATCTAACGGTGGATTAGCATTTGACCGTATCACTATCATTGCGAAACAAGTATAACCGATCAATAACATTGAACCACTCCAAGTAATGAGATTGACAAGTGGTTTGTTTGTTTTCCTAGAATAGATTAATAATCCAACTATCAGGGAAGTGATTAGTACAAAAAAGAATACAGCACCAGAATTAAAAGGCATTCCAAGTGAATTTTTAAAAACCCGCTCAATTGAACCAGCTAAACTTACTGTTACTGGAATAATGACGGATTGGATTATACCTAAAGTTACAATTCCAATTACACCAGTAATTATAAAGCCTGGTAAGCCGGTGTCTTTGTATTTTTTAAAGTAAATAATATATGCAATTGCAGGGATACATAATAAGTTCAAGAGGTGGACACCTATTGAAAGTCCAACCATAAAGAATATAAATATAATCCAACGGTTAGCATTTTTGGCCTGAATATCTTCTCTATCAGGAAATAACTCTTGATCACTTAATTCTGTTTCCCATTTTAGAATCGCCCAAACTACAATAGCAGTAAAGAAAGAAGACATGGCGTAAACCTCACCCTCGACAGCTGAAAACCAAAACGAATCTGTAAATGTATAAGCTAAGGCTCCTATTATACCACTCCCTAAAATGGCCCATTTTTCGCCAGCTGTTAAACTGTTTTTTACTTCTTTAGATTTATCTTCACTCTTTGAAAATAAATTATCATTTGGAGAAAGAACGATTTTTCTAGCAATCATTGTAATTGACCAAAAGAGGAATAAGATTGTAAAAGAACTACTTAATGCTGACATTAAATTCACCATGTAGGCCGCCGATTCTGGGCCAGCAAAAATGGTAAATAATCGACCAAGCATCATAAATAACGGTGCCCCCGGAGGGTGACCAACTTCTAATTTATATGCGGTTGTAATATACTCACCACAATCCCAAAGCGAAGTTGTACCTTCTAAGGTAAGCACATAAACCATTGTTGCAATAGCGAATATTAGCCATCCGGTATAATTATTTAACTTTTTGTATTCCATGTGAATCGTTTTGTGTGTTTGCGAATTTAAAAATATAATTCGGGAATTATTCTTAATTAATCCTAAATTGACTTTCTAAAACTTAATTTGTTTAAATCAAGACATAAAAAAACCAACTGCTGTTGGTTTTTGATATCATTTTATAGCCTTCTACCTCATCCTTCCACGCTTACCATTAGCCATTTGAGCCATTCTCATTTGGTTTCTAGAAGTTGCTTTCCCCATTTGTTTTCTAAGGTCCTTAATATAGTCGGATAGCATTCCTTTTTCATCTAATTTTTTAGCCTCTCTCAACAATACTTCTGCTTCCTTTCGTCGACCAGTACCCATACAAATTGCAGCTAAATTTAATTTAGCCATGGCTTGATCGTGCTTTTGTTTTAGCCCAATATTCAATGCTTTTCTAAAGTTTTGCTCTGAATTGGCCATTTGCTTTTGACCGCCACCTGCTAATCCCATTAAGTAATAGAAATAAGCACGTTGTCTTTTAAGCAAAAACTGAGGCTGTTTAATTTTATTTAAGTGCTTGAGCGCTTTGTCTTGATTTTGCTGACGCATTTGAAAAAGAGCGAGTATCAATCTTTCATTTCTTAAAATAGTAACTACAATAAGAGCCGTTACGAAAACCATAACTATTCCCCAGCCCCAAGATCCTGATCCAAAAAGGTAAACACTGTAGCCAAATGAGGCTAACGATAATATAATTTTTACTAATAATCCTATCATATCTCTTAATCAATTGTAGCTATGCATTTTAACTCGATAGCAATTGGTGTTGGTAAACTATTAATTTCCACTGTTGTTCTGCAAGGTTGATTATCTTTAAAGTACTCAGCATATACTTTATTATAAACTGCAAAGTCTCGTTTCATATTCACTAAAAATACAGTGACATCAACTAAATTGCTCCAAGAAGAACCAGAAGCATCTAAGACTGCTTTGACATTATCAAACACTGAACGACACTGAGCTTCAAAATCAAATTCTAGAAAATTACCATTGTGATCTAGTTTTAAACCTGGCACCTGAGAATCGTTCTCATTTGAATTTGCAACTCTTGGTCCAACTCCAGAAAGGAACAATAAGTTTCCTACTTTCCTAGCATGAGGATACAATCCCACAGGCTTTGGTGCAGATGATGCATTTATTTTATCTGACATTTCCATAATTCCGCAAATATAATACTTTGCTAAGTATTTTACCAATATGAACACCAAAGATTCGCCTCAACTATTGAATTATTAAAATTGCATTTTATTGCTACATTTACATTTCCAAATCTAGCTAGATGAATCGACCCCATCTCATTATCAATCTCTTGTGTTTTATCACCGTAATTATTTCTCTTTCATTTGGCATGAGTATTTTTAATGTATTTGATAACCAGCACATTACTCATTTCAGCAATTTCGAATCTCAAAGCTTTTATACGATTGATGATGTTTCGGTATTAACCGCTAAAGCTGTTATTTTCACTTCCGTTTTTGTGTTAGCTGCTTTTGGTGTTCAGATATACAGCTATTTTAAAACTCAAATTCCAAGACGAAGAAAGATCATTTTAGGTCTTCTGCCATTGTATTTGATCATTTTTGGATTTTCAACTTACCTTATGCTCCATTATGCTACGGAAGACTTTTACTCCTATGGTTTTGTTTGGATTTTATTAAGTCTTTGTCTGATTTTTGGCAATACTATCCTCCTCTTTATTAAAAAGTGATTTAACAAAAATTAAGTTTTTCTGTATTGTATCCCTTACTGTTGTTGACATCAGTGTTTTGGCATATAATTTGCTGATTTTTGATCATGTTTTATTAAAAAATTTAATTATGATCGCAAAAAAAAATCCAAAAGCAGACCTTGAAAAAAAGCGGTTCGCCTTTTTCCAAATCGGACTTATCTTAGCTGGTGCACTTTGTTTGGCAGCTTTTGAGTATTCGAACATAAAGTTTACAGAGGTTGAAAATCAAACTAAAGCTATTGATGTCTTAACATTAAACAATGAGATTCCAAAGGATTTAGTGTATACGTCAAAGCCGAAACCAAAACGAATCAAAAGAATTGATCCTGATCACGGCGTAAACACCGTCGATAAAATAATCGTTGATAATCGTGTCATTCATGTTGACATTGTCAAACCAGATGATGTCTATGATCCAAATGAAAAAAAGTCTGATTTTGATGCAAGGGAAGGTCGTTTTCCAGTAGACACCTTAGATATTGTTGAACATGAACCATTATTTCCAGGAGGTGAAAAAGCAATGTATGCTTGGGTCGTTAACAATATTGAGATCCCAGAATATGCGTATAGAGTAAATGGAACAATTCATGTCAGTTTTGTTGTCAATAAGTTAGGAGAAGTAGTGGATGTGAAAATTGCAAAAGGTATTGATGAAATTCACGATCGTGCTGCTATTGCGGTCGTTCAAAAGATGCCAAAATGGTCACCAGGTGAGCAATTTGGTAAGCCAGTTCCAGTAAGATATCACCTTCCAATTAGAATGATTAACAGATAAATTTATTATTATGATAACAAAGAAAAAAAATCCAAAAGTAGACCTTGAGAAAAAACGATTTGCCTTTTTCCAAATTGGCCTTATTTTAGCTGCTGCATTATGTCTAATGGCATTTGAATACACTGGTATTCAATTTTCTGATATTGAAAAACAAACTGCCCAAGAAGACATAAGCATAATAGAAACGCCAATTCCTCAAGAGTTAATTCAAATAGAACAACCTCAGAAACAAAGACGTCAACAGCAAATCATTAATGAAGTTATTGAAGTCGAACAGCTCACGCCAAAAGAAACCAGTAAAGAGGTTCAACACCTTGAAATTGATCTTGCTAATTTGCAAAATTTGCTTACTAGTGGAGATGAAGGTGGATTTTCGCATGATGCTAATCGCTTTGACCCAACGGATAATCCTGGCGTAATGCCAGAATTCCCTGGAGGTGAAGCAGCAATGGCAAGATGGATTTCCCAAAACATCAATATCCCAGAATATGCTTACCCAATGAATGGAACTGTTTATGTTAGTTTCGTTGTCAACAAATATGGAAATATTGAAGATGTAAAAATTGGAAAAGGCATTGACCAAGTTTATGATAATGCGGCATTGGCAGTTGTAAAGCGTATGCCAGAATGGATTCCTGGCGAACAATTTGGCAAACCAGTTGCGGTAAGCTATCATTTACCAATCAGAATCATTAACCGGTAAGGCATTAAAGAAAATCGTTTGTAGTCATCATCACTTTGTGCTAACATTTTATGTTAGCGCGAAGTCGACGGTGTGTTTTATTTCAAAACCCAACCATTTGACCTGAAGAAGAATCCAGTTTTGCGCCAGTTACAGCGCTTAAAACATTTATCCGACCTTCTTTTTTCAAAAGTCCTAAAAAAGCAAAAATCAACGCTTCTTTATATTCAACTAGCTCAGCAGTTGGAACGACAAATTCATGACTCCCTTTTTGCTTAATCAAATCTATCAAAAACGTATTATAAGCTCCGCCTCCTGTAATTAATACCTTGCCGTTATCTACATTTTTTAAAACGTTGGTCACCTGAATGGCTATGTGTTCACATACAGTTCTCAATCTGTCTTCAACAGGATATTCTCTTTTAGAAATAATTGACCTAAAATTAAAATTATACCATTCTATGCCTAAAGATTTTGGTCCTTCAATATTATAATAATCTAACTGATTCAATTGATCTAGCATTTCAGGAATAATATTACCTGTTCGAGCCAGTTCTCCGTTATTATCAAAAGGCAAGCTTAATTCACTTGCTAAAGTATTCAAAGCCATATTTACTGGACAAATATCAAAAGCAATTCTTTGCCCCTTTTGCTGATAAGACAGATTTGCAATTCCTCCAAAATTAATGCAGGATACGTAATTCGAAAAAAGATACTTATCCCCAATTGGCACCAATGGGGCTCCTTGTCCACCAAGCGCAACATCTAAAGTTCTAAAATCATAAATTACAGGATAATGAGTTATGGTATGAATGACGATACCGCTTCCGATCTGCAAGGTCACGCCAGATTTGGGCTGGTGAAAAATGGTATGACCATGACTGGCAATAAAATCAATTTTTTCATCTAAAAATGTGTTGATAGCCTGTCCAATATACTTACCCAAATCGATATCTAATTGTGTTAATTCAACACTTGATAAATTAATCCCTTTGGCTAAAAGGGTTGCCAAATGAGTTGGGTACTTTACTGTATCTGCCTTTAAGATTTCATAATCCAAATAATCCTGCCCTGAAAACTTAACCAAACATAAATCCAGACCGTCCAATGAGGTGCCAGACATAACGCCCAAAACTTTAACTGATGCCATCCAACTAATGTAAATAAATATCCTTGATTAAGTTGTGAATATTGTCACAGAAATCATTGAATATGTCATATAATGTTAATTCTTAGGAATTATAAAAGTCAATGGTTAGAAACATGCTGTTTTAATCAAACCTAAAGTTGGCTTAATACAAATAATCTACTAGTTTTGTAGCTTCATTAAATCATTTAGCATGGATTTTAAATTAACAGAGGAACAATTGGCGGTAAAAGATGCAGCAAGAGATTTTGCACAAAACGTTTTATTGCCAGAGGTTAGAGAAAGAGATAGGGATGCTCGATTTCCAAAGGAGGAAGTTAAACAATTAGGTGAGCTAGGTTTTTTAGGAATGATGACTGATCCACAGTATGGTGGTGGTGGAATGGATACTGTATCTTACGTTTTAGCCATGGAAGAAATTTCAAAGGTTGATGCTTCTGTTTCAGTTATTATGTCTGTTTGTAATTCGCTGGTAGCTTGGGGTCTTGAAAGGTTTGGATCAGAAGAACAAAAACAAAAATTCTTAACACCATTAGCGAGTGGTCAAATGACAGGCGCATTTTGTTTATCGGAACCAGAAGCTGGATCAGATGCGACCTCTCAATCAACAACTGCTATTGATATGGGTGATCATTATTTACTTAATGGTACCAAAAACTGGATTACTAATGGTGGTACGGCTGGTGTATATTTAGTAATTGCACAAACAGATCGAGAAAAGGGACATAGAGGAATTAATGCCTTAATTATTGAATCTGGAATGGAAGGTTTTATAGTTGGAGAAAAAGAAGATAAAATGGGAATCAGAGGTTCTGACACACATACATTATTATTTAATGATGTTAAAGTACCCAAAGCAAATAGAATTGGTGAAGAGGGATTTGGATTTAAATTCGCCATGCAAACTTTAGGTGGTGGTAGAATTGGGATTGCGTCACAAGCTTTGGGGATTGCCTCAGGCGCATTGGACTTAGCCGTTGCTTATTCTAAAGAAAGAAAAACATTTGGTAAGGAAATTCACAAGCATCAAGCCATTGCCTTCAAATTGGCTGATATGGCTACTAAAGTTGAGGCTGCAAGACTATTGTGTTTAAAAGCTGCCGCATTGAAAGATGCTGGAGAAGATTTTGAACAAGCTGCTTCAATGGCAAAATTATATGCGTCTAAAATTGCTCAAGAAGTAACTTCTGAAGCTGTTCAAGTTCATGGTGGCTATGGTTATGTGAGAGAATACCATGTAGAAAGAATGATGAGAGATGCCAAGATTACACAAATTTATGAAGGGACTTCTGAAATTCAAAAAATTGTAATTTCAAGAGGTTTGTTGAAAGATTAACTTTAAATAATTGATATTTTAAAGCGTGTCTTCAAAGGACACGCTTTTTTTGTGAGCAAAAATGCCCATCACCTTCTACAAAAACATTAATTTTGTACTATATTTTTTAACTATGCTAAGCTCAATCAAAGGCACAAAACTATACAGCATCATCAATAAGAAATGTCCTGTTTGTCATGAAGGCGATTATTATATTTCAAATCGGCCTTACCAATTAAAAACATTTGATAAGACGCATACCCATTGTGAATATTGCAACCATAAATTTGAAATAGAAAATGGTTTCTTTTATGGCGCAATGTATGTTAGTTACGGAATTGCAGTGGCAGTGGCAGTATCATTATTCATGGCAGTTTATGTTTTGTTTCCTGAAATGTTATATTATTATTATATTTTCATTATTATCGCTGGAATTGTTTGTTCAATGCCAATTTCTTTTCGAATGAGCCGCATGATTTGGATGAATTTGTTTTCAGCATACGGAAAAAAAGAAACCTTTAACAAATGAGTCAATTTGGTAATTTAATAAAAAGTAATCCGCTGGTTTTGGTAGATTTTCACGCTACTTGGTGTGGTCCATGTAAAACGCTGGCACCTATTTTAAAAAATGTAGCAAAACAAATGGGTGATCAAATCAGAATTTTAAAAATTGATGTCGATAAAAATTCAGGTCTTGCGACCAAATTAAATGTAAGAGGTGTTCCAACTATGATTTTATATCAAAATGGCAACCAGGTTTGGCGTCAATCAGGCGTGGTTCCAGAATCTGAATTGATCCGTTTAATCAAACAATTTTCAAACTAAAAGCTGTATTTTAGCACTTGAAAATACAACTGATTTGTCCATTAAAAAAATAGCGCTACTTAAAACCTTTTCTTTTTCAAGAGTTTGGAATTTTATTCTGTTAAAGCTTTCTTATAATATCTCTATTTTAACTAAGCGGCCTATTCATTGGGGCTATCCTATTGCTATTTCAATCGAGCCAACGACAGCATGTAATTTGAAATGTCCTGAGTGCCCTAGTGGTTTAAGACAATTCACTCGGCCAACTGGAAATTTAAAACCTGATGTTAACCAAAGTATACTTGATGCCTTAGGAAAGCAATTGCAATACATTAATTATTATTTCCAAGGAGAGCCCTTTATTAATCCTAATTTTTTAGACTTCGTCAAGGCAGCTCGACAAAAGCATATTTTTGTTATTACATCAACTAATGCTCATTTCATTTCAAAAGATACTGCGCATAAAATTGTAGACTCTGGCTTAAGCGAACTTATCGTATCAATTGATGGCACAACTCAAGAAACGTATGAGGATTACAGAAAAGAAGGTCAACTTGACAAAGTTTTAGAGGGCCTAAAAAATATCTCACTTGCTAAGGCTGAATCACAATCAAATTACCCTATTGTGACATTACAATTTTTAGTCACTCGAAAAAATGAGCATCAAATTCCAGAAATTAAACAATGGGTTAAAGATTATAATGCAGACGGTTTAAACCTTAAAACTATTCAGGTATATGATTTTGAAGATGGTAACGAGTTAATTCCAACTAACGAAGCCTTTTCAAGATATACGAAAGGAAAAGACGGTAAATTCAGATTAAAAAACAAAATGAGCAATTATTGTTGGCGGATGTGGAGTACTTGCGTCTTTACCTGGGACGGGAGTCTAGTGCCGTGTTGTTTCGATAAAGATGCACAATATAAAATGGGTGAATTAAGCAAATCTGAGTTTAGGGAAATTTGGCGATCTGGCTTATACTCAGATTTTCGAGAGAAAATTTTAAAGGACCGTGCCTCAATTGACATTTGTAAAAATTGCTCTGAAGGGTCTAAAATTTGGATCTAATCCGATTCTTTTTTAGTTAAATCTTGAATAGCCGTCCTTAAGTCTTCGAACTGAAACTGAAACCCATTGTCAATTGCTTTTTGGTGTGACATTGACACACCATCATTAAGTAAAGTAGACATTTCCCCAAATACCAGTTTAGAAATTATTTTAGGTGCTTTAAGAATCATTGCTTTTTTGCCAGTTACCTCCAGATAGGTTCTAATAAAACTTAAATGTGACTCATTATCAGAAATTCCAGCATTAAATTCACCAATAAAATCTGGGTTTTCAATGGCATGAATATATAAATGGCATAAGTCGTCAATATGAATCCATGATAAAGGTTGAGTACCGCTTCCAAATAAACCGGCAACTAAAAAACGCGTTGTAAATGTGAATTTTTGAAGAAAACTGTTTGATTTTGCTAAAACTACTCCTGTGCGGAATATTGATACTCTATCAACATGATGCATCATGTCATTGGCCTGATTTTCCCATTTTACGCATAAATCTTGAATAAATTCATCACCCGGAGGGTCCTTTTCATCATACTGCTTTTTCAAATCATTTGGATAATAGTTTGAACCAGAAGCGCTACTATATGATTTTAAGTGAACCCCCTCACTTTTCATGATGCCTTGTAAGAATTTTGCTGGTTCAACTCTACTGTCTAATAACTCCTTTTTTCGGGATTTAGACCATCTCTTATCAGCAATTCCAGCTCCCGTTAAATTAATGATTGCAGTAGCACCTTCAAAAACGTTCATATCGATTGAGATACCAACCTGCCACTTAAAATATTTAATCCCTTTCTTATTCGCTTTATCCTGTCTTGTTAAAATATGAGCTGTATATCCTTTTTCAATTAATAGTTCAGTTAATCGGGTTCCAATTAAACCAGTCCCACCTGCTATGATAATGCTCATATTTTTTCTACTACGGTTTTAAAACAAATCTTGAACCACTCGGTAAATTGTTCAGGGTTATTGGCAATCTCTTGTGCAATTTTGTCTGGGTGGGTGTATCTATAATCTTGAACCTCCTCTGAGTTCACTTTTGGACATTCATCTGACCTTCCGAAAAAGACATGGTCCAATTCATGTTCAAACATGTTATTGTCAAATTTGACCTTATAAATAAAATTAAACCCATATTTCAAATCGGCTGACATGCCCATTTCTTCTTCTAATCTGCGATTTGCTGCGGCCTCCAGATTTTCATTTATTCTTGGGTGACTACAACAGGTATTGGTCCAAAGTTCTGGGGAATGGTATTTTGATTTGGCGCGTTGTTGTAACAACATTTCACCTTTAGAATTAAAAATAAAAACGGAAAAAGCCCGGTGTAATAAGCCCTTTTGATGGGCTTCTATCTTTTCCATCTGCCCAATTTCTTGATCAGATTCATCAACCAATACAACATACTCCATTTCTCAACATTTTTAATGGACTTAAAGAACGGAATAAAACACTGAAAGGACAATAGGTTTCTCTTAATTTTTCCTAAAAACTAATTGATGTAGTTGAGGTAAAATAATCAGGTCGTTTATCAACTTACTCATTGGAATGATTACCAATAACCAAATCTCATTGAACTTTAATTCAATCCAAATAATAGATAAGAAAATAACAAATAAAACGACTACAAAATTAAGTCCCAATCGATAAACGACGAGGTGTTTTGGATCGTACTTAAAAGGTAAATCAGAACGGTAGAATTCAACCCTATCTTTCATATAATGCATAGCAAATAAAAGCGGCAATAAAATTAAAAATTCGCCACCAAACTCAGCTAGTTCTTGCCAGAAAAAAACCGCTTGGCAATCATAAAAATGGTTAGAGAAACCATCATATAACCAATATGTCTCAAATCCAAATAAAATAAGAAATCCAACAATACTAATGAGCAAAAGACCAATTCCTGACTCTGGTATAATATTTATAACAAATTTTAATCTAAACCAAGCTGCAGCTTCAGAACCAAATTGGTCCATTAAATAGAATATTATAATTATTAAAAGGCTCCAATCGAAAAAAAAATAACCGATCATTGGAAAAATCAATTCCAACGTATACTGAATAACTTTGGGATTTTTAAGAGCGGCTACTAGTCTCATTTATTTTTTACAATCCTTAAATTTTTCTTTGCTTTTTCAAAGTCTGGATTGATAGCAAGCGCCATTTCATAAAATTGGATTGCCTTATCATTATCTCCTTTTAACTCATAAGCTAACCCAAGGTCATTATACCCTCTATCAGATAAGCTATCAATTGCAATAACCTTATTATAAAAGTAAATGGCGCTATCGTAATTTGGCTCTTTTACAAGGTATAAAAAGCCTTGATTATAATTGGCATTATTATAGGTTGAATCTAATCCAGTTATTTTTCTGTAGCAATATCTAGCTTGTTCATACTTTTCCTTTTTCTGATAATGCATGCCTTTATTATACCATGCTTCGGTACTTTCAGGTGCAATTGCCAAAGCAGAGTTGTAATAGTCTAAAGCCAAATCATTGTCTTCAGTATCATTCATTATCCCAAGCATAATGTAAGCATCATACATTCTTGGGTTTTGTTCAATGGCGGTCTGAAAAGAGGATTTAGCCCGTGTCCAACTTTCTGGTCTTCTGGTCTGTTCATAATCTGAACGATAAATTAGACCTTCTAGAAAATAAGCTTCGGGTAGATAAGGGTTAATCTTATAAGCTTTATTTAAATATACTGTTGCCATCCCCGGATTATCAATAAACGCATACACTTTTCCTAAACCAACAAAAGCATCAGCGTTTAAAGAGTCATATTTTAAAGCATATTCAAAATTATATTTTGCGCCTTGAAGCTCAAGGTATCCAATTAAGATATTGCCGTATTTAACACGGAAGTTTGGATTAAGTGAATCTAGTAAAATGGCTTGCTCATAGTCAATCCTTGCATCATTTAAATTACCGATTTGGAAAAAATATTCTGCCCTATCAGCCCAATTTTGAGCTACTTTTGGAAATTCAGTTATCCGATTAGTCAATGATTGAAAGGTGTCAACAACTATTGTGTCGTTATTAGTTTTTTCGTTTGAAATGTTTTCTGTACTAGAGTTACTACATGAGCACAGTGACAGAATAATTGAAATTGTAAATATGTATTTCATTTAATAGTGTTTAGCTTAAAATCAACTAGCCCATAACGACGCTGGTCAATTTTCGTGGTAAAAATAGAGCTTTATTTTTATTTAGCTGTAAAGAATAACCTCTGCATATTAAAGCATTGATTTAAATGTTGGCAATAATTTAAAAAAGTATCTCATAATTTTCCTAAAAACCGAGTATACAATTGCATGACATTATTGAAATTGTCGAGTGGTGTGTTTTCAGCTGTATCATAGATATCATGATAGTTCTTCACGCCTCCCATTGAGTAGACAAAAAAAGATGGCACACCTGTTTGGCTAAAATAATAGTGATCTGAATTTTGAGTTGGACCTCTCTTTTTAACCTTAGGCAAGTAGTTATATTTTTCGTTGATTTTACTTAATAACTTAAAATGCCTTTTGTGTACGGTCCCATTCACAGCAGTAATACCGTCCTGAGCACTGCCTAAAATGTCAATATTCAATAAAAAACGAATTTTATTTAATCCGAAAAAGGGATGTTTTACAAAGTATTTTGACCCTTCTAAACCTGCTTCCTCACCACTAAAAAAAAGTAATACAATTGAATATTTTGGTTGATGTGTTGTATAGTATTTCCCCATAGACAACAGCATGGCGATACCACTTGCATTATCGTTTGCACCTGGAAAAATGGCTTGTCCCATCTTACCTAAATGATCGTAATGTCCGGTAATTACAATGTATTTTCGTTTTCGTTTACCCGGAATAAAGCCAATTACATTTTTGCTAGGATAATTCTCCTTGAATTCATTCCGAATGTTTAAAGTAATGGATTGACAAGTCTTATAGACTTCGGCCTTTACAACAACCATGGCATATTTCATTTGCCGCCGACCGACAGAATAAGTTAACTTATTTTTTTCCAACCATATTGTAGGGCAAAACCTGGTCACTTCAACTGCGAGCTGCTTAAACATTCCTATGCTGTCTCTTGCTTTTAAATTTTTGTGGTCAAATACCGCAATTTTTCCTTTTGCATTAGATTTTAAGTCTCTAATTTTTTCTCTAAAATTATCTGGGGATACATTTACAACGGCATATTCTCCAATTGAAGACCCTGAATTGGGATTTAAAATATAATCGGCTCCAGCTTCTAATACATTTTGATCTAACTTTACTACAATTGAATCAGGAAAAGTATTCACATCAAAATTATAATTCTGGACGTATGACTTTTTACCTGGAAAAGTTGAAATGCCATGTTTCTTTAATTCACTGATAATGTAACTCGCCCCTTTATCAGCGCCATCTTCAACATAACCTCTTCCAGCAAAGAAATCGCTGCACATCACATTCATCACCTCGTGTGCATATTCTTTTTGAGCTAGAGCTGACCAAGGTGTTAATAAGGTAATTAAAATAATATATTTTAGTGTTTGCAGCATCAGCTAGAAAATCTTCGTTCAACAATATCAGTAAAACTTACGACAGATTGATGACCTATATCCCAATCTTGGCTCGCTTTAAGTTCCTCAAGAAACATAAAAGCATCATTCTTAGACACAAATGCATTTAATGCCTCAATGGCTGAATTATAGGCACCATTATCACCATCAAATAAATCATTGATATAAAGAAATTTTCTATTGATCCCAATATGAGATTTTAGATCGGTTATAGGTGCTTTATTTAATTTTGACCCTAAAGAACTATCTTCCGCCTTAAAATTAGCATTAAGTGAGCCATCATCTTCATTCACGTCACCAATACCTTGTTTTGGATTACCACTCTTGGCTTTAATAAGTGGTTCAGTTTCTTCAATTATATCTGATTCAGTTTCAGAAGGACTTGTTTCTACTTCATCCGTAAAATCAAACATCATCATTTCCTCCTCGGAACTGGTGTCTGAATCATCAGCACTTTCTTGCTCAGCCTCAACAACAATTTCAATTTCAGATGATTCTACATCAGCATTTACATTTTCGTAAGATTTATAACGGATGACTATTAATCTTTCATACAGCTCTTGTGCAGCTTCTGTTAATGCCTCTATTTCGTCAATTAACAGATCCCCATTTGCTAATTGGGCCACCTTATCGTTTACAGATTTGGTTAATTCTTCCAAAGTTTGAAAATTTGTTTTACCCATTTTTTAATACTTATTCACAATTTAAAGAAAGGTATAAATTTAATTCTATATTTGAGAACAAAACAGAAATATCGTGGAAATTTCTCACAAAAGAGATGTTGAAATCTCGCTCAAGAGTAGATTTACTAAAATTGAGCAAAACGCCAAATTAAGGGTCATTTGTGGACCAATGTTTTCTGGCAAAACTAAGACCCTAATTCGAGTCATAAATGAATACCGAAAGGCAGATAGAAAGGTCATAGTTTTTAAACCACTTCTTGACAATCGATATGCTGATGATGAAGTCATTTCCCATGATAAAGACCGCGTAAAAGCCACCTCAATTGCTAGTCCAGAATCAATTCTTGAATATGCTGATCAAAATGATGTGATTGCTATTGACGAAGTTCAGTTTTTTGAGGGATCTATTGTTGATGTTTGTCAGCATTTAGCACAAGCAGGTAAAACAGTAGTAATTTCTGGTCTTGATTTAGATTATAAGGCTCGCCCTTTTGGTGCTATGCCACAACTTTTGACGATTGCTGATGAAATCCTGAAACTAAATTCCATTTGTACATTTTGCTCAGGACATGCAAGATTTTCTCACCGAATTTCTACGGAATCCTCTTTAGTAGTTTTGGGGGAAAAAGACAAGTACGTTCCACTTTGTCGATCGTGTTATACCGAATTGTCAGACGTTTAAACAATTAGGTTAAAATTTCCTTAACGTTGTCTTTGATTTTACCACAAAGTTCGTCTGTTGGCAAATCATTTTCATCTCGTCCAAAAGGATCTTCTATTTCTTCGGCCAAAATCTCCATACTGACCAATACATAAAAAACGAAAACGGCAATTAAAGCAGAATAATAACCAAAATTTCCAACAAAGGCCAAGGGTAAGGTAATGACGTAAACAAAAATAAATTTTTTCAAAAAGGAACTATATGAATATGGTATAGGGGTATTCTTAATTCGCTCACAAGCTCCAGTAATGTCAGAAAAGGTTTTCAAGTTTATGTCAAGTGCTAAAAACTCTTCTTGAGTTACCATACCATCTGCTTTCATGTCATGAAGTTTAATGTACATTTTTTTGGCGATATAACTGGTTTTGTGATTGATTTTACTGATTTCCTGTTGCTCAACTTCATTCAACTCTAACTCTTCAATTAAAACACCTTCCCTTAAATGTTCTTTCATGGCAAAGGCGTAATTAGGAATCATTCTTGCAAAAAAAACTTCATCTTCCTTATTAGTTGTCATTGACCCTATTTTAATCGCTAAATTCCGACTATTGTTGACCAGTTCGCCCCATTTTTTTCGACCTTCCCACCAACGATCATAGGCTGTATTTGTTCTAAATACCAATAATAATGAAATCACGAATCCAACAAGTGAATAAACACTCATTAATCCTTTTAGCATCTCATGCTCATTAATATAATTGATTTCAAGATAAGTTAGACCCAGCGTAAATACAGCAATGTAAATTAACTCTTTCCATAAAATAACAAAAGTATCACTTTTACGAAGGGCAATAATATGTCGGAACCAGGTTTTAGGATTATATTTTATCATTGGATGAATTATTAAGGTTGAAAATTAAACAATTCAAATCAAATTTTTGAAGAATTACTCTTGATTTTGCCTTTAAAAAGTGAGAAGAAAATAAAATTAAAAGATATTTCATACATTTAGCACCCTAGTAAAGGATTATGTTTAAGCCTTATTCAAAATTATTACGGTGGCTCAGGATTCTAAGGGTAACCTTTATTCGAAAGACTATCCATTTTAGCCGGCGTATTATCTTGCCCGGATTTGAAGGTATTTCATTGTGGGAAATACTATTCTTTTTTGTTTGGTCAATCCGAAAGGGTCTTATTGGCACTCGTGCCGCTGCTTTGGCTTTTCACTTTTTCTTGGCATTAATTCCACTGGCTTTAGTACTTGTTGTTTCCAGTGCTTATGTTCCCTTTTTCGATCTTAAGGAAGATATTATTCCAATACTATCAGGTTTTATTCCGAACATATTAGTTGACAAATTCATTGGTGGACTGGATGCATTCGAAAACTCAACGGTCAACTCCATAATATCCATTGGCTTTATTATGGCAATTTATTTTATTTCCAATGGATTTTCTGAAATGATTAGAGGGTTTAATAACTCTAGAATCAAATTTGAAAAAAGATCGTGGCTATCTACAAAATTTATCTCCTTAGTATTTGTAATTGGTTTTATTTTTGCAATTTTATTAATGTTCTTGTTTATGGTTTGGGAACGAAAATTAATGCATTTTGGAGCAGATCAATTTGAATTTATATCAAACAATTATGGTTGGTTAGACTATGGTCTCGTTTTTCTAATCATGGGAACCATAATTTATTTTGGCATAGCTGTTCTATATTATCTTGGCCCTGCAAAACGATCTAACTTTAAATTTATGTCAGCTGGAGCATCTTTGGCTACTGTGTTAATTATTCTAATTTTTCTTATTTATTCGTTCTACATTCAAAACTATTCAAACTACAATGCACTATATGGTTCGGTTGGCACAATAATTATTATTTTACTTTGGATTTACTTAAATGCCTATGCCCTTTTAATCGGCTTTGAACTAAATGCTAGTATTCATGGTGCAATGATGAAGAAAAAATTAGATAATTATAGTGAACTCCAAGAGAGTATCACAAAACATAACCGATAGAGTTCAACAAATTTTTTACCTTTATACAAAATATATATCATGAAAAAATTATCCATTGCCTTTGTCACTTTATTAGCACTTTCTTGTGGCAGCGAAACAAGTCAAGCTGAACAACCAGTAATAACAACTGAAAAATGCCTTTACAAATTTGATGAGAGCAGCACTAAGGTTGGCTGGACAGCATTTAAGTTCACTGAAAAGACTGGTGTTACTGGAACATTCAATAAAGTAAACGTCCTCATTTCTCAAGCTGCCGAAGACATGTATACTACACTAACGGGAGCTACTTTCACCATTCCTGTCAATGAGGTTAATTCTGAAAACCCCGACAGAGACCAAAAAATACAGGACCATTTCTTCGGGTCTATGGAAAGTACGGATATCATTTCTGGAATTGTTAAAACGATTAACGAAAGCAGTGCTTTAATTGAAATTACCTTGAACGGTATCAGTAAAGAATATGATGGGGAAGTATCAGTAGAAGGAGAAACCATTACATTAAAAACGACTATAGATATGTTAAATTTTGAAGCTCAACAGTCGGTTGACTCTTTAAATAGCGTTTGTAATGACTTACATAAAGGTGCAGATGGTGTTAGTAAACTTTGGACAGAAGTTGACATTAACGTAGTCACTACACTAAAAAAAGACTGTAAATAAGGTTATCCAGCCATTTTTACTTCTAGGTAGGTTTTCCGTTGAATTTTACTTTTCAACCAGGCGGAAAAATCGAAATATTCGAATACGATTTTTTCATATTTGTCATTCTTTAGTTCCTCTATATCTTTTTCTATTGACCTAAAAATATCTTCAATATCTATGGCGTTTAGATGGTCTGACTTAAGTTTTTGAATCAATTTCAAGAATACTTCTTCAAATCTGTAAATTCTGTTTCGGTCCTTTAAAAATCGTTTGGTTGAAGTAATTACGTAAGGAAGGTATCTATAGTTTTTCAATTCAAAATGAATAATAAGCTGAATTAATTGCGCAAAGCAATGAATATCTTGTTTAACACTTAGCTGAGAATCGTCAATAATTTTATTGACCCATTTTAAAGCTTGTTCGTGTTTTTCTTGAGATAATAAAACGATTCCTATTTGGAAATTTAGGTAGGCTAATCGCACACTACTTATTTTTTCACTATAAACCAGAAGGGTAGATTCGATTTCCGGAATTAATGCTTCTGCATGTGTTAATTCACCCTTCTCAAGTCTCAAAAATAATTCTAAACTATACCGACTTGATAGGTACTTTATCTCCATGTCTTTACTCTCTAAAAAATCAGTTTTGTTCTCAATAAAGTATTTCAAATATTGGTCAGCTTCAGTATAATGTCCAAGCTTTGTACAGGTATAAATGAAATTGGTTATGACAGAAAAATAGTTATTCGGCGAAGCTTTCAACATTGGTTCATTTAATTCAAACATTTGAATATTAGCTTTCAGGTGTATATAGCAATTTTCAAGGTCATTAACTGTGAAAAAATATCCACTTTTAATATGATGATACAAATACAAACTTTCGGCGTCAAGCTTTTCAACCTTAATATTTTCGATTGGAGCCACTATTTGATTTAAAATTTTTGTGTCGTCATCTGAGCGAATCGTTCCTAAATTATTAATTGACTTAAATAATTGCCCTTTAATATGCCATAGGTCTGCATGAGTATTCAAGCTAGCGATAATTTCTTTTTCATCAAAAAATAGCTCGTTCAGCTCTTCCGGTTTTATATTGGTATAAATATTCTTTTCAATATATTTTTTTTGTTTTTCTATAACTTGTAGTAAAACAAGTTTTTGATTATGCTTTAAAGCCTTTCTTTTAGTACTGTCAAGTATTTTCTTAGATTGATGATACAAGCCTTTGCCAAACAAAATATCTGCGCTATGCAACGCTTTATTCAGTTCATTTTCTATACTGTCTTGAGAATGGTAAGAGTCCAAGCTACTCAAAATTTGTTGATAGAGTCGATTTTTTGTGATTGAGAACTTATTTAGAAATGATGACCCGCTAAAGTGCTTGAAAATTTTCTCTTCTTCATATGCATTCATTTTTGCAATGAAATCAAATAATAGAATAGAATTGTTTTGTCCCCCAATGGTGTGACGTGATGAATATAACTTGAAATATCGTTTCTCAGACTTTGTCAAGCTGTTAATCAGTTCGAATAATGTATCTGAATAAGAATTAGCCATATCATTAGGGGTTTATTCTCCAATTTAGCTCTAATTCAGGCTGAATGGTCAGATAAATACTTTATCTATGACCAATATTGAGTGACGAGTATATCTTTCAATTTAATTGTTCGAATATCTACAAAAAGTGGCTTACACTTATCATCAAAAAAAAAGCTGTCTCGTTAAAACGAGACAGCTTCCTTTTTAAATTATTTTAAGGTAATTATTGTCTAATTACTCTTATTGTTTCTGTATTGTTTTTTGATGTTACTTCAACCATATACACACCAGATTCTAAATCCGTCATGTCGATAGTATACTTATCAGTATTGTTAACATCATTTCTGAATACAACTTTACCTTGTATATCGTACACAGAGATTAATGCGTTTCCTT
>Ga0316189_10001011_pt1 | contig 28000 bp, 26 predicted proteins | sample LowCovwburrow_MG_FD_204930 | JGI IMG/M metagenome (GOLD analysis project Ga0316189, IMG submission 204930) | Coastal sediment microbial communities from Maine, United States - Lowes Cove worm burrow | ecosystem: Environmental > Aquatic > Marine > Coastal > Sediment | place: USA: Maine...
GGGGCCATCCCGCCGTCCCCAATCTCCGCTTCGACGTCGTAGCGTGCGAGCAGCTCGGTGCCGACGAGGCTCCCGCGCGCAGCACTGGGTACGCGCTGCGGACCTGTCGGAACCGGCACGGGCACCGCAGCCATCGCGCGGCCCGGCAAGCCGACGATTGTCCCTCGTTCGTCGTGCCTCGGAGTCATGGCCAGACTCCGAGCAGCTTGGTCGCGTGTGACGACATTTACTACCTTTGCCCACCTAAAAAACGCCAGCGAATGCAGCTGGTTAGGTCGACGTCCACCCCCTGGGTATGCGGCGCGATCGGATGCTCGGCAACCGTTTCGCACAGACGATTCCACACGTGGACCCATCCGATCTTCATGTAACCGCGTATCGGAAACGACCCGGATCTACGAACGACGCCGAACGGGTCCTGGGGCGTGCATTACGTGGTGGATTCAAACCGGTCAGTGCTCTAGCCGGCGGGGGTGGTTGCGATGACCCGTAAGCCGGAACCTCCCGGGTAGCCGTAGCTTACCGCCGCGTCGAAGCCGAGAACCGTCGTTGCTACGGGGACTTCGGACTCCACGATGTGCGCACCCGTATCCACCGCGACCGTCGCGTAGGCGTGCTCTTGACCACGCGCTACGCCGACCGGTTGGAACAGATCTGCATCGACCGGCTCTCCGTCAAGCGTCACATCAGGAGCGCCGCGCGTCACGATTGTGACGTAGTTGTGGGCGTACCCAGCGGGAACAGCGAACAGATATCGGTGCTGTAACTGCCCCAGCGACGGGATCACGATCATCGCCGGATCGCCCGGCTGCTCGGCGGACAGCGCCCCGTTGCTCTCGAGAAACTGTGTCACCGCAAACGGTTTGTCCGGATCCGAAGTTACCGTAAATGCCAAATCTGTTTCAAATGCGACGGTCTCGCCCGGCTGGATGATCGACGGCGCTCCCGTGGGTGCCGTTGGGCAGAACCGCAGCTCCGTGTCCGCGAACGCCCCCGTGATTCGGTAGACCGCGGGGTCGCCCTTGTCCTCGACCGGACTCGGCGGCGGCGCTACGGCATACGCCGTGCCCCAGGCCTCCTGCGGCGGAAGCTGATGTTCGATGTGGTCGGCGCAGCACTCGGTGCTCCCGGGTGGGACGACGGTCGCGACATTGCCACCAAACACTGCGACGGGACGGTCGGCCGTCACGCGACTTCCGGAGAGGTTGCCGTTGTTGGTCCCGGCCAGGTCGGAGATCACGGTCAGCACCTCTCCGCGATCGAGCGTTGCCTGAGACGGGCCGCCCACGAGCCCCGAGGTCGCAGCGATCTCGATCGTGGTGTCGTCCTCGGTCGCTACCACGCTCACGAAGGCACCAGCGTTGACGGGCTCAGGGTCGCTGGGCCCCGTCGCAAGCAAGATCGCGCTGCCCGTTACGGCGGTGTAGTTGTCGCCCAAGACGTGCTCAGGGAGCAGCAAGGACGCGTCATTGCTGTAGACCTCGACTTGGTTGTCGAGAGGATTGAACTGATACGCGGTGATGGGGACGTCGCTCTCGATACGGTAGGCCACCCCGTCTGCGCTCCCCTCGGTGGGATTGATGTTGAGCGGGTCGAGGGCAAACTCGTAGATTCCACCCGTGTCGACCACCCCCGTCGTCACGGGTGTGTCCTCGGCCCCCACGAAGATCGAGACCATCGCGGGCGACAGCGCGGACGCATTGGCGACCACCACCGCAAACTGCTGCTCGGCGGCCGGGGGCGACATCTTTGTCCCGCGGTTTTCGTTGGGCAAATCGACCGCCCAAAACACGCAGCCCAAGTTGGTCAGCTGCTCCTCGACCTCGGCGCAGCTCACGGGAAAGTCGGTGCTTCCGCCAGGGGCACCCACGTCGAACTTGAAGCCCGTCTCGCTGCCGTCTGCACCACCGGTCTCGGCGTCGCCCACCATGCAGTGCGCAGGCAATCCACTACCCGTCCCATCTCCGATCCCATCGCCCGCAGACACCATGCCGCCCGTAGGACCCGCGCTCGTGCCACCTGCGCTGGCAACGGGTGCTGGCGGCGGTCCCTCGTCTTCGCCGCAAGCGATCATCAGGCCGACGGCGAGCGCCGCGCCGCTCCATCGCTTCGCTGCCGAGGTGTTCACGCCACGATGCTACCAGGAACGACCGCACGGGCGGCCAACGGCTCCACGCCCGACGACGCGCTCCGCGATCTCGCCAACGCAGCCCAGGCTCCGAGACCGCGTCGGCGCCACGCAGTGCGGTGCTACAGTGCCGCGCGATGCATCTACCTACGATTCCCGACCCGCGAAAAGTCGAAGTCGCCCGCTGGGACACGTTGGAGGATCGCAAGCCCGCCTACGCCCTGGTCGAGAACGTCGACCTCGTGGTCGTCCGCTATGACGACAAGGTCTCCGTGCTGTACGGACGCTGTCAGCATCGCGGTGCGCTGATGTCCGACGCGACCGTCGTAGGGGAGGACATCGTGTGTGGGCTGCACGCATGGGACTACCGCCTCGACACGGGCGTCAGTGCCTACAACAACACCGAAGTCCTGCAAAAGTTCACCACGTGGGTGGAGGACGGTGCGGTCTGGGTCGACGCCAACGAGATCGCCGCGTGGGAGACCAAGCACCCGCAGCCCTACCAGCGCGATGCGTATTTGGGGCTCTACGCCGACGTACACGGCACGCCCGAAGAGCCGTACACACGCCACATCGCCACGCTCGCCAGCAAGGGTGCGGCTGGCATCGGGCACCACGGCCCCGTCTCCGCGATGGGCGTGCCGCTGACGCAGCTTCCCCGTTGGGACGACATCCAGCTGCTGACCGCCCAACTCGCGACAAAACCACTGCTGGACGGCGCCCCTGTGGCGACCAACGTCGTGATCGGGCCCGGGGCCAAGCGCCCACTCGAGCTTGCGATCCCGCTGTTCGTCAGCGACATGAGCTTTGGCGCGCTGAGCTTCGAGGCCAAGACCGCGCTGGCAAAGGGAGCCGAGGCCGCGGGTACAGGGATTTGTTCGGGCGAGGGCGGCATGCTGCCGGAGGAGCAGCAAGCCAACGCACGGTATCTATACGAGCTGGCGTCGGGTCGATTTGGATGGTCTCTGGACAAGGTCAAGCAGGTTCAGGCGTTCCACTTCAAGGGTGGCCAGGGCGCCAAGACGGGTACGGGCGGGCACCTGCCAGGGAACAAAGTCACCGAAAAGATCGCCTCGGTGCGCGGGCTCCAGCCAGGCGAAGCGGCGATCAGTCCCGCGACGTTCACCGATCTTCGGTCACCCGCTGATTTCCGACGCGTGGCCGACGAAGTCCGGGAGACCTCGGGTGGCATCCCGATTGGCTTTAAGATCTCGGCGCAGCACATCGAAGCGGACATCGATTTTGCGCTCGAGGCGACCGCCGACTACATCATCCTCGACGGACGCGGCGGGGCAACGGGGGCCGCCCCGGACGTGTTCAAGAACAACATCTCAATCCCCACGATCGTGGCGCTGGCACGCGCGCGCCGTCACCTCGACAAGCGGGGTCAAGGTGCGGTCACGCTTGTCATCACGGGCGGGCTCCGCACCGAGAGCGATTTCGTCAAGGCGCTTGCGTTGGGCGCAGATGCGATCGCCGTCTCCAATGCGGCGCTGCAAGCCATCGGCTGTCTTGGCATGCGCGCGTGCCACACCAACGCTTGCCCGGCGGGCATCGCGACCCAACGCGAAGATCTGCGCTCGCGGCTGAGCACACAGGCCTCCGCCGAACGACTCACCAACTGGTTCGAGGCGAGTGTGGCGCTCATGAGCGTCATGGCGCGCGCCTGCGGCCACGCTCACCTGAGCGAGTTCTGCCTCAACGATCTGACCACGTTCAAACGTGATCTGGCGGATCTGGCGGGCGTGCCGTACGCGGGCGTCCGCTAGCGCCGTGACCGACTCGACGCTCTAGGGGGGCGTCCCTAGGCGGCTTCGACCCGGACGAGCACGGCGGTAATGTTGTCGGTGCCGCCCGCTTCGTTGGCCATCTTGACCAGCTGAGTGGTCGCGGTGTCGAGGCTGTTGAAGCGCAGAGACAGCGCGAGCATCGTCGGGTCGTCGAGCATCCCGCACAGTCCGTCTGAGCAGAGCAAGAACAGGTCGTCGCGCTGGTACTCCTCGACGACGGTGTCGACAAACACGGCGTCCGACAGCCCGAGAGCCCGCACGACGACGTTTTTGTGGGCGAAGTTCTCCTGCTCCTCGAGCGTCATGTCTTTCATGCGCTTGTAGTCGTTGAGCAGCGAGTGATCCTCGGTGAGCATCGTGATTTGCCCGTCACGAATTCGGTACACGCGACTGTCGCCGACGTGCCCGACATAAATGCGGCCCTTCGAGAAGAAGATCGCGTCGACGGTGCACCCCATGCCCTTTTTGCTGGGGTCCTCAACGCCGGCCTGGAAGATCCGCTCGTTTGCGAGCTTGATCGACGTCGCCATCCGATCGCGCTCGACGTGGAGCTGCGGCATTTTGAACGGCCAGGACTCGCCCCCATCCTCGCTCGTCGCTTTGTAGTACTCCGCGATCGACTGCACGGTGATCTCGCTTGCGACCTCCCCGCAGGCGTGCCCGCCCATGCCGTCGGACACTACCGCCAGCGGCATGTCCTCGCCGAGGAGCAGGTTGTCCTCGTTATGGTCGCGAACGCGCCCCACATCGGTCGTTCCCGAGAAACGAATCCGGTTGCCACTATCGAGGAAGCTAATGCTCACCGACTGCAACCGTAGCAGCCGCGGGCGCACCGGTGTAGGCTTTACCTGGATGACGGCCGCACACGCGGGATCGCAGGTCTTGGACCTCTCCCAGGTAAGTTTGCCGCGACTGCTGTTTTCCCTGCTGCATCAACGATTCACCGGCACCCTGGTGTTGGAGCAGCTGGCGCCCTACGCCGGGCACCGCTCGGTTTGGCTCCGCGGAGGGATGGCCGTGTTCACCGACTGGGTCGAGCCAACCGAGGTGCTCGGCCAAGTGCTCATCGGTCAGCAGATGCTCACCGAAGATGCGCTGCTCGGCGCGCTCGAATCCATGGCGCGGCAGGGGGGCCTGCTCGGCCAGACGTTGATGGGCATGGGCTACATCAATCAGCAGCAGCTTGCCGACGCGTTGCGGCGCCAGTGTGCGCGCAAGCTGGCCCGCCTGGCCCAAGTACGTCAGGGGCAGATCACCGTCACGCCCGCCGAACACGGCGTTGGCCTCAACGACGGGCTCCTCCCCGTCAACGCGCTCGAGGTGATCCTCAGCGCGGTCACCCTGCACTACAACGAACAGCTCGTCGCGAGCGAGATGGGGGGCGCGCTCGACGGGTCGCTGCAAGCAACCCCCGCGCTGCACAAATACGTCAAGCACTTCCGCTTCCGCCCCACCGACAACGCCGCCCTGCAGGCGCTGGTGCACGGCACCCATATCGGCGCGCTGCGACAGATTCAGGGCATGAGCCCCAATCGCGCCGCGCAGCTGGTGTACTTGCTATGGGCCTGTCAGATGTTGACCGTGGGGCCGCTCACCCACGCTCCCGCTCCCTCGGCGCCGAGCTACCCTCCCGTAGCCCACGCTCCCGCCGCGTCCGCACCGAGCTACCCCCCCGTGGCCCACGCTCCTGCCGCATCGACGCCGAGCGACCCTCCCGTGGCCCCGGTCGCAGCTCAGGCCCCGCCCGCACCACGACCTCCGGCCCCGCAAGCTCCCGTTGCGCCCAGAGCCCCCGCCGCACAACGACCTGCGGCTCCCCACCCAGCCGCCGCACCACAAGCGCCAGCCGCACCACGCGCTCCGGCCCCTTCTCGACCGGCACCCGCCGCGGACAAGCCCAAGGGCAAAGCCAAGCCCAAAGTTGACCGACCGCCGCTCGACGAGAGTGTGGATCCCGAGTTCGCCGAGAAACTGCTCGCACTCGAGGCGATGATCGACGAGGGCGCTCACCCGTTCGACCTGTTCGGCCTCGAACTGAACGCAGGCAGACGCGACGTCCGACGAGCGTGGGGCGACTTGAGTCGTCGCTTCCACCCGGACGCCATGGCCAGCCAAGGGCAAGAGGGCCTGCGTGAGCGCGTCGGCGAAGCCTTCGCTGCGCTCAGCGAAGCACATCAGATTCTCACCGACGCCGATCAGCGCACGGAGCTCGCCCAGAACATCGAGTCGGGCACGCACACCGGATCCGCCGCCGACGCCACGGCAACGGCCCGCGCCGCGTTCGAGGCCGAGCTCGTGGCGCGTGAGGGCGAAAAGCTCATGCGCGCAAACAACTTCGCGCGCGCGCTCGATCGGTTTATCGCGGCGGCCGAGATTCAGACCGACCCCGGGACCGAAGCGTCGATCGCATGGTGCCGGTTCCAGGTTTCAGACAAGAGTCACCAGGACGCGACCATCGCCAACGCTGAGCTGCAGCGGATCGTCGAGGAGTTCCCGATGATCCCGCCGCCGCACTACTTCCGCGGTTTTGTGCTCGTCGCGATGGGGCAAACCGACATGGCGATCACCGAGTTCGCCGAGGCCTACAAGCTCGATTCTCGCCTGATCGATGCCGAACGGCAGGCGCGCGCGCTCCGCAACAAACGCAAGAGCGAGCGCGAAGCCGGCAACGCCCCGGCCCGTTCTGGGCTCCGCGGCCTGTTCGGCAAGAAGTAGCGCCCTACAGGTGCCGTTCGACCAGCGCCTCGAGCGGCTTGGCCGACCCGGGATTGCCGATCAAGTGGTCGACGACCTCGCCTCCCTTGAACATCAGGAGTGTGGGGATGCTCTTGACCCCGTACCGCGCAGCCAGCTGTGGACTGGCGTCAATGTCGACCTTCACGACCCTCGCCTTGCCCTCAAATTGGGTCGCCACAGCCTCGAGGTGTGGGGCCACCGAGCGGCACGGACCGCACCACTCCGCCCAAAAGTCGACCAGGACGGGAATGTCGGAAGCCAAAACCGAGGTCTCGAAGCCTGCGTCGGTGGTGTGCAGCACGTTGGGGTTGCTCATGACTCTAGTCAATCGTCGTGAGCGCACTTGGAGTTACTTGTGCCCTGGAGCCGACACACAGATAATCCGCGCGATGCTGACCACTGCGAACGCGCGCGCGACTCTGCTCCCCCTGTGCCTGGCATTGGCGTGTGGTTCAGACGGGGACCCAGCCGAGCCGGGCGATGATGGAGCCGATGGCGCCGACGACGGTGCGGTCGCCACCGACGAGGGCAGCGCCGACGATGAGGGCAGCGAGGGCGGCGCACCGCTGTCGGGGATCAACTGGCACGAGAACATCGCACCGCTGGTCGTTCCCAGCTGCGTCGGCTGCCATCGCGAAGGCGGGATCGCGCCGTTTTCGTTTGAGACTTACGAAGGCACGGCCCCGCTGGCAGAAGCCATCGTCGCCGCCGTGGAGTCGGGCTCAATGCCGCCGTTCGCAGTTGGCGAGACCGACGAATGTCAGCCCAAGCACGGGTGGAAGGACGACCTCCGCCTGAGCGACGACGACAAGCAGATGCTCCGCGATTGGGCGGCCGACGGCGCGCCCGAGGGTGATGCTGCGCTGGCAGCCGAGATCCCGGCCGTGCCCGAGACAACCCTCGAGGACGCCGACCAAAGCCTCCGCATGCGGGGCTCGACGACGATCGACGGTAGCGACGATCAGTTCGTTTGTTATTCCCTCGACCCAGAGCTCACCGAAGACGGCTTCATCGAGGCCATCCAGGTCGTGCCCGGCAACGACAAGATCGTGCACCACGTGCTGATCTACGTCGACGACTCGGGCGACAGCGCGGAGCTTGCCGACAAAGACGGCGCGTTCGACTGCAGCGGCGGCTCGCTGAGCGGCAACCTGGTTGGCGCATGGGCGCCAGGCGCACTCCCCAACCGCATGCCCCCCGATGCCGGGATGCTCATCCCCGCAGGCGCGCGGCTGGTGATGAACGTGCACTACCACCCCACTGGCATTGCCGCGGAGGTCGACGACGCCACGGGCATCGACATCGATTGGACCGATGAGCGGCCGTTCTTTGCCGCACGCCTCAACTTGGTGGGCAACGCGGGCGAGGCCGAAGAGCTGCAGCCCGGTCCGAACGATGAAAATGGGGTCGAGTTCTTCATCCCCGCGGGCGAAGAGGCGCACACCGAGTCCATGCGCTTTGTCGTCCCCGACGGATTCCCGCAGCTGCGCGTGTTCTCGGTGGGCACCCACATGCACTACGCGGGGGTGGACATGATCTTCGGAGTCGAGCGGCCCAACGGCGACAACGAGTGCCTGATCCAAACGCCGACGTACCAGTTCCAGTGGCAGCGCTCGTACACCTACGACGCCGACATCAACCTCGTGCCGCGCCTGGAGTCTGGCGACACGCTGACGATGCGCTGCACCTACAACAACACGATGGGCAACCCCAGCCTGGCGGAGTCGCTGCAGCAGGCGGGCAAGGACGCGCCCGAAGACATCTACCTGGGCGACGAGACCAACGACGAGATGTGCTTGGGCGTCGTGGGGACTGTGTTCCCGAACGTCTTTTAGCCGACGGTGCGGACGGTGCGCTTGACGGCGGGCGGCCTTTTCGCGGCGCGGCTGTTCGTCGGGTGGGGCGGTTGCTCCGCTGCGGTTTGTGGGCCCGCGGGGGGAGAAGGTCCCAGCGAGGGCGTTTGTGATGGCGGGTAGGCCTCGACGCTGCCTGTAGCGGCCCGATGCCGCTCGTTTGCGAGAACAACCTCTATGAGGTCGTCACCGCCCTCAGGACCTCAGCGCTGGTTGTGCCGCTCCGCGCCTGCGGGGGTCGCCCCTTGCGGGAAGTCGTCGGTCAGGACCTCCGCGGCCTTCCAGTCGCGCTCCAAGTACCAGCGCGCGGCCAGCCCCTTGATGTCGAAGTCGAACAGCGGGTCGGCCTCGGCGGCGTTGGCCCGCATCGCATAGGCACCGACCGAATCGCCAAACGCGGTCGCGACGTACGTACACTGCCGCCCGCTCTCGCTGCGAAACGCGTAGCCGCCCGGGAACGCATCCGCAAACGTCTCTCGGTCGTGCGGATACATCTCGGTGTACTTGTGCAGGTTTGCGACCACGACCCCGCGATCGGTGAGTCGACTCCGCAAGTGCGCGTAGAACTCGGTCGTCTTGAGGTGGAACGGCACGTACACCCCACGAAACGCATCGAGCACGATCATGTCCCAGCGCTTGTCTTTGGGGCTGTCCTCGACAAACAGCCGCCCGTCGGCGACGTGCGTCCGATAGGTGGGGTCGTTGGGGACGTCGAAATACTTGTGCGCCAGCCGGACGACCTCGGGGTCGATATCAACGCCGTCGACCTCCAGCCCCTTGATGCGCTCAAAGAGGTAGTTGCTGATCTGCCCGCCACCAAAGCCGATGATGAGCAGCGACCGCGGGCGGGGGTTCAACATGAACCCGGCCATCATCGTGCGCGAGTAGTCCAGGTCCAGGCTCTTGGCGTGGGCTCGGTCGAGCCGCGACTCGATGTAGTAGGTGCCGTCGACGACGAAATACATCGTCCGCACGGTGCCGCGCTCGGCAACCACTATCTCGTTGAACTCCGACTTGGCCTCCTCGAGCACCACCTCGTCGTCGGCCAGCGCGGGGATCGCCCGCGACGCCACGCAGCCACCCGCGATGCTGGCCAGCGTGCCGGCTATCCACTTGCGACGACTCAGTTCCCACAGCACGGGCGCAGCCTACTGAACTCAGCCGGATTGCGCAGGATCGCCGGGAAGTTGGCGCCAGCCCCACGCCGTGCTTGGTATGGCCAATGGACCGCGTTGCAGGCTTCCTCGGAGTGCTCGGCCTGGCCGCCGCTGCCGGTGGTCTCGCCATCGGAGATCTGGTGATCGTGCCCGGTCTGATGGGCGAGAGCATGCTGATCGACGCAAACCAGGCGACAAGCCTCGTCGGCCCGCTGCACCTTCGCTGCACCGAAATCACGCTTGCGGGGACGATCGTCGCGGCGCTGGCGCTCCCGCGCTGGCTCGGCTCACGCTTCGCAACATCCATCACCTTGCTGGCCATCGCATGCGCGGCCATCAGTCGTCTCTTGGTGTTACCGCGGATGTACGACGCGTGGGGCAAGGTCGACCTTGTCGCCGCACGTCCTATCGCCCGACTGCACGAGGCGGAGGAGCTCGCCCGCCAGCTCATCTGGCTCGATGCCAGCCTGGCGATCCTCTTGTTGGGCGTCGCGGGGTGCATCGCGGCCGGCGGAAGGCGCGCTTCGCGACAAGCGGGCTCCATCCTCAGCTGGCGCAAGCCCGCTGCCGCGACCGCGGCAATGCCCACGGTCGAACCCGACGTCGCCGCCACTGCGGCGTAGCTTGCCCGAACGGGCGCCTCAGCGCCGTGGAATGCGGGAGATCGCGAACCCGAGCGGGACGCCGATCGCAAGCCAGGTGAACAAGAACTTCTTGTGCTGCCGCTTGTACTCACCCTTGAGCGCGTCCTCGACGGTGTCCGGAGACCGTAGCTCTCCGGCTTCGACAAGATGTGGCGTCGTCGTCGACACGCGAAACTCCTCTTCCAACGGGCTCACCGACTCGGCAAAGCCACTGCGCTCCAGCTGGATCGCGACCACGAGGCCCACAATCAGCGCGAGGCCCAAGCCCATGGCGATCGAGGTCATGTTGTCGGACCCGAGGAGGAATCGGCCTCGAGGCGGCTGCGCGTATCCAGACGCTGCCGTGCCAGAACCGGCAATGTCACCCGCCCTTGTCCGACGTGGCGGCTCAGCCCCGACGGCCCGATGCTGCCCCGTGATGACGCCCCCCATCTCGGCCAGCGGCTTGGTCTTGGGCTTCAGGCCCGCGGCGACAAAGTCGAGCTCGAGGGCCTGAGCGGGCGCGGCCCCCTGGGGTGTCGGCTCCAGCATTGTCGGTGCGAGAGCAGGCTCTGGTTTCTTGGGTTCCTCGGGCAGAGGCTCCGCCGATGGGAGATCGGTCACCTCGAGCGAAGCGAGGCCCGCCATCAGGCTGGCCGACTGCTCCACCGCGTCGTCGGGCAGCAGGAGCTCCGGGATCACATCGGGGATCTCCACCGGCTCCGGGGTCGGGGCGGCGGTGGCCTGCGGAGCCATCGGTGCGGCGGTGGCCATCGGTGCGGCCGCCATCGGTGCGACTGGAGCAACGGGCTGGTTTGCCGTCGCCAACGCTGGGCTGGGCAAGGTACCGCCGACAAGTGGAGCTTGCGGCTGATGGGCCGCTTGCCGTGCGGCTAAACTCGCGCGCTCGGCCTCTTCGGCGGCCTTGTCCAACGATTCCGTCACCCACACGGGCGCTGCGCTCGCGCGGTTTGTGATCGCCGCGACGTTGGAGCGCTCCGCTGGCATGTCGACCACGCGCTTGTCCTCTTCGCTCGCGAAGGCGTCGATATCGCCAAGCGCCGATGCCCCCTGGTTTGCGAGACCAGAGACGGCGCTGAGCAGGTCCGAATCGTTGCCGCCCGAGGCCGTGCCCATCTCCGGCGGTGGGGGCACCATCCCCTCCGGCTCGATCGGGATCATGCCGGAGCGGGCGGACAGCGCGGGGGGCGTCGCAGAGTCATCGATGAATCCACCGACGGCGACACCCGAACTGCGCGACGCGTCGGGTTTGAGCATCGCAGCGCCGCCGTCCAAAGCCTCCGACAAGCGGAGGTCAACCACAGCGCCCATGCCTTCTAACTCCGCGGCCGACGCGTCCGCCGCGTCCCGCAGCTGCCGATGGCGCACATGAAGTTCGCCCTTCATCAGGGCCAGCTCCACTTCCGAAGTCGGCATCCCGGTGTATCGAGACAACTCGGCAGCCAGCAATACGGTGCTCGCGTGGCTGCGGTCCCGCACGCCGACCACGAAAACTTCCCACGTATCCCCAGGCCCGTGCACTGCGGCCGCCATCGTAGCAGCAGCCGGCGCAGGGAGCGGATCTGGGAACCCGCGTGGTTTTTGGCGGCAATCCGCCGAGTCCGTATGCTCCGGCCCGATGGGTCCCGTCCGCAAGCACAACCGCGCCAAAGCGCATGTTACGGGCAACGCGCGGGCGCGACACGACGACATTGCGGCGCAGCAGGTGGGACGAAGCGTCTCTCCGACGAATCCGCGCCTCGCGCAAACGCGCGAACTCTCCTCACACAGGGGCCTGGCACGCCGGTTGCGTCCGGGACGCGAGACCATGCCGACCATTCGCAGTCTGATGTTGGGCCTGGTGGCGGGCGCCTTGGCGCTCGGCCACGCCACTGAAGCCTCCGCGAGTCCGGCGGTCGAAGGCACCCGCAACCTTGGCATGGCCAACGGCGGTCGAGCCTCGTCCTCGGGCACAGCCAGCGCGCTCATCAACCCATCCAACCTGGGCTTCAATCAGATCTTCGCGATTGAGCCGATGTACCAGCTGCACTTGCCCAGCAAGACGCACGGCGTCGGGATTGCGGTGGTGGACTCGCTCAACAACTCGCGGGTGTCCCTGGGCCTCGGCTACCTGTTCATGAAGGGCCTCCCGACGGTCACCTTCGATTCAAATACGATGGGTGAGCGCGAGCTCCAGCTCGAGCGCTTCGGGCACGAGGCGTTTGCCGCCCTCAACTTCACGGTCGCCAAGCGCTGGGTCGGAATTGGGCTCAAGCCCAAGTATCAGTATTCGAGCCTGCGCTACCGCGACGACCTTGGCTTGGCCCGCAATGCGTCCGACAAGCTTGCGGCGTTCGGGCTGGACACCAGCCTCTCGGTCAACCTGGCCGGCTGGGCTGTGGTCTCGGTGCTCGGCAACAACCTCGTGGGCAACCACGACCCGGCGTACACCGACGAAGAGCAGATCCGACTGACCGACGTCGATGCGGTCGAGGACACCGTCGTCGACTACACCGAGCTGCCCGAGCTGTCGGACTACCCGCTGACGGTCGAGCACGGCCTCGCCGTGTTCCCGCTGCACAACCCCAAATTCTCCCTGAACTTTGACGGCATCTACGACTTCACCACGTTCAAGTTCGAGGACGCGGTGCGCCTGCAATACAACGGCAGCGCGGAGTTTGTGCTCGGCCCGGTCCCGCTGCGGTTCGGAACCCTGTGGGACGGGCGCGGCAAAGGGGGCGACGACGACCGGTTCTACATCGGAGGCGGCCTCGCCTACGTCAAGCCAGCCCGGACGGGTGGCGTCGGGATCGATGCCGGATTTTCGGTGCGACAGCAGGTCACCGGTCCAAACCGCGACACGTTCCTGGGGCTAAACATCGCGATTCGCATCCACCCCGACCTTTAGGGCGCATCTGGATCATTCGGGCCCCACGCGGGTCGATTCGCGGAACTTCCTCTACGCAGAGTAGTCTTACCGTGCGTGGCGGCGATGGCCCGTGAGGAACTCCCGGTGACCAGTGCCACAGCAAAAGGCGATTCCAGCTCGCGTGGCAGCGCGGGCACCTCGGAATCCCCCGACGCGGAGCCCGAGCAGCAAGACGTCGACCCGGCCACCGCCGAGCGAAAGCGTGCCGACGTCCGCGACCGTCGCCTCGTCCGACGCATGCGACAGGGTGACCCCCGCGCGTTTGAAGAGGTCGTCGGCCTGTATCAAAACCGTATCTACGGACTGATGCTCCGGATGATCGGCAATCCCGAAGAAGCCGAAGATCTCGCACAGGAAGTGTTCATCACCCTTCACCGCGCCATCGCCAGCTATCGCGGCGAGGGGCGCTTTTACACGTGGCTGTACCGCATCGCGACCAACACCTGTAAGAACCGCATCAAGTACCTACGCGGTCGGAACTTCCACCGCAGTGTGCCCGTCGACGAGACCCCAGAGGCACACTCGAGCGCATCCGAGGGTGGCCCTATCGTGTCGCTGCAGAGCCATGTGGCCGGCCCCGAGGCCATGACCGAGGGCAACCGGCTGCAGTCCGCTATCCAGCGCGAGCTTGCTGCGCTCGACGAGGAGCACCGACTGCTCATCGTGCTCCGAGACGTTCAAGGCATGTCCTACCAAGACATCCTCAAAGTCACCGGCCTTCAGGAGGGCACCCTGAAGTCACGCCTTCATCGCGCCCGCATTGCACTCAAGGACCGTCTGAGCGGACACCTCAAGTGAGGTGACGCCACCAGGGGATGCCAAGGCTCCATCACGGCCTTACACTAGTTCCACAAGCACTCAATGGCCTCCAACGACAACAGCGCCGGTCAAATGACCGCCTACCTCGACGCCGAGCTTCCTCCCGAAGAGGCGGCCGCGTTCGAGCGACATCTTGCGGAGTCGCCGGAGGCACTGGAGGAGCTCGAAGACCTACGCAAGGTCATGCAGCTCGTACAAGCGCTCCCGAGCATTGATGCTCCCGACGACTTCTACGAGAAGGTCTCCCGAAAGATCCGCCGCCGGGCGATTCTAAACAGCGACGGGCTCGCGCTGAGCCTCGTCTCGCTTCCGTTCCAAGTGCTCAGTATCCTCGTCATTCTGACCGCGGCAGGTCTGTATATGATGGCGGAGCTGGATGCCACGCCAGCCAAGATAGAGGCCGATCCAGACGCCTCCGCAGCCCCGCCACAAGACCCCGGCGACCCATCGCTGCCGCCACCGCTTCCACCAACCCCGTAGCCCAGGCCGACCCAGGTCGGTGGCATTCGGGGCTAGAGCACAGTTGTGGTAGAAACGCGCCGGCTATGGCGCGCGAAGTCACTCTCGTGGATGCGGGGCTGGGCAATTTGGCCAGCGTAGAACGCGCACTTCTTCAAGTCGGCGCGGGGGTGCAGATTACCAGCGATCCCGATAAAGTCGCTACATCGCGCATGGTGGTCTTTCCAGGGCAGAGCGCGTTTGGCGCTGCCACGAAGTCGATCATCGATGGCGCAATGGGCGCTGCGTTGCGCATGGTCATCGAGCGCGGCGACCCGTTCTTGGGGATCTGCCTCGGCATGCAGCTGTTGTTTGACGGTAGCGACGAGAACAACGGCCAAGAGGGCCTGCACGTGCTCGAGGGTTGGGCGCGACGCTTCCCCGACGAACAAACCGAGGCCGCAGAGAAGGGCGCAGTCGAAAAGGACACCGCGCCCGCCGACGTCGTCCCCGAGGACGCCCCGCCGCCCCAATCCACGGCCTACGGTGCGCCGCCCCCAGAGCCGTACGCACCCACAACACCGCCCGCGCCTCCTGCCCCCGCGCCAGCCGTCGCACCCGAGATCGCGTCCCCGCTACCCAGCGCGCCACCACAGCCCGCCGCGCAGGTCGCCCCCGCGCCTCCCGTGCCCTTCCAGCCGGTCGTGCCCACCGCGGCTCCCATCATCACCCAGCCCAGCCCGGCACCTTTGATCGAGTCGCCAGCCGCACCGGTCATCGCAGCGCCCGGCCCCCTTCGGCGCCGACTCAAGGTGCCGCACATGGGATGGAACGAAGTCGAGCCCACGGGCGATCACTACTACTTCGTGCATTCGTTCTACGTCGAGGCGAAGAACAGCGAAGACGTCATGTGGATGACGCGTTACGGCAACGTCCGGTTCCCCGCCGCTGTGCGGCGCGACAACGTCATGGGCTGCCAGTTCCACCCCGAGAAGAGCCAGCGCTCCGGGCTTCGTTTCTTGCGCGCGTTCCTCCTCGGAGGCTGGGGGTGATCGTCATCCCCGCCATCGACTTGATGCGCGGCAAGGCAGTGCGGCTCGAGCAAGGGGCCGCCGAGCGCGTCACGGTGTACGACGACGATCCGGTCGCCCTGGCGGAGCGCTTCGCCAAGACAGGCGCCAAGCGGATCCACGCGGTCGACCTCCAAGGCGCGTTTGAGGGCCAGCCCGCTCAGACCGAGTTGTTGGGCAAGATCTTCCAAGCGGCCCACCGCAACGGGGCCGAGGTCGAGGTCGGAGGCGGTATTCGTGATCTTGAGGCGGTGCAGACGCTTATCGACGCGGGCGCCGACTACGTGGTGCTCGGGACGATGGCGGTACGCGACCCGGGGCTCACCGAAGAGATCTGTCGCAAGTTCGCGGACCAGGTGGTCATCGCGGCGGATGCAAAGGAAGGCCTCGTCGCGGTCGAAGGCTGGACCGAGGCAACGAGTCTCAGCGCCCGCGCGCTGACCGAAGCCGCACAATCATGGGGCGCCGCGGCGGTGCTCCACACCGACGTTCAACGCGACGGCATGCAAGTCGGCGCGGCCGTCGAAGCAACCAGAGCCCTCCAGGATGGGCTCAACATCCCGATATTCGCCAGCGGTGGCGTCGGGACGCTCTCTGACCTGCGGGCCTGTTCGGCCGCGGGGCTGCGCGGGGTCATCGTTGGCCGCGCGCTCTACGAGGGAGCGTTCTCATTGGAGGAGGCGCTCGAACAATGTTGAAGCGACGCATCATTCCCTGCCTCGACATCAAGAACGGCCGTGTCGTCAAAGGCGTGCACTTCGGTGGCCTTCGCGATGCTGGTGACCCCGTCGAGGCTGCCCGAGCGTACGACGCCCAGGGAGCAGACGAGATCTGCCTGCTCGACATCACTGCGACCACCGAGGGGCGCGAGACGTTCCTCGATGTCGTGCATCGCGTGGCGCCGCAGCTGTTTGTGCCGCTCACGGTCGGCGGAGGAATCCGGCGTGCCGACGACGTGCGACGACTGCTCAACGCGGGTGCCGACAAGGTCGCCATCAACAGCGCCGCCGTGGGCAACCCGCTGCTCGTCGCTGAGCTCGCCAAGGAGTACGGCTCGCAGGCGTTGGTCGGCGCGGTCGACGTCAAGCGGATGCCGCCTCGGCCCGGCGACAAGGAGCCGCTGTACGAGGTTGTGATCCACGGTGGGCAGCGCACCACCGGGCTCGACGCACTGCACTGGGTCCGGCAACTTGCCGACCTTGGCGCTGGCGAAATCCTGCTCACGAGCATGGATCGCGACGGCACCCGCGACGGCTACGATCTGTGGATCACCCGCGAGGTGGCCCGCAACGTCATGGTTCCCGTGATCGCCAGCGGCGGCGTCGGTAACCTCGATCACCTGCGCGAGGGGCTCGCCACGGGAGAGGGAGAAGCCGAGGCTGCGCTCGCGGCGTCGATCTTCCACTTCGGGCTGTACACAATCGCGCAAGCGAAGCGGTACCTCATCGAGCACAACATCCCGGTTCGACCGCCAGCGCCCAAGCGCGCTGGCTGACCAGGCTCTGCTGAGCGTTTTGCGGTACCGTAGGCCCATGGCACGGTACCTCCTTACGGCCATTGCCGTGTGCGGCTGCTCGTTTGGCGGAGGCGCTGTGACCGACGCGGCGGCCGACATCGCATCCTCGTCGGGCAGTAGCGGGTCCACATCGTCTGCATCCACGGACTCGTCTCCCAACCCCGCCGAGACATCCGCGGAGGGCGACAGCGACGAGAGCGGAGTGCCAACCCCCGACGACAGCGCTGGGGAGTCCGAGACTGGAATGCCACCCGAAGGTTGCGGCAACGGAGTCGTCGAAGACGCCGAAGCGTGCGACGACGACAACGACAACGAGGTCGATGGGTGCACCAGCGCGTGCGAGACGGGCCCACTCGGAATCCAGTTTGGCCGGATGCAACCCGCCGACGGCGAGTTCGGCGGGTGGGCCTCCAAGAGCTTCCAAGAGACGGCCGACTGCCCTGGCGACGCCGTGCTGATCGGCATCCGCGGGGATTTTGCCGACTACTTCCAGTACTACGTGCTTGGGCGCGTACGAGGCGTCTGCGCCCCGCTTGCGCTCATCAACGCGGCCCCCACCGCCGTCGGATTCGGAGACGAGGTTGAGCTTCCGCTGTTCGGCGAAAAAACCGGCGACCCGTTTGAGCTGCTGTGTCCCCCCAACGCGGCGCTGACTGGATTCTACGGTGCCTCGGGCTTGTACACGGACTCGGTCGGCATCACGTGCCGCTCCCTCGCCGTCGCGGGCGGTCAGGACGAGGTGGTCGTGGGTCCCCCGACCACCGCCGGCCCCTTCGGCGCAAACGGAAACCCAGACCGTGACCATGCGTGCCCCGACGGCACGACCGGCACTGGGCTGATTGTCAGCGGCGACACCTACGCGACCACGCTCGAGCTGCGATGTCGACCGCTCGACATCATGCTCCCACGCTGAGCCGTTGATCACTCGTCGCGCACAAGTGCGACGCCGTCGACCGTCATGCGCCAACGTCCGTCGACTTCATGCGGGGGCTCGGTCACATCGAACCGGGTCTTTTGGACCATCACGCCGACAACGAAATCGTCCTCGACCCAGACCGCGATGGGACCGCTGATCTTGACGACGCCGGCTCCATGCTTGCGCTCAAACTTGACGCGTCCCTCAGCCTCGATGACGAGGTCGACACCATCGCCTCGCCAGTGTCCGGCATAGTCTGCCTTCTCTGGCCCCAACGGCTTGGCCTCGCACGCGAGCAGCAACCCGGCCAACAGCCCCAAGCACAACAACGAAAGCCAGCGGCTCATCGACGGCAGGCTAGCACCTGCACCCTTTTGTGCACGGTTCCCGGCTATGCTCCGCGCGATGCTCGACGTAGCCACGTTGTGGTCCCGCCTGAAGACCGACGCCGCCGGACTCGTCGCCGCGGTCGTCCAAGACCCGGGCTCGGGTCAGGTCCTCATGGTCGGCCACATGAACGAGGCAGCGCTCACAGCGACCCTGCAAAACCGGCGGGTGACGTTCTGGAGTCGCTCGCGAGAGACGCTTTGGGAGAAAGGGGAGTCGAGCGGGAACACGTTGCGGCTGGTCGATGTGCGCGTCGACTGCGACGCCGATGCGCTGCTGGTGACCGCCGTGCCGCACGGTCCGACCTGTCACACGGGCGCGACCAGCTGCTTCTTTCGTCGCGTGGAGGGCTCCGACGCCAGCGACCTTCCTAGCGATGACGGACCCACTGCTGCGGACGCCGTGACCTTGCAGCGCGTATTTGAGGTGATCCTCGAGCGGAAGGCAGGGAAAGGCATGACCAACCGCGAGGGTAAGAGCTACGTCCGCAGCTTGCTCGACGCGGGTGCAGACAAGATCGGTCGTAAGATCGATGAAGAGGCGGCCGAGCTCACGGCTGCTATCGCATCCGAGTCCGACGAACGAGTGGCCAGCGAAACCGCCGACCTCATGTTCCACGCGATGGTCGGGCTGGCCCATCGGGGCCTCGGGCTCGATGCGGTCGCGCGCGTGTTCGCGGCGCGGTTCGGCACCAGCGGGGTCGACGAGAAGAACGCTCGCTGACCGGGGCTTACGCTTGACTGCCCCCGTTGGTGGCGTGGGGTTATACTCGTCGCGGCCTTGGGAGGACTGCAGCACAGCCTGCTTGCGTGGACCACGCTTGCCTACCTGCTCGCTGCGATTCCGGTGGGCGTAGTCCTCGCCCGCCTCAAGGGGATCGACTTGCGCAAGGTTGGTTCCGGGAACATCGGCGCGACCAATGCCGCCCGGGCGCTTGGTTCGAAGCTCGGATCGGTGGTCCTGGTGCTGGACGTCGCCAAGGCGGGAGCGCCCGTGTACGTAGCGGCACAGCCATTCGCGCTAGGCGGACTGGACGACTCGGAGACGGTCGTCGCCTTGGTCGCCATGGCGTCGGTGTTGGGTCACATTTTCCCCATCTACCTGGGGTTCCGCGGCGGCAAGGGAGTCGCGTGCGCACTCGGGGTCTTCCTTGCGATCGATTGGCCGATCGGGGTCGTCGCTCTGATCATGTACGTGCAGGCGGCGGTGCTCACGCGCACCTCCGCGGTCGGATCGCTCACCGCCGTGACCGCCGCAACGTTGGCGACGATCGTCGCCGATAAACCGATGGCGTATCAGGCGCTGTGCATCGCAGTTTCGTTGCTGATCTGGATACGCCACCGCAGCAACATCGCGGGCATGATCGCTGAGGGCAAAGCCCGTAAGAGCGCAGCCAGTGACGAGCCGTAGCGGCGGGGATTTCGGTGGCATCGCACAGGTGGTTTCGCTACGCTCTAGGTGGGAGCTAACGCTACACTGCGCACCCTATTCATCGGTGGCCTTCCACCCGAGACGGACGACGGCACCCTTCAGGGTCTGCTTGCCGCGTTCAAGGGCATCACGCGACTCCGGCTAATCCAGCGTCCTTCTGGGCGATTCGGCTACGCGACCTTTGAGACCGAAGAGGCCGCGCGGCGGGCGCTGCACGATCTCGACGGGATCGAGGTGGGCGACGCCCGCCTGCGGGTCGCCCCCGCAGTCTGACCTACGCCGCCCTGCCCTGTGACGGGCCGCGAGGGCGGGTTTGGTTTGGGTGTGAGCCAACGAAAAGCGAGCAGGTGCGGCGCGACGATTTGCGCTTCCCAGAGGCTGATAATGTCCGCGCGAACAGGGAGCCGCGATGTTTGAAGCACTGCACTCAAATGTTTTTCTCGCACTTGGCTCGAGCGATCCCAAGGCGATGTCGGACATCGTCACGCAGATGGTGTTCCAGGTTGTTGGCGGCCTCGGCATCTTCCTGCTCGGCATGAACTACATGTCCGAAGGGATGCAGGCCATCGCGGGTCGGCGTCTCCGCCGGATGATCGGCATGGTCACCAACAACCGCCTTGCCGGGATCGGTACGGGCACGCTGGTCACATGCATCGTGCAGTCCAGCTCGATCACGACGGTGCTCGTCGTCGGGTTTGCGACCAGTGGACTCATGGCGCTGCACCAAGCGATCGGCGTGATCATGGGTGCCAACATCGGCACCACGATCACCGGCTGGATCCTCGTGCTGAAGATAGGCAAGTACGGGCTCCCCCTGCTCGGCCTGGGCTCGTTCGTTTATCTGTTCTCCAAGAACGAGCGACGACGCTTCACCGCGCTCGCGGTGATGGGGTTGGGGATGGTGTTCTTCGGCCTTCTTCTGATGAAGAACGGCTTCAAGCCGATGCGAGAAGTGCCCCAGTTTCGCGAGGCGTTCCTCTGGTTCGACGCCAGCACGTTCTTCGGCGTTGCGCTGTGTGTGCTCGTGGGTTCGGTCCTCACTGCGATCGTGCAGTCCTCGTCGGCCACGCTCGGCATCACCATCGCGATCGCGGCGCAGGGCGTGATCGGGTTCGAGACCGCGGTCGCGCTCGTGCTCGGCCAGAACATCGGCACCACGATCACCGCCTTCCTGGCGTCGATCGGTACCAACACCGTCGCCAAGCGGGCGGCGTATTTCCACATCCTGTTCAACACAGCCGGCGTCGTCGTAATCCTGCTGCTGTTCAGGCCCTACATCGTGCTGATCTCCAACATTGTGGAGATGGCTCGCGGGATTGACCCGCGGGTTCTGTCGGTTGAGTCGGACCCCGACTTCATCGTGAACATGACGTTTGCGATCGCCAGCGCCCACACCGTCTTCAACATCGTCGTCACGCTGTTCAACATCCCGTTTGTCAAACAGTGGGCCCGCCTGCTCGAGCGAATCGTTCCCGACCAGGGTAAAGAGGTTCGCCATCTCGCAGAAGTCGGCGCCCCGCTGACCGGCTCTCCCGCGATGGCGATCGAGCGCTCGCGGCGCCAGATCATGAAGATGGGCGCCAACGACGTCGAGATGCTGGAGTGGCTCGGCCAGCTCGTGTCCAGCGAGGAGTTCGACGAGGAGCTCGTCGAGCACACCTTCAAGCGCGAGAAGATCATGGACAACGTCCAGCGCGAGGTCATCGACTTCTTGACCGCGCTGATGAGCCGCAACATCCCGTTTAGCGTGGCGCGCGAGAGCCGAATCCAGCTGCGTGTTGCCGACGAGCTCGAGTCGGTCAGCGACTACATCATCGGGATTCTCAAGTGGCACCTCCGCCTGCGAGAGGCCGACATCTCTCTACGGGATGAAGAGCGGGAGGCGCTGACGAACCTCCACACCGAAGCCCTCGGGACGCTGCGGGCGGTGCTCGTGGCCTTCGAGAAGACCGACCTCGACGCGGCCTCGTATGCAGAGACGAGTCGTCAAGACATCGCGAAGTTGGCCAAGGGCGCACGCAGCAAGCACTTGCTGCTCATGAACGAAGAACGCGTCGACCCAGAGCACAGCATCGCGTACACGCGGCTGCTGCAGGGCTACCGCAAGATCGCCGACCACACGCTCAACGTGGCCGAGGCGATGACCGATGGCGAAGAGCCCGCCGCCGACGCCTAGCGAACAAACTCGGCGCACGCTGTTTGCGGGCCCTGAGCGAACCCCGCTTGTGGTTCGTGGGCTGCACATCGATCTGTGCCGACACTTCATCGAGGTGGAGACCGTCCTGCGCATCGTCGGCGTGATGGCGGACCTCCGCCTCAACACGCTGCACCTCCACCTGTCGGACGACCAAGCACTGCCGGTCGAGTTTGCCGCGTTCCCATCGGTACACACGTCGCCGTACTGGTCGATTGCAGACCAGGAGCGGATTGCCGCGGCCTGCCGCGAGCATGGGATTGCGGTCATTCCCGAGATCGATATCCCTGGGCACGCGCGTGCGTTGCTCTCGTTCTTCGATGCGTCGGTCGCGATCGAGCGGCGGCTCGGCGTGGTCACCCGCGAGACGATCGACATCGAGCGCGACCTTCCGGTTGTGCTTGGAATGTACGAGGAGCTCGCCGAGCGATGGGATGCGCGCCGGATTCATATGGGCGGCGACGAAGCCACCGGCTACCCGCGCTTTGCGGAGCTCGTGACGCGCGTTTGCGACTGGGCCCGGCCGCGTGGCTTGGACGTCGTCGCCTGGGATGGGATTTTGGACGGCATCGACACTGCCGCCGTGCCCGACAATCTGATCGTCCAGGTATGGAGGGAGGACGCGCGCCGCACTCTCGATTCGGGGGCCACGTTACTGTCCAACGGGTACTTCCTGGACCACGTCGCCGATCCGTTCACCATGTACGAGCGATCGCCGCGAACGGGCGGCGCGCAGCTGGGCTGCATCGCGTGCATGTGGACCGAGCTGGTCACCGACCGTACGATCGAAGCGACGATCTTCCCCTCGCTTTATATGATGGCCCACCGCTGGTGGACGTTTCCTGAGGTCGATCCCGATCCACCTGCCCTGCTGCGTCGTTTGTGCGACGCGTTTGGACACCCACGCGCCGAGCCCGACGGCTGGCGCTCGCGACTGTGGGTGGACTTCGACGACCCTGGCCACCCGCGTGCCACCTGCTCGGTCACGCTCGACGACGCGCTGACGCGGCCGCACGACCTGTACCCCGTGTTTGCCCCCGCCATGGTCGAAATTGCCGATGCGCTCTACCGCTGGGAACGGCATGGGGTCTCTCTCACCGAAGAGACGGTCGCGCGAATCCGCGAGCAGTTCACCGATTGCTTTGGCGCGTCGCCGCTGGTGCTGGACACGCCCGCTGGCTTCGTCGCGTGCCTGGGGCAAGCGCTCGGCACGTACACACGCTCGCCCCTGCACACCAACGCCTGGGATGCTGTGCACGCGCAGCTCCGCAGGTGAAATATCCGGCCGCGGACGGGGCGTACACAGGGGGCAATGCGGCGGCTCCCGACATCCTTGGCCTATTCCGCGGCTCTGGTCGCTCCGCTGGCCTACGCGCTGGGGCTCACCGCGTACTACACCGCAGCGCGGGTCACGATCGCGCCACCCCAGTGCACGACGTACACACCCGTCGTCGCGCCTTTGCCCGAGCCGGCCCGCCCCGCGTGCCCCGAGCCCGCGCCTGAGCCAACGCCTGAGCCTCCCTCGGCCCCGCCCCCCCTTCCCTCCACAGGTCCGGGCGCCGCGATGCTGCTCCTTCCGGGGCAGCACGTACAGCTGACCGACACCGTCGACCCAGCCTGGGGTGAGGGGTCACATCGGTTTGCGCCCGAGCACGCGGCCTTCATCAACACGGCGATCACCCAGCCTGCGCCCCGCGACAAGCTGCCCGACCCGCTCCGCGTCCTGCTGGGCGCGCCCGTCGTCGTCTACGGCAGCGACGGTCCGGTTTGCACTGCCACGCTCGGCGAACAGGCCGAATTGCTCTCGCGTCGCGACGCCTATGAAGCGCCCGAGGGCTTCACGCCGGAAGAACTCGAGGCCGAGTTCAGCTCGGCCATGCTGTCGCTGTCGACCAGCCTCATCCCAGACGCGGGCGAATCCTGCGCGGGCGGTCTGTGGGCACGCTCCACCGCGCTTTCGCCACCGCGGCTCCTCACCCGAGTGACCGAGTTCTCCCCCGCCGCCGATGAAGCACTCCGCATAGCCAAGATGGCAACCTGGACGCAGTCGTCCGCGTACAAGACGATGAAGGCCGACTACCCAGACTACGTCGCGGAGCTCCCCGACGGCGAGGCCCCGACGTGGCGTAAGTTCCTCTCGCGCCACCACGTGCACCATGTCTGGAAGGACGACCTCGGAAACGCTGCGGCCACCCACATCAGCTACGGCGACCTCTACGCCGGCTGCGGAGACGGATTCTGGGGGGCGTACAGCGGCGTGTGGACCACCGCGCAGCAGGAACTCCTGGTCGGGCCCGATGTCGTCGCGATGTTCGACGCGGACGCCGACGGCTTGTTTGAAGTGATTGCCATCGCCGACAGCGGCCATGAGCTGGCGTCAGCGTCCGCAGCCTTGTCTCGCACCTCGGCCGTGCCCTTCGAGGGCTGCAGCTGCTAGCCCGCGCGCAGGGTCGACCAGCTTGTGCGAGTGCGCCGCCTCGCGTACTCACAGTACGCGGGCTGCGATGACGACTCTTCAACTGCGCTCCGTGCACGAGGTCCTTCGACCCGCGCGCGGCGACGGGCTCAGCGTTTGCCTGGTGCGTCCGCCAGCGATCATGGCGCCACGCAGCCTGAGCTACTACGGCGCCGTTCCTGATCTCGGGCTCGCCTACGTGGCCGCGGCCGCACGCGTCGCGGGTCACCGGGTGTCCGTCGTCGACGCCCCAGGGGAGGCCATCGACACCTACCGCCCCTACGACACCGCGGTCGGAGCGTTGACGGCGCAGGGCCTGTCCATCGCAGAGATCGTAGAGCGTATCCCGCGTGACGCAGACGTCGTTGGGTTTGCCCATATGTTCCTGCACGAGTGGGGCTTGTTGCGCACGCTCCTTCCCGCGGTCCGCCGACGCGTCCCCGAGGCGCTCCTCGTGGTCGGGGGAGAAAACGCCACTGCGTATTGGCGGCGCATGTTGGACGACTGCCCAGCACTCGACGCCTGCGTCGTCGGAGAAGGCGAATCGGCGTTTTGCGAGCTGCTCTCGGCCGTGCAAACGGGAGCACCGCTGGCCAGCGTGCCATCGCTTGCCCTGCGACGAGACGGCCACCCCGTGCTGACCCACCGCGCCCCGCGGATCACCCAAGTCGATCAGCTGCCAACCCCAGCCTGGGACCTCTTCCACATTGATGCGTACCTGCGCGGGCGACACGGCAGCGGGGTCGATCGGGGCCTCGCGATGCCCATCCTGACCAGCCGCGGCTGCCCCTACCAGTGCACGTTCTGTTCTTCGCCCACGATGTGGACGACCCGGTACGTGCGCCGCGATCCGGAGCGTGTGTTGGACGAAATCGAGGCGTTGATCGCCACATACGCGGTCACGAACGTGAACGTGAACGACCTGACTTCCATGCTCACCAAGGGCTGGATCCTCGAGTTCTGCGACGCTGTCGAGGCGCGCGGGCTACAGTTCACGTGGCAGCTCCCCTCGGGGACGCGCTCTGAAGCGGTAGACCGTGAGGCTGCCGAGCGCATGTACTCTGCTGGGTGCCGCAACTTTTGCTACGCCCCCGAGAGCGGCTCACCGGATCACCTTCGGCGAATCAAAAAACGCGTCAAGCTCCCCGCGCTGAAGCGGTCGATGCAAGGCGCCCTCGATGCGGGAATGCGAACCCACGCAAGCATCATCGTGGGGATCCCAGGAGAAGAGCCCGCCGACCTGCTCAGCAGCTGGCAGCTTGCCCTCAACATGGCCGTGATGGGACTGCATGGACTCTCCGTCCTCGTGTTTGCTCCGTACCCGGGTAGCGCCGACTACGACGCGCTGGACCGCGAGGGACGGATCGCGCACGACGAAGCGTATCTATACGGATCCCTGCTGCGGTCCGCGGGGTCGTTTCGCAGCTACCACCCAGACTGGGGCGGGCGCACCCTGTGGTCGGTGCAGTTCGCCATGCTCCTGAGTTTTTACGGGCTGCAGTACGGTTTGCGCCCTGTTCGGGCGGCACAGGTCGTCGGCAATCTTTGGCGCGATCGTCAGGACACGGTGATGGACCAGTTCCTCGCGGCCAAGATCGGGACAGCGCGCCGTCGACTCCGATCGCTCGGCAAGGCCCTGCGTCGTTTCGCACGGCGCTAGCGGCAGTTCCATGCCAACCGCGTGCGTGTCGTGCATACTGTAGTCGTGCGAACGAGCGCGATACGCATTCTGTTGCTGGTCTCGCTCGGTGCTGGGTGTGGGCTCCTCGAGGACGACGAGCCAGGCAACGCGGCCCCGGTCGGCGGCACCGCCGACAGTGGCTTGCCCCCAGCCGGCGGCGGCAGCGGAACCACGGGCGACATGACGGGCTCAGGCTCGAGCTCAGGCACCACGACCGGGAACGCAGTCGACTCGACGGGCTCAACCGGGTCAACGGGTGCGGACCTCGGCGACGTGGTGGTCGCGGGCGTCATCTCGCAAGGCGATGGGGCGTGGGTCGCTCCCCTCGAGTGTGAGCTCCGACTGTACGGGCCCAACGACATCGAGCCCATGAGCGGCTCGGCGACCGGGGTTGCCGCGGCAGTGCCGATCACGATCGACGAGTTCCCATACGCGTACAGCGTGACCTACGACGACGTGCCCGGAGAGATCAGCAGCGGCTGGGAGGGCTACCTCGGAGTGCGCTGCGACTTCGACGGCGATGGCCAGCTCGACACCGTCGGGGCCTACTACCCCGAACTGCCAGCAGCGCTGATCACCATTCCTCTCGATGGTCTCGATATGAGCCTGGTGTTTCTGTAGCGGATGCGGCTCAAACTCTCTCTTGTCTTGGTGGCCGCGCTGCTCGCCTGCGGCGGCGAGCCGACCTCCGATGCTGGTGCTCTTGCTCGGCAGCTCGCGTCGTCGGACGCCGAGCAACGCAAAACCGCGGCGGACGGCTTGGCGACCATGGGCCCCGCTGCCGAGCCCGCGCTTCGGGCACTAAACCAGACCATTTTGGACCCGGACGCGCAGGTGCGGATCGCCGCGCTCCGAGCGCTGGCAGCCATTGGCGCGCCCGGCCGCCGAGGTCTTGCGATCGGGCTCAACGACGCCGAACCGGAGGTCCGCACCGCCGCGGCGCGTGGCCTCACCGCGCTGGGCCCCGCCGCAACCGGCTCCTCGGCCAGCCTCATCTCCGTGCTGTCGGACGACTCGACCGAGGTCGCCGAGGCAGCCCGCGCGGCGCTGGTTGCCATTGGGCCCGATGCCACCGAAGCGCTGCTTCGTGTCGTTGTCGTCGGCCCCGCCAGCGCACGGCCGCATGCCGCCGTCGCCTTGATCGCGATCGGCGAACCCGCCCTCGACGGACTGATCACCGCCGTCGCGTCACCTTCGCCGCAGGCGCGCAAGACAGCTCTTGCAGCGCTCGCCACGATCACCGAGACCATCGACGCACCACCAACCCTGGCGCCTGCTTTGCTCAAGACCTTCGATGATGCCGACCCCGAAGTCGCGGCTGCGGCTCGGAAACTTCACACCCGGATCGTGGGCTCGTAGTCCTACGACGACGAGCGAAGGCCTCGAAAAACGCCGCGCAGCAACGACCGCGTGAAGAGGAACGCGACCGGGGCCACAAAGAGGCCCACCGTCTTGAACATCACAAGACACGTGAGCACCGCGATCAGGCCTCCGTAGGAGGCCTTTCGGTTGTCGGCAGGATCCACCGGGACGAGTTCGCGCTTGGCCGCGGGGTAGCGCAACTCCAAGGCATTCACTGCCGCGGTGGCGTCGCGAAGCGAAGCGTTGGTGACCGTCCGGTAGTGCTTGATCGCCTGTATCCGGTAGCCGCCCGCGACAAGGGCTTCGACTTGGGCGAGCGGGTCGGCGCGGGCAGGCGTCGCGGCCTTCGCAGCGACGACGGCCGCCTTGCGGGCTGGGGCCTCCAGCCGTTTGCGAACCTCCGCCACCGATTGCGTCCGTTCGCGCGGGTCGGCCTTTAGCATCGTCTGCAGCGCGTCGCGGATCCGCCCGGGCTTGACGCGATCCCGCAGATCAATTTCCAATCCGACGCTGGG